>Ga0247691_1000157_pt1 | contig 15850 bp, 19 predicted proteins | sample CNK32_metaG_FD_182721 | JGI IMG/M metagenome (GOLD analysis project Ga0247691, IMG submission 182721) | Soil microbial communities from Purdue University Martell Research Forest, Indiana, United States - CNK32 | ecosystem: Environmental > Terrestrial > Soil > Temperate forest > Bulk soil...
TTTGCAGCCATGTATGGCATGGTCTTTAAGCCTGCCTATCACGAACGGTTGATGCAGGACTTGGTTCGCAACCCCAACTACATCACCGCGCAACGGGCGGGGTTGCAGAATAACCCGTTTCAGTTTGAGGAATATGTCGACCCCAGCATGAATGTGCTGGTTCGCAAACTTACCAGTGGCGGCAGTCGTGGTTACTCGGTGCTGAGATTGCTGCGCCAGGATGTCTTCGATCATATGTGGAATAATCTGCCTAAGTCTCAGCAGATACCCGAGATCGCGCAAGCGTTGGCTGATAGCATCAACCACGTTACTGGAGTCACAAAGAAAGGTGCCCCGCTGGGGACTCACATACTGCTATTCGCCCCACGTCTTGAGGCCTCCCGGGTGGCGTGGTTAGCGGTTGATCCCGCCAAATCGATGCTCACTCTGATGAACTGGAAAAATGCCAGCTTTGGCGAGCGGACATTTGCCATTAACCAGCTTAAAGAAAAGGCTACTGTTGCGGCCACGATGGGGACTTTGCTGGGGTTGAATCAGGCCATACTGAGCTACACCGGCAGCAAGCAACAGGTTAACTTCACGAATCCATTGGAGTCAGATTTTCTGAAGTTCAAGGCTGGCGGTATGAATATTTCATACGGAAACCCAATGTTGAGCATGGCCCGCCTTCCCATGCGATTATGGGAAATAGGATCGAGTGATGGCGGGAAACTCAAAAACGTGGTCTATCCAGACGAGCGGGCAGGCACCGCGCTATTTGATTATTTGCGCAGCCAGGAAAGCCCGTTTGCCTCGATTGTGACCGATTTGGTTTTAAGGGCAGACCCGACCGGAAGGCCCTTGCCGCACTCAAATCAGCCAGTGCCCGCCAGACTGCGCAGGCGCGGGATAGAGCCATATACGTGGCCTGAGTTTTTAACTGAACAGTTGTCCCCCATCCCTCTGCAGGAGGCCATCAAAGAAGTGTGGGGTGATCAGTTTGGCATGTCTGAACAACAACAGAAGGCCTTAGCTACGATGCTGTTCATGTGGGGCACGGGTGGCCGGATGAGCGAGGATCTATCAGTAGAGCATTCACCATGAGGCCTCACTTAACATCACGCATCCGTGCTCCCTACGGTGGCATGTATCGGATTGAAGATCCGCTGACCAAATTCCCTATCGAGGGGACTACCTATGAGATGGTCATTAATCGAGCGGTGGCCTATCGCAAGGCCAATTCGATCCCTATCGGTCTGGAGTTCGAGGAGGAATTGGAGGTCCAGATCTGCCAACGCTACCCGCAGGAGTGCGAGGTATCACGGCGCGGCATGGGCCTGACTTTGGTTGCTCCCGGCCTCTATGACGTGGCCCGGGCTAGTGCCGTGATGATCAAGCATAAGGTCAACGACAGTGAATTAGTCAGCCAGGAAGAGGCCGACCGCAGGGCGCAGATCTGCCGCCAATGCCCGCTTCGGGCGCAGATGACCCTGCCTTGTTCCCGTTGTTTCTCGGCCCTTGAAAATGTGGTGGGCTGGATCACCGGCGCACGGGGGACTCCTTATGATGAGAAGTTATCAGCCTGCGGTGTTTGTCACTGCTACATATCGGCCTCAGTCTGGTTGCCCCTCTCCACTCAATGCTTGGCTGTGACTGACGATATGAAGGAACGATTTGCCTTTGCTAAGGACTCTTTTAATTGCTGGAAGAATTGTTGATTTATGGCTTACGAATCTGACCAACTGAAAACACTCAACCCGGATCTGAGTGTGCCCAAAACGCGCATGCAGAATGCCGAAGCGGTGCAGAGCTTCTTCCGGCGCTGCATCGATGATGATAGCAAGCGTTCAAAGAAGCGCAGTCTGGTTAACGGGTTAGTGGATGGGAACCCGCCTTATCGCCGCAATGATCTACTAAAAGCTAATCGGGCTGATGCCTGCAACGTCAATTGGAATATTGCCCGCAGTTATCTGGAGGCTGCTACCGGTGCCTTCTATGACCTCTATACCGAGGCCCCGGGTTTTCTCTCGCTAGAAACCAGCTACGGCAAGACCTCCCAGGAACGGGACCAAAGCAGCCGGGTGATGAGTGAGGAGGCTGACCGGATTGTTTCCATGGATCCGGTCTGGGATTATCAGATGCAGCAATCGATCTGGAACATGGTGTTGCATGGGTGCGGCCCGCTCTTATTCGAGGACGCCTTTAAGATCCTGCCCCGGGCCTTTGCCTGCGGCGATCTGAAGGTGCCTGAGTTTACTTATTCGGATACCTACTACTGGGAGGTAGGTGGGGTCCAGGCAGTCTACTACCCGCCTGAGCTTTACGATTTCATCAAGGACGAAGAGGCGGCAACCGCCATGGGCTGGGACGTTGAGTATACCAAGGAGGTGATCAAGAGCGCCATGGACATTCGCCAGACTGCGGGCATCCAGTATGAGTGGGAAACCTACCAGACCGAACTCAAGAACAATACCCTGGCCTATTATGATAACTCTAAGATCTGCCGACTCGTGCACGTTTTGTGGAAGGAATTTGACGGGCGGATCACCCAGGCGATTGTTGAGCGCGACAGTGTGTCTGGACCCGCCATTCAATTCCTTTTCCGATCCATTGGCCGATACGCTAATTTTCGCGAGGTCATTCACCCCATGTATTTTGACCGTGGTAACGGGGGCTACCACCACAGTGTTACCGGGCTAGGTGTCAAAATGTTCGGGGCGATGGAATACCAAAATCGCCTGCTCTGTAATTTGGTCGACAAGACTTTTGCCCCTAAGACCCTGTTTCGGCCCACTACCGCTGAGGCCTCCACCCGGTTCCAGCTGGCGCATCACGGTGATTACGCGCTTTTACCCCCAGGCTATGAAGCGGTGCAATCTCCCATTACCGGCCTCTTAACTGAGTCCTTGACCATGAACCGGCAGATCACCGATATCATGGAGAGTAACCTTTCTAGTTACAGACAGCAATTGCCGGTGCAGGAGAGTGGGAACCCGCCCACGAAGTTCCAGAAGCAGATGGAGGCCTCCCAGCAGTCGGCCCTCTCAAAAACCACGTATAACCGCTATTACAAGCAGCTGGACCTGCTTTATACGGAGATCGCACGGCGCATGTGCAACCTGAACAGCTGCGACGAGCGGGCGATGGAATTTCAGGACCGCTGCAAAAAGCGGGGAGTGCCTGAGGAATGCTTTGGCCGTATCGAAAAGGTTGAAGCGGTTCGCGTAGTTGGTCAGGGGTCGACCTTCATGCGCAAAATGGCCGTGGATTCCCTGACTCCGATTGTCGGCAGTTTGCCCGAGGAAGGAAGGCAGGCATGGTTGAATGACAAGATCGCCGCTGAGGCCGGGCAACATGCGGTGTCCCGCTACAACCCGGTTAATGAGCGGCCCAAGCTGGCCACTGACCAGCAGGCTGAGGCCATCCAGTGGGTGGCCGTGATGAAGGTCGGGGTTCCACCGGTAGTCACCTCCTCACAGAATGCTGTTACCTACGCCAGCACCTTTCTGGCTGCAGCTGTTCAGGCCTTTCAATCGGTGCAACAAGGGGCTGACCCGCTCGAAGTCCTCAAGTTCCTGGGTATCGCCGGGCCTGCCATCGCCGCGCATCTGGCTCGATTCAAAGACGATCCCACGCGCCAGACCGCTTATCAGGCGATGGAACAACAATTCCAGCAGCTGGCCAAACTGACCGATCAGTTAAAGGCCCATGTCGCTCAGCAACAAAAGCAGGGGGTTAAACAGCAGATGAAGACCACCCAGGCGATGACTGATGAACAAATTAAGAGTGCCCAGGCTAAGGCCGATATCGCTCGCAAGAATCTGAAGACCCAACACCAGATCCAGTTGTCCAATGCCAAAGCTCAACAGCAGATGGCCTTGAACGATGCTACCACAGCCTCTGAGATTCAACGCAACCGGCTCAAGGCTTTCTCTGAATAATTATGCCTGAAGGCTGGGTTGATACTGATGAAGATGACGGGGTACCGGATGAACAACACCCGGAAGAAGAGGATGAGTGTCGACCAATGGACCTATTAAGGATGCCGGTGGAAAACCTACCACAATGAAAGAAACCCAGGATGTAACAGCTTGCGTGGTAGATCGCGGGACTTTCTTCCCGGTAGCTGATCGGTTGGCCCGGGAAATGAAGAAAGTCTATTACTGTGCACCTAACGGGGAGGGTTTTGAGACGGTAGCCAAGGATTCACTGGGGCATGGCTATCCTGGGGTTGAAGCTATTCGCTCATATTGGGCTATCAAAAAAGAGATCGATCTGTTCGTGTTCCCCGATTGCCGGGATTGGGATCTTCAGTTGGAGTTGGAGTCTCAGGGTTTCCCGGTGTGGGGCAGTAAACGCGGGGAGGACCTAGAAACCTTGCGCGGGTTATGGTCGGATGTCGCGGCTCAGGTGGGCTTATTAATGCCGCACACCGAGGTCTTGGCTGGCCTGGAGGCTGCGCGAAATTACCTCTGGGATCATCGCGAGGAAAAGAAGTATGTTAAGATCAGCCGGTATCGTGGCGACATGGAAACGTGGTGCGCCAGTAGCTGGCTCTTTACCCGCACCAAGCTCGATGCCCTGGCCCACAAATGGGGAGGCCTCCAGAACTCACTTACTTTCTACATTCAAGACGAACTAGACACCGACATTGAGGGCGGGACTGATACCTATTTTGTGGGTGCCTTTCCCGATGAGGTGATCATCGGTTACGAAAAAAAGAACCTGGGCTATCTCGGGGCAGTGATGCGCCAGGAGAATATGCCGCCAGAGATTTGGAAACCGTGCGAGGTGCTTGCGCCGGTCCTGGCCAGCTTCAATTACTGCAACTTTTTTTCAACTGAGGTGCGGGTGGTTGATGGCGAGAGTTACTTATTGGATCCTTGTTGTCGGTGCCCAAGCCCTGCCGGGGAACAACAGCTGGAGATGTATGAAAACTTTCCTGATATCGTCTGGCACGGGGCCAATGGGCGCTTACTGCAGCCCAACTGGGCGGCTGATTACTGCGGGGAAATTGTGATCCAATGGACCGGAGAGAAGGACGGTCCCAAGGTGTTGCACGTCCCTGAGGACCTGCGCCAGTGGGTAAAACTCCAGGGCTGCGCCTACGTAGATGGGGCTTTCCATTTCCCGCCTGCGCATGACCCTGAGGCCCTGGGTTGCGTGGTTGGGATCGGGGATACACCAGAAGAGGTGCTGGACCACATGAAAGACGTGGCTGCTGGATTATCGGGCCAGTCGGTGGATTTGCGCATGGAACCCATTGCTGATTTGATCCTCCAGATTAACGAGGCAAAGGGGATGGGCATGGAATTTGGGCAGGGCGATCAATTGCCCAATGTGGCTGCTGTTCTTGACAACGGCACTTAAATCATCAATATGATTCAGTATGATACGTTCAACAGATTTCACTCATCCAAATCCACCGGACGATATCCCTTCCCCGCTGATGAAGCAGGCGGCAAACGCCTTTGCCTTGCCCTGGCCGCGAAAACCGTTGAGCGGTAAACCCAAGGGACCAGCCCGACAACCCAAGAGCAAATCGGGATTGCACAAACTGAAGCGGGTCAGCCACGGCAGTCCATTCTTTTAAAAGTGGTCATCACCCTTTGCTACCTGACTTCGCGCCGGGACTGTAAACTTGAGTGGTGGCTGGATTCACTTAGGTTGCAGATCAAACCCGAGGACGAGATCCATATTGTGATTGTGGATTTCTGGGCTAAACACCGGGCCACACTTCCGGGCATCAATCCTGCTCCAGCTGCCGTAGATGACGATATCGTCACTTACGTAAAATCCCTGCGGCATGTTGAGCCAAAGCCCAACGTGTGGCAGGGTCAACATCGGCTCACCAAAGAAGACTGGTTTGCCGCTGCCAATGCTCGCAACACTGCTCTGTGTCTGTGCCGCACTGACTGGCTTGCTTATTGCGACGATCTATCCGTCCTGGCTCCCACATGGCTTGAGGCTGTGCGTAGGGCTGTGGCTGGCAATTACGTTGCTCTGGGAGCGTATAAGAAGGTGCGCAACTTGGTGGTCGAAAAGGGGATAATCAAGTCCTTTGAAGAATTCCCCGGTGGCCTGGATTCGCGCCTGCGTCATCCCGGCGAGGTTGTGTCCTGCGGGGGTGACTGGATGTATGGCTGCTCCGTTGCAGCGCCGGTAGAGGCCTTCCTGTGCGTTAACGGGTGGCCTGAGGCCTTCGATGGACTCTCCTTTGAAGACGTCTGCATGGGGATCGCCATCGGGAACACTAACAAGTTCTCGTTTCGATATGATAAATCGATGCTGACCTTGGAGAGCGAGGAGCATCATTACATTGAGAAACCGATGAAACGATCCGATTTTGGGGTCAGCCCGAAAGACAAGAGCCATGCTGCGTTGAACATTGCCAAGTCTTCCCGCTGGTTCCCAAATTATTTTGGGGATGAAGGGATTCGAGGCCTCAGGCAGCGAGTCCTCAATGGGGATCCGTTCCCCACCCTGCAATGCCCGCAGCATTGTTGGTTTACGGGCAGACCGATAGCCGAATTATGACCTGTTTTTTTCACCTCGTTGGTCGGTTCGGCAATCTATTGTTCATCTACGCGCATGCCCGGGCCTACTGCGAACGAGAGGGACTAGACCTCTGCCTGCCACCTTGGATCGGTGAGATGATCTTCGATATCCCTCTGGCAGTCAGGCCCTCTGGCAATCGCAAGGCCGATAAGGTCATGCCCGAGGAGATGCACCAGAATCAGGATGCCCTCATCTACACCTGCAAGCAGGTGCGGGAATGGTTTAAGATCCGGCCTACCGTGCTGGAACAGCTGCAGCCGATCCTGAAGGACCGCAAGCCAGTCCTGCTAGACGTGCGGATGGGTGATGATCTAGTCGGTGCAGGCATGGTGAGCCTGGGACGCCAGTGTTATTTGGATGCGGCGATCCGGGCCGGGTATCCAGGGCATGATTGCGAATGGGAAATTGATACCAGTCCGACAAGGTTATTCACACACTTTGCCGGGGATGTTAACGCCTCGGGCCTCAACACCACCTGGGTTAGCCTGCCTGCTTTTTACCGCATGATGACGGCTCAGGTTCACTTTCGGGCCAATTCCACTTTCAGTTGGTGGGCTGCAACCCTGGGAGATGCTAAAGTTTATTCACCGGTTATTCGCGGGATGCAGGGAGGGGTTCCCAATCAATATTGCGCCAATTTTGTTGAGGGTAATTGGCCGGTCATGGCCGATACCCACCCTAACACCGACCTGCACCTTGCATGAAGCTCGTGTCTTTCATCATGCCAACACGCAACCCCTGGGTCGGGTTGAAGGCGGCACTGCAGTCGATCACCAACACCTGTCACGACCTCAAGGGGATCGAAATCCTGTTGCGGATCGACAGTGACGATCACGAGCGCATCAAATGGATCCCCGAATTAGAAATTGTTTATGGGGCTGAATGCGTGGTGGGTCCCAGAGGCCGGGGTTATGTCGAAATGGGTGCCTTCGTTAATGATCTGGTGAAGATCGCCAATAGCTACTGGTGCTGGCTCTTTGACGATGACGCCTATGTGGAGGGGGACTGGTATACCGAACTGTTGAAGGTGCCGATTAACCCGCAGGATGGGCCAGCGGTTAATGCCGAGAATTATGTGCTAGGCGAGAGCCATTACAAGAACGGTCCCAATGGCGGGCCGGTCGGCCTCATCGTTCCTACCGCATTTGCTAAGACTTTAAATCACCGAAACCCAGTGGACCAGCTTTGGTTGGATGAAATCAAATCCAGAGGCTGGACTATTCAACAATTAAAGGGAGTCAGTTACTACCACGATGGTCGACCCAGATATATATGAAAACTTTACTTGCGTTACTAATCCTGTGCGGCTGCACAGCCCCACCTAATACACCGCTAACCTCGTCTGCGCCAATCCCGCCTAAGTCAGTCCCGAAGCTGCCTACGCATCGGGCGATGCTAGTCACTGACTCGCTGCCTAATGTTCTGCAGATTGGCTACCGGGCCACTGACGGTCAGTTGTTAAGCGATACCGGGGTTAGCGTCACCTATGAGGGGCCGGTGCCGGATGTCAGTTTGTGCCTTTCCCCAGACAGCATTTCGCTAATGGAAAGAAAAAATGGGGATCATTGGGTGGTGGTGGTCACCATGCCATGGAGTCAGGCCGATAGCATGCCAGATGGGTTTTTCGGATTTATCACCAACTCCGTTCAAGCCGCTATCTCCACCGCGCCAAAATGATCACCGACAAACTCAAACACGAAATTCAGGAGATGCTTTCTCTAAAGCGCCGACCCATCATTGAGGGTTGGACTACGCAGGAGAAGGCTGAGGTATTGGCTGGCCTCGTCATCGATAAGAAACCGCAACAACTGGTGGAGGTCGGGGTCTTTGGTGGCCGGTCGGTGTTCGCCCAGGCTTTTGCCTTGAGAGAGAACGGCATGGGCGTCATCTGGGGGATCGATCCCTGGAGCCTCGATGCCGCCCTGGAAGGCGATGTTGGAGAAGAGAACCGCAAGTGGTGGTCTGAGAATATTAATCTGGAAGAGATCTACCTGGGGTTCATGAAGGCGGTGGTTGATTTGGAGCTTACCAAATATTGCCGGTGGATCAGGGAGCGTGGGTCAGTCGCTTGCAAGATGTTCCCCGATAAAAGCGTTGACGTCCTGCACTTGGACGCCAACCACAGCGAAGAGGCCAGCTGCCGGGAAGTGGAGTGCTGGCATAAGAAGGTCAAGCCCGGTGGCTTCCTCATCGCTGATGACGTGGACTGGGTAAGTGTATCCAAATCATTGAAGTTGATCACGGGCTATGGGTATAAGCCGGTTATTCAAACAATGCAGTTTGCTGTTTACCAGAAACCGAATGGAAGTTAACCAGCAATATCTCATGCTCGATAGGCGCGAACCCAGCACCGTCTTTGTTGACGTGTCAGGTAACGTCATTGGCGAGGTCTATCCCAAGATCGAGGACAAGGTTCCTTCTTTCCTGCATCAGACCGACTGGCCTGCCGGTATCTTCAATTTCGGGCGTGGCGAACATCCCCAAACTGATTACTTCAACTGCGGCTTGGTGGAGCGTCCTGATAGCCTCTGGCTGATGGTGCGCCGGTCGGTGTGGAAGGATCGCCTGATCTTCGGCATGAACGATGTGGTAGCTTTTAAGCTGGGTGGCCCGACTGGACTAGTCCCCCAGATTGGTTACCGGGTGAAGTTCATCAACACCAACGTCAATGAACAGTATGAGGACCCCAGGGCGATCTACCACAACGGCAAGACCTATCTGGGCTGCTGCAATTTCGTCTGGTATAAGGTCAAGAAATGGACCGGGGCGCATCAGATTCTAGTGGTGTGCGATGACAAGTGGGACGTGAAGGCTCGTTACGATCCGTCCTACGGCAAGAACGGCAAAGGGCTGGGCCTCAATACTGGCCACGAGAAAAATTGGTTGTGGTTTTTTCACAATGACAAACTGAACCTCATCTATGCCGCGCAGCCTCATACAGTCGTTGAATTTGACAGTCATCTGCGCGTGGTTACAGAGCGCAGGAGTGCGAACAAGTTGTTGCCGTGGGCCTATGGCGAGATTCGTGGTGGAACACCGCCTGTCAGAGTGGCCTCAGAATACATTACTTTCTTCCATAGCTCTCTTCCGTGGACCAACCGTTTCAGAAGATATTACATGGGGGCATACGCATTCGATGCCAAGCCGCCTTTCGCCATAACCCGGATCACCAAAGAACCGCTCCTAATCGGTAGTCAAAATGATTATTGGGTGGAGAAAAAACCGCTTGTGGTCTTTCCCTGTGGCGCATTGCTCCGGGGCCAGGAGTGGCTTATTACTTTAGGTGTGAACGATTTGAAGTGCGGGTATATCAAGATCCCACACCGGGACCTTGCTGAAAGGATGACATGGCTGCTAAACAAATGAAGATCACTGGCGAAGCAATGATGAAGGCCCTGAACCGGAAGCGGTTTGCCTGGGTGGATCAGGTGATGCGTGAGGAGTTACCGACTGACATCTATGGCGGCATGCACTCAGCCAATCTGGCAGATCGCAAAGCCTCAACCGGCTGGTTAAAGGAACACGGTTACCGGGTGAACGATGCCGGGGATGGAACGATTCAGGTATTTCGTGGAACTCGATTAGTGCGCCAGACCCGGCTGATTCTGGAACTGGATGACCCCGAGGAATTGTTGAGTGTAATGGAGGCAGTGAAGGACAACTCGAATATCCCATTACCGCCCTGGCACCCCAAATAGCAATGAAAAAGTCAAAAAGGAGGACCGCATGAATTTGAAGGAACAGGCACTCGCAATTCAACTATGGCGGCAAAGTCAGGGATTTTACACACCGCACGGGATCTCAACCGACCAACAAAAGGAAGCAATGCTCGCCAAATTGATGCTCGTTGTCACAGAAGTTTCGGAAATGGCCGAGGCTGTGCGCAATGAGGACGAGCAGAATTTCAGGGAGGAACTTGCAGATGCTTTGATTCGACTGCTGGACATTGCGTCCTCTTGCAACATTGATTTCGAGTCAGAGGTAGAAATTAAAATGGAGATCAACAAGAAGCGTCCTCGCCTGAATGGAAAGAAATGCCGCTTATGAGGTGAAGCGTGTTTAGGCTGTTTCGCAAACGACCTATCCGGTTGCAAATAGTGCGCCGGGACGAGAGCAAGCTGCGCCTTGCTGATTGGCAGAACGATCCTCGGTTGTGCGCCATGGCGGCAAAGGTCCTGGCTGACCCTAACCTGCAGCTGATGCTCTCGGTGCTGAAGAATGAGCATCCCTCTAAAACCGTGCTGAGCTACGGGGTCAGCCCCGATGATCGGATCGTGCTCCAGGCCAGAACTGAAGGTTACGAAATGTTCCTGGCCAGCCTCGAAGCCCTGGCCATCAACACCACCCCGGAACCGATGCCCGAGGCCTCGTTTGCCGAGGACCAGTATGAAAAGTGATAATTTAAGATTCGTTCAGCGACTGGACTCCGCTTTGAAACGCAGGAAGGGGGCCAAGGTGGTTGCGTTGGCGAATGCGAAATGCGAAGTCTGCGGTGACAACATGCGGCGTTATATCGGCCCCGAATACGGGATCGTGTGTTCTACCTGCATGGATTTTAGCAGCAGCAGTGGTTGCACTCGGATCGAACCTTTGGTGATTACTCGATCATCAATCAGGGAGTGAGTATGATAGAGTATGATTTATGGGGTTGACTCCTGACCTTGAAAGTATTAAAGAGCAAGCATGGAAGCTGAGCAAATCGATGCCCCTCCCGCCAAAGAAGAAACACTCTCACGGCAAGCAGGAATGTCCAAGTGGATGGCAGGCCTCAAAGAATCACTACCCAACCCCTCCCTCGGGCAAGGTAACGAGCCTCCAACAGATCCGCAAAATCAACCACCTGCTGATCCGCCACCTGCACCTGATGATTTGCCGAAGGCAGAAGGAGTTCCAGAGGTTCCTAAGCCTGGAGCGGTTGAGCCGGATGCTAAAAAGGCTGAGCCAGTCAAAGAACCTCCTGCCGACGAAACAAGGTGGCCGCGCAGCGCCAAAGAGTGGAAGAATTTCACCGAAAAGCAGAAGGCCAAGACTGAGGAATTCCAGAAGCAGCTTACCGAGCGTGAGACGCGCATCAAGGAACTCGAAGCTAAAGCCACCGCGACGATCACGCCTGAGGTCCAGAAAGAGATCGACACCTTAAAGAAGGAGAATGACGAATACTCTAAACAACTGCGCCTGCTCTCAGTCACCAACCATCCCAAGTTCAAGAACTATTTCGAGTCCAAGACCGCCACCACCCTGGCTGGCTTAAAGAGTTGTGTCGCCCCCGATCAGCTGGAGGCTGTGACCCGCTTAATTCAGCAGCCTGATTCAGACACTAAGAATCAGCAGATCGAGGCCCTGCTAGAGGATATGAGTGCCCTGCAGCGCAGCCGGTTGCTCAATGTGGTTAATGGGCTGGAAAGTATCCAGGCAGAGCGCGAAGCTGAGGTTGCCCGGGCGCAGCAGGATTATGAGCAGATCGTGGCGCAGGCTAAGAGCCAGCGCGAAGCCCAGCAGGCCAACTTCACGAAACTCCTCGATGACACGGTGAAGGGCATGCAGGCTGCGCAGAATGGTCGGCCTGAATATCAATTGCGGGAGGGGGAAACTGAGTGGAACGCTTCAGTCCAAAAACGCATTGAGGCTGGGAAGAAACTGATCACCGGAAACTTCCCGCCTGAGGTGATGTTCAAAGCCGCCTTTGATGCCGCTGCCTACCCGGATGTCCTGGCCGGTTACAAGTCGGTCATCGAAGAGAACGAGAAATTGAAGAAACAGATTGCCGCCATGGGTGCTGCTAATCCGACAGTGCTCAGCGCCAAACGTGCTGAAACCAACGGCACCGCAGCTGAGCCTGCCCTGCCTAAGGACGCTCGTCCGATGGATTACACCGCTTCCTGGGTAAAGAAATTTGGCACCGCCCTTCGGGGTGAATGATTCGGTTCATACGGTCCCACCTGAACCCTCTGGCTCTGCTCCGGGCCAGGGGGTTCTTTCTTTGGTATGATAATATCATACTTTAATGTTGACACTTGGCCCGCCAGGGACTAAGCCTCTTACCAGAGCAACCCACGCTCTGACATCACGTGGGTCATTGGCTGACTAAAATCCGGGCTTAAACTTCAGCCTGCCGGAAGCGGTTCAGGGCCGCACTTCAAATCCTGTTTTCACTATCACGCTTGCAGCCTGCCTACTGGGCGCGGTGCCCGTTCCAGCCTGTTAGCACCTAACAATCTCTAAGACAGAATTTTATGGCATGTTTAAGTCCGTTTGATGTCCTGCGAATGCGGACAGAAGACCTGGGTCCGCAACTCTACGTTCGGGGTTCCTTTAAAGATCCCTGGTTGAATCTGATGCCTCGCGATCAATGGCCGGTGGGTGCTGGCCTGGACCGGTCGGCCTTCACCATTGGCCGCAGTGAACCTGCGACTGACGAAGAAACCTGGGCAGCGATTGCCGTCACCTCAGGCGGGTCCTTCACCGGTTCCTGTGCAGTGACCTATAACCAGACCTACGTGGGGCATTTGGAAGTCCATTACAAGCCCGAAGAGTTTGGCTTGCTGGGACCGCTCATCTGCCAGGACGATTTGACCCTCCACTGGAACAGCCAGGATTTCTGGGAGAAATATTTCCAATCACTGGAGAAGCGCAACCTCAAGTCGATCATCAATCGGCTGGCCAACATCTACATGAATTATGTGCCCAAGTGGATTTGCCAGAACACCAGCCCCTTTGCGCCGGTGGCCGGTATCTTCAATTTGGTTCAGCCCCCGCCTTCCATTGTCGATTTAAACGGAGTCACTGCCGGTTCAGTCGCCACTGCTCAGGCCTCGTGTAATTTGTCCCAGGATTTTCTGGATGACATTGCCACGAACCTGTCAGAAGAAGGGGCTGATGAACCCAACACCAACGGCTGGATCACGCAAGGGCCGGAAGGTCCCATCTTCCCGCTATTGATTGGCCAGGACGCCTCCAACCAGATCCTGCTCAATAACTCCGAACTTCGGCGCGATTATCGTTCGGCCTTTGAGGCCTTCGGTGACGCTAACCCGGTAATTGCGCGGCGTGGTGCCTCGCGGGTGATCAAGAACTTCCGTCACATGATCACGCGCTTTCCTCCACGCTGGGCCTGGATGACTGCTGGCACCAAGCAGGAACTTGTTCCTGGCGTATTGACCACAGCCACCGCGACTGGTTACCAGAGGGTGCCTACGTGGCTGATGTCGACCTCCTCAACGGATGCAACGAAGGGTCGGGTGGCAGTCGTCAACCCCAACTGGAGAAATCCGAATATTGCCACCTATGAAGGTTGCATCGTCTTAAACCCCTGGGTCTATACCGAGGAGGTGTTAAAGCCGATCAACAGTGCTCCGGGCATGAAGTGGCAGGCACAGGATTATTTTGGCGAATGGATGTTCGTTACGGGCAATGATGCCCTAATCGGCTTCCCCGATTGCCCGGCTGGGACGCAAGACCCGACCCATAAGCTTGGTCGCCACGTGGCTGAGTATCGGCATGCGGCCAAGCCCATATTCCCGCAGTATGGCGCATTGGTCATCTTCCAGCGATGTGCCGCAAGCCACGATTGCGTTACCTGTAGCTAGTTGTTAGTTGCAGAGTTGTTGCTGTGGTTGGGTAGCCCGGTCATGAGTTCCGGGCTACCCCTACTGAAAGGTTTTATGTCAGAGCGCGTAGAGTTCAAGGCACCCAAGGGGGTGGTCCCTGAAGATGTGCAGAGCGGTGACACCTTCGATCTAGTCAGCACCTACCGTTTGAAAGACAATGGCGAGATCTGTCTGATTCAGATCGGTGACACCAAAATGCCCGGGTATGAAGAGGACAATTACAAGGAAGATACCAAGGGCAAAGACCGCAAGAGTTATGGGGATGTCATGGCCTCGATGCACTCAGCAATGGGGCAAGAGGGTGGCAACCCGGCAGGAGAAGGTTATTAATTTATGGGTAGTCCATTAGTCAATCGCACGTGGGCCGTGATGCGGAAATTCTTCCAAGATATCCCCGTTCGCGGCTTATTCACTTTCACCAACGGCAACCCCTCGGGGGTCTTTGTCAAGGTGAGTCCCACCCAGTATGCCCGGCCCACCCAGGAGCATCTGAACAATCCACATTTTGCCTTCAGGACCGTAGTAGGGTCCGGGGGCGGCACCATCAACACCGAGCACGGAGATTTTGTCTGGTTTACCGGTTCCCGCACCACGGTTAACCGCAACCGACCGGTGATCGAGGTCAACCCCAGCAACGTGCTGACTGAGGCTGATAAGCGGGATTGGTAATGACTACTGTCCCTAAAATCAACGACACCCGCCTAACCAACTGGCGCAAGATACTGCAGAAGTATCAGAACCAGACCTGGGCCGATAGCCGGAATAACGTTAACTTCAATGCACCACTTAGAAGGGTGCAGGTTAAGGTTTTAAAAGCCATCGCTCGTTCCCAGGGTGACCCTTACAACGTCACTACCCTGCGCCGGTTGGAAGGCAAGATGATCCGGGCAGTAGCAAAACAGTGAGCCTCACCTTAAAGCATCTGCGCAAAGCTGAACGCCAGCTACTCAAAGCTGATATGGGAATGAAGTTTGCCATGCGGGATGATGGCCTTTGTGCCTCTTTGCATACAGCCATGATGTTTTTAGAGTTAGCGATCCAGCGAGCCTTGGAGTTGAACCGTGCCCATTGAGAAATTCGCATTTATTGTTCCTAAACAGGGGCAAGGCAAGCGGGTGATGAAGTCCAAACTTCTCACCGTTCTGGGTGCGACTGGTCCCAACCGGCCCTATACCGACAACCCGGAACACATTCTGGAGAGGAAGCTGGTGTTGCAGAGTGCCTTCAACCCGACCCCTGCCCCTGTTGGTCCGGTCATCCCGGCTAACGGTCTGCTTAATGGACTAGTCCACTACTACCAGTTTGAGGCATTGAACGGCAGCAACGGGGTTAATGACGTTGTAGGGACAGCCCACACCACCGGCACCAATGGCGGGGCCGATATGAGCGTTAATGCGGGCGGCATCCTCAATAACTGCATTGCCTGCAGTGCGGCTGGGACGGTCAATATGCTAGAGACGGTGGGCAACTCGCCTGGGGACACCAAGGCCTTATTTGCCGGGGATGGGTCGGTTACTCTGGCTCTTTGGATTTGGCTCGATCTGGCCGGGGCGCAGACAGCTGGCTTTCCTATGACGATGAGCGTCTGGGACTCGGCGGCGGGTCAGCAGTATTACATTCTTTTTGTCAACAACGGCAACTCGATTCCCACGTGGCGCATGCAGAATAACCTCAGTGCCTCGGTGGACCTTACCTGGGGTGCGGCC
>Ga0247691_1000158_pt1 | contig 15829 bp, 18 predicted proteins | sample CNK32_metaG_FD_182721 | JGI IMG/M metagenome (GOLD analysis project Ga0247691, IMG submission 182721) | Soil microbial communities from Purdue University Martell Research Forest, Indiana, United States - CNK32 | ecosystem: Environmental > Terrestrial > Soil > Temperate forest > Bulk soil...
CCCTTCGTTTGTTCAAAATCCTTCCCGTCAATCTCCAAAACTTTGTAGAAATCTACTAAAGAAGTCCTCCCTTCAAACAGGTAAGTTGAATCGTCAATTTTTGTATAGATCAGATCATCGTCGTCAAACTCATCCGTTATATCACCGACAATCTCTTCCAATACATCTTCCAATGTCACTAATCCATTGGCGCCTCCGTACTCATCCACCACAATTGCCATGTGCATTTTCATATCCTGGAATTCCTTCAATAAATCATCGATCTTTTTGTTCTCCGGGATGAAGTACGGTTTCCGCATGAGCGTTGCCCAATCAAAGAGTTCGTTGTTGATAAAAGGAAGTAAATCCTTGATGTATAATATTCCAATCACATTGTCGAATGAAGTCTCATGGATCGGAATCCGCGAATAACCGGCATCCAGTACCACATCCAATACCTCTTGAAAACTCGCATCACTGGAAATGGTTACAATATCCAAACGCGATCTCATGATTTGTCTCACCTCGGTATTTCCAAACTTGATGATCCCTTCCAGGATTCGATGTTCGTCTTCGTTGTCGGAATCTTCTTTTGTCAGGGCCAATGCATGCTCCAGGTCATCCGTTGATAAGTTGATCCCGCGTTTTTTTGCGCGCTTATTGATCATGGTGGTCCCATTTACCAGCAACCAACGCATCCAAGAGAAAGGAGGGAGGATATTGATAAAGCTGATCGGATTCGACATGAACCTGGCGGTGGAAAGTGTGTTCCGGGATGCATAAAGTTTAGGGGCAACTTCACCAAGTAATAATAGGAATGTAGTGATTCCTACCGCCTCAATCAGGAAACGGATGGTGTTTGGCTTGTTTGATTGTGGAAAGAATTGGTCGATCACTTCTGTTGCCAGGATAATGATGCAGACGTTGATAAAGTTATTTGCGATTAAAACCGTTGCAAGCAGGTCTTTGGGTTTTGAAAGAAGTTTCAGGATTGCTTTTGAACTCCTGGATTGCTCTTCCTCCAGGTTTTTCTTTTCGGTTGGGCCTAAAGCAAAGAAAGCGACCTCTGATGCAGACATCAATGCTGAGCAAGCTATCAGGATGAAAATGATGATCAGTGAAATGATATTGTCAGAAGCATTGAACCCGGCATGCATACTGACGGGAATGACATCTGAACTTAATCCGGATATGCTATCCATGTTTAAAATGGTAAATCGTCGTTAGGACTGATGTCCAGATTCATCGGACTCGGATTTTGAGGTTCTTCGGTTGGATATGGAGGATTATTGGAACTTGCAGGTTTATCCTGGTCATTTCTTGGAGTAAGGATCGTTAATTCATCTGCTACAACTTCAGTCGTGTAACGGGTGGCTCCGGCCTGATCCGTCCAGGAACGTGTTTTTAATTTCCCTTCAACGTATACTTTCTGACCTTTGCGCACGTATTTTTCAACTACTTCAGCCAATCCTCTCCAAACCACAACATTGTGCCAATCAGTGTTGTCTTTGCGCTCTCCGGTTGTTCTATCTGTGTACGTTTCTGATGTTGCTATTGAAAAACTTGCAACAATTGCCCCATTTTCCAAACGTCTCACTTCGGGATCTTTACCCAAGTTTCCGATCAAAATAACTTTGTTTACACTGCCTGACATAATTCCGAATCTTTATACAAACATAAAATTACGAATTTCGATTTACGAATTGCGAATGAATTTACAAAAAGTGAAAAGTGAAAAGTGAAAGAACTACTCTAAACAAATTTGACTTTCCCTTTTTAAACTTTTGCTTTTTAACTTTTACCTTTCTAAATATTTCTCCATCAAACGATGAATGGGGTAATCATGTAATTGACTTTTATTGATGAATTTAAAGTCCAGTCCCGGAATCTGTGATTTATCAGTCTTATAGAAGAATGCATAAATATGCTGATGACTTAGAATATGCTTCGTTTGATAACTAAGCGTGGCGGAATCCTTGAATTCAAGCGGAATTGTTTCATTTTCACTTTCAATGAGCGGAAATTCGTACAATTTTTCCCAGACGTCTTTCCCAGTCCGCTGATCCAGGGCAATTTCAAGTCCTTTTTCAATATGCAGGTAGTGGAAATAGCGTTTTCGCACCTTTGTCTTTCCTTTTTTTACAGGAAGTTTCTTGATTAGTTCGGAGTTAAACGCGCTGATACAGCTTTGGTTCAGGACACACGATTCGCAATCCGGATTATTTGGAGTGCATTGGACCGCTCCAAATTCCATGATAGCTTGGTTGAAAAGTGCCGGTTCAGCTTCCGGGATCAACGAATCTGCCAGTTCCTGGAACAGTTTTTTTCCTTTTCCCGTATCAATAGGTTCATCAATTCCATAGTAACGGCTCAAAATGCGGTATACATTTCCATCAACAACTGCATGGGGAAGATCGAATGCAAAAGATGAAATAGCCGCCGCCGTATAAGGTCCGATACCCTTTAGTTGAATGATCTCATGATACGTTCCCGGAAACGCGCCGTTGAATTCATCGCGGACCTGTTGAGCGGTTTTATGCAAATTCCGCGCACGTGAATAATATCCCAAACCTTGCCAAAGTTTCAGGACGGCTTCTTCATCCGCATCGGCAAGTTGAGTCAAAGTGGGGTAGTTTTCGATGAACTTTAAGTAGTAGTTCATTCCTTGATCAACCCTCGTTTGTTGCAAAATGACCTCAGATAACCATATGAAATATGGGTTTTTCGTGTTCCTCCAAGGGAGCTCACGAGCATTTAGTCTGTACCAATCGCTTATTAGTAGAACAAAATCAGCCATTTAGGGAAAAAATTGATAATTTTTAAAAATAAAGCAAAAATAAACGCTTTTGCTGACTACTTTTGCACCTGGAAATCACATTGTTGAAAAAACTTTAATTTATAATAAGATGACAAAGGCAGATATCGTTGCTGAGATTGCAGAGGAAACAGGATTGGAAAGAAATGAAGCGCAGAAGGCTGTAGAGGCTTTTATGACTTCTATTAAAACGTCTTTGACTAAAGGTCAAAATGTTTATTTAAGAGGTTTTGGTAGTTTCATTGTGAAAGAGAGAGCAGAGAAGACAGGGCGCAATATTTCAAAAAACACAACGATTATTATCCCAGCTCATAATATTCCTTCATTCAAACCGGCTAAAACTTTTGTTGAAGAGGTGAAGAATAAGGTGATTGTGAAATAATTCCATCTTTTTTACTACAACTAGTTTGTGGGAAAACTTATTTTAATATCTTTGCACTCCTGTTAACGCAGGAGTGCTTTTTTTAAAAGCTATTGAAATTGAAATAATTGAATTAATAACCATAAAATAATATTGCTATGCCAAGCGGTAAGAAAAGAAAAAGACATAAAATGGCGACGCACAAGCGTAAGAAAAGACTAAGAAAAAATCGTCATAAAAAGAAGAAATAAGATCTTCTTAAGATAGTTGGAAGAGCTTAGTAAGTAATTTTGCTTACTAAGTTTTTCTATTTTAGTTACTTTCTAATTATACGTTCGTGAGTTTAGAACTAGTTGTTGACACCCGTGATGGTGGTGTTTGGCTTGCTCTCTTGCGCGATGGGAAATTGATTGAGTTGCATCAGGAACAGGGCGGAAGCACTGACTTTGCTGTAGGTGATATATACCTTGGGAAAGTTCGTAAAGTCGTTCCTAGTCTCAATGCTGCTTTTGTGGATGTTGGATTTGAGAAGGATGCGTTTTTGCATTATCTTGATCTGGGGCCACAATTCCAATCTTTGAATAAGTTTACCAAAGATACCATGCAAGGGAAGCAGAATGTCGCTGACCTACTTTACTTTAAGTCGGAAAAAGACATTCCAAAAGACGGAAAAATTACCGAAATTGTATCAACCACATCACCAATATTGGTTCAGGTTGCAAAAGAACCGATATCAAGCAAAGGGCCTCGTTTAAGTGCAGAATTGACACTTGCAGGGCGCTATTTGGTATTGGTGCCATTTTCGGAAAAAGTTTCCATCTCCCAAAAAATTAAAAGTCAGGAAGAACGCGATCGTTTGCGCCGTCTGATGGATGATATCAAGCCAAAGAACTTTGGGGTGATCATCCGTACAGTTGCTGAAAACAAAAAGGTTGAAGCGATTGACCAGGACCTTCGAAACTTGATGGAGAAGTGGAAGATTATGCATGCAAATTTAAAGCAGGCAACTCCACCTCGTCGTGTTTTAGGGGAAATTGACAAAACCTCCTCCATTCTTCGTGATTTACTGAATGCTGATTTTTCAAACATCCATATAAGCAATGAAAAGCTAATGGCTGAATTGAAGGAATACATCAGCGGAATCGCTCCGGGTCGTGAGAAGATCTTGAAATTGTATGATGGAAAACTCGATATTTTCGAGCGTTTCGGAATCAATAAACAGATCAAGACGATGTTTGGTAAGAAAGTTCCTTTGCCTTCCGGCGGGTACTTGATCATTGAGCATACGGAAGCAATGCATGTTGTGGATGTGAACAGTGGAAACCGTAAAGGTGCGGACGGTCAAGAATCGAATGCACTTGCAACAAACGTTGAGGCTGCGGAAGAAATTGCCCGTTTACTTCAGTTGCGCGATATGGGTGGAATCGTTTGTATCGATTTCATTGATATGCACGACAAAGAAAACAACAAGGACCTGTACGAGAAATTGAAGGAATTCATGCGCTCGGATAGGGCAAAGCATAACATTCTTCCTCCATCCAAGTTTGGAGTTGTGGAAATTACGCGCCAAAGAGTTCGACCTGAAACAGATATCAATACTTCTGAAAAATGTCCAACTTGTAATGGTACGGGTGAAGTTCAGGCTTCCATCCTTTTTGCTGAAGAAATTGAAATGAATTTGAATTTCCTGTTGGCAGATAAAAAAGAGAAGAAAATTGTGCTGTTGGTTCATCCTTACCTGGAGGCTTACTTCAAGAAGGGATTGATCTCAAAGCGTTGGAAATGGTTCATGAAATACAAAAAGTGGGTTGATGTACGCGGTGTAACTGCTTATCACTTGCTGGAATATAATTTCCTGGATAAAAATAATAACGAAATTGCTCTCTAGAAATGGGGAGCAATTTTTCGTTTCTGGAAGCTAAGCACAAGATCGAATCTTACTGTGCTTACCAAGATCGAAGTCATTTCGAGGTGAAGAACAAACTATTTTCCTGGGGGATCAGTTCAGACCAGGTCGATCAGTTGCTTGCTTACCTGATTGAGAACAAATTCCTGGATGAAGGACGCTTTGCCGAATCGTATGTTTCCGGGAAATTGCGGATCAAGCATTGGGGAAGGATTAAGATCAAACAGGGGCTGAGACTAAAGCAAATTCCTGAAAAGATCATTCAGATGGCTTTTAAGACCATTGATCCGGATGAGTATTATTCAATCCTTCAAAAAGAGATCCTAAAAAAACAAAAGGACCTTTCTACTGAGAAAGATCCTTGGAAAAAGAAAGCAAAAGTTCTTCGTTATGCTCAATCAAAAGGTTTTGAAAACGATCTGATTTACGAGGCGTTAGCAGAAATAGAAACAGAATGAGAAAATGATGTAAGTTTATTTTCTTGTCAACTTAATCCATTCATCGTATGTGCCCTCACCTCCAAGTCCTTGAGCGAAGATATCTCCATTTTCTTCCTTCAGAAAAAATAGGGGGGTCTCGGTATCACAATTCGCTTCTCTTCCATTATAGTACAATTCCAGTACGCCTTCTTTTTCAATTGCAATGTACATTCCGTTGCATCGAATCGGTTCGTGATAGGTATTGGTTGTTAATTCGATTCCTTTAGTTGTAATTGAAAAGGTATATTCAATACTTGCCATTCCGGTGGTAGTTGATTCTGTTTCTATAGAGTTTGAAAAAGTGCCGTGATATTTCGGATCGATAGGAATTTCCTGTTCTCTTTTCGGCAGAGGGATCTTTCTTTTGAACTTTTTCTTCCTGATCTGGATAAATTTCCCTCGTTTTAAATCAATCTTGTATTTGTTATATTTTTCGACCCATGTACCGTATTCATCATCCCTAATTTCGATTGTAATCAGTGATTCATTTTCTATGAAGAAAAACTTACTCGTTTGAAACATTGCCAAACCAAAATTGGCATTTTTATAAATAAGTATGGAATCTTTTGTCACCCCCTTATTTTCAATGAATAGATACGAGTAATATTTCGGGTGACGATCGGGAATAGGGGAAGGGAAATTCTTGACGTACAATCTGTTTTCATTATTCTTTAGAAGTTCCCGCACTTTTTTACTTCTGCTGAGTTTCCAGTAATCGAAAGTCACCTGACACCACAAGCAAGATTTTTTATACGCTTCATCCTCATCGAACGGAAGTTGAAAAAAATCATACTTGCTAAAACAGGTTTTGTTTATCTGTTCAGCAATGTTTTCAGTTTTCAGCAATGAATCACCAAGAAAAATTTTTGAGGACTGATCAACTTGCAGCTCTTTTGATTTGCCGTTTTCATTGCATGATACTGCAAGGATTAATAGTAAGATTGTAAATAGGTTGAACAGTTTTTTCGTCATATTAGAATCAAATTTTTGTGTAGAGTGCTTAAGCCTTCTTAAAGTTTTGTATAACTTCCATCTGCTTGAATTTGAAATTCATCCTTAACCCGACTTTTCGGAGAATAACCGGATTTTTCCATCTATGTTAATTTTGAATTGAGTATGAGCAAAAGCTGCTTCCTCATTCTCATTCTGCTTTTCATTCTTACTTAAAAGTAGATTCTTTAAACAATCCCAGTATTTTCTTTTTATCGGCGTCATTGTTATATGCAATTGTAACAGACATGAATTTGTTTTTGACGATGGCTGTCAGCAATAATTGATTGGCAAAATTCTTATTGTATTTGTCAAATAATGAAACCTGGTAGGTGTCGAACGTAACTCCGCTGACCTCTAATTTCCCTGCCACGGAATCCAATGATGTTCGCTGGTCCAGGTAATTGGTATAGATCATTTCATGGATATTGCTGATGATCCGTCTGTATTTCGCTTCATCTCCGGAAAATTCTTCCCAAGTGGATTGGAAATTATTGTCGTAGTTCTTTTGGAAAGCAAGAGTGCGCTTGATTCCCGACATATCTGAAACAGAATCGCCTGTAGCAAGCTTGCTGCGTTCGTCCATTGATTCCAGGCTCGATTTTGTTGTGACAATCCAATTATCGGGAAACTCCATGGTCCAGCCCAAGGCCTGACTCGTATATTTATTCCCGTCGAATGTACCTTCGTCCACTTCCTTAGAATAATCTTTTTTTGTAGGCCCTCCACAAGCTCCCAATACAAAAAGAGCGATTGATAGAACTGGAATAATTGCATGTTTCATCTTCATATTATTGGATTTTGGTTCTTAATTAAATAACGATTATTTTTCGAATGATCTCTTGCGATTTTTCGTCCTTATCGTAAAGATGGATTTTAATTTGATAAGTTCCTGCAGAAAAATTGACCGGTACATCGGCATAGTTGAAATTTTCAGTGATACCTGTTGAGATTTTCTTCCCGCTTACATCATAGATTTCCCATTCGGTTCGTTCTGTTCCCAAGGGAATTGTCAATGAAACAGATGTGCTGCTTGAAACCGGATTCGGGAAAAGCTCGATCTCATCATCCGTCAAAGGAAAAGACTGAAGCATTCTTTCCTGGTCAAAGTGAAGCAGGAATAAACCGTATTGTCGATCTGAAACAAGGAGCCTTTTGGATGGAAGGTCTGCAAAAATCCCCCAATTTCCATTCATCTGATACGGGTTCTCATCCGGATATGTATCGTAATGTGCTACTTCCAAAGGAACGGTGTACCGAAGGTCAAAAATGCGAAAGCCTTCATTGTAATAAGCTACAAAGGCAAAATCATTCGTTGCTTTGATATTATGCGGAACGGAACCGTTTTCATAATTGGTGCCGAAATAATTGTTAATCGTTACAACTGAGCCGTTAAAACTACAATTCTTGATCCGCTTGCCATTCGTTTCATCAGCGAACAAATAGCGGGTCCCATCCGGTGTCAGCCACCCTTGATGATTGTATCCCTGGTCTGTATAAATGGATTTGGAATCGAGGTAAACCGGAGCGGTTGTATTGGTGAAATTGTAAACTTTCAATCCGTCGTAACCACAATTTAGGATGGCAATTCCGTTTCTTACATAGATGTCGTGCACTTCATTTACATCGCTGGGTCCGCTCCAAAGTTCTTGCAAAGCCAATGGATCTCCCAGTGAGAAAATTTTCATCGGTGCGTCAATTACCTGGGTGTTTACAGTGCTTCGATGGATACAGGAATAAAATTTTTCCTGCACACTATCAATAAAAATATTGTGGACGCGCCCGAATTGAAGTGTGTCTTCCCTGGCTAAGTGAATGGAGTCCGGGAGGTACTGGAGATCAATAATTTGCAAACTGCTCACACCTTCGTCACAAACAGCATACAGATAATGCTTGAAAACAGCATATTCCCGGTGTTGAACAAAAGTACTGGAATAACGGCCTTTGATAAATCCTTTCGGAATCAACTGGTCCTGTGCATTAACGAGAAAAACGTGTGTTCCCTCTGTGGAGCCGATAACCGCATATTCGCTGCCGTTTTGTGTGAATCCGAAACAATCGGAATAGCGGACTTTGGATGAATTTGAAATAAGACTGTCCTGGTGCCAGTGATCAAGAAGCGTTATATTGTGAAATGACTGACCTAGCAAGGTTTGATTTTGACAACTGAAAATTATTAAAAATGCTATCTGATACCTCCATTTCATCTGTTTAAAGATAAGTATTATTCAAAGTCAAGAGGTGGGATTCCTTTAAATGTACGTAATATGATGTGAAATGTACTAGTTATTTAGCCAGCTTATTTACTTGATTAGAAGAATTGACCAATTTAGATTTCGCAATTCTAAATTATGTTAGAAACTGCATAAATTCACTGTAGGAAGCAGAATTTGACTATTTTTATCACCTGAAATAAAACCCACGTGACACGAGCAGTTGTAATTATTCCTACGTATAACGAAAAAGAGAATGTTGAGCGGATGGCTCAAGCGGTAATGGGCTTGCCTGTTGCGATAGATATCCTTTTTGTAGATGATAATTCCCCGGACGGGACTGCAACCATTATTCGTGAGTTGATATCCCAATTTCCCAATCGTATTTTCCTGGAAGAAAGACAGGGTAAATTAGGGTTGGGAACAGCCTATATTCACGGGTTTAAATGGTCATTGAACCAGAATTACGAATACATCTTTGAAATGGATTGTGATTTTTCTCATAATCCCCTGGATCTGCCAAGATTGTTGGCGGCTTGCACGGAGAAAGGTGCCGATGTAAGTATCGGTTCCCGTTATACCAAAGGTGGAAAGGTACAGAACTGGCCTATGGGACGCATCCTGATGTCTTATTTCGCCTCTGTTTACGTTCGGATGATCCTTTTTATAGGGATTTCTGACACGACAGCAGGATTCATGTGCTATTCAAGTAAGGTGCTGAAGGCAATTGATCTGGATAATATTCATTTCAAAGGATATGCTTTCCAGATTGAAATGAAATATGCAGCAAAGAAAAAAGGATTTAAAATAATTGAAGTTCCAATCACGTTTATAGACCGTCAGTTTGGTGAGTCGAAGATGTCTTCCAGTATTTTCAAGGAAGCTTTCTTCGGTGTTTGGAAAATGAGAAATTTAAAAGTGTAATGGCAAAGATCTTATTGAAAGGAGCAACGCTCGTAAATGAAGGAAATGAATTTGTTGCGGACGTCCTGATAGATGAAAAGCGCATTGCTAAAATCGCATCTTCCATTTCGACAGATGGATCGGTAACCGAAATCAATTGTGAAGGATTGCACTTGCTTCCGGGTTGTATTGACGACCAGGTTCATTTCAGAGAACCGGGCCTAACACATAAAGCGACTATTCAATCGGAATCCAGGGCAGCTGTTGCTGGAGGAATCACTTCTTTTATGGAAATGCCGAATACCGTTCCGAATACTTTGACCCAAGAGTTGTTGGAAGCGAAATACCAGCGTGCAGCTGAAGTTTCCCCGGCAAATTATTCCTTTTTCATGGGAGCATCGAATGACAACTACGAAGAAGTGATGAAAACGAATATTCAGAACGTTTGTGGGGTTAAAATATTCATGGGATCATCTACAGGGAATATGTTGGTTGACAATACCAGCACCCTGGAGCACCTGTTTGCAAATGTTCCTATGTTGATAGCGACACATTGTGAGGACGAAGCGACGATCAGAAAGAACCTGGAGCAGTATAAGGAACGATATGGTGAAGAGATTCCGATGTCCGCCCATCCTTTGATCCGCAGTGCGGAAGCTTGTTACCTTTCTTCTTCGAAAGCAGTTGAACTGGCTAAAAAGAACAATACACGATTACATATCTTACATATTTCAACCGGGATCGAAACGGATTTGTTCCGGAATGACATTCCTTTGGAACAAAAGAGGATTACGGCAGAGGCTTGTGTGCATCACCTGTGGTTTTCGGATGTGGATTATGCGGACAAGGGAGCCTGGATCAAATGGAATCCCGCGGTAAAAACAGTTGCCGATAGAGACCTGATCTGGAAAGCACTTTTGGATAATCGCATTGATGTGATTGCAACGGATCATGCGCCACATACCATCGAGGAAAAACAGCAGAAATACCTGCAGGCTCCTTCAGGCGGACCATTAGTTCAACATGCTTTATTGGCACTATTGGATGCTTCTGCACATGGAAAAATCCCATTGGTGCGAGTGGTTGAAAAAATGGCCCATGCAGTTGCTACCTGTTTTCAAATCAAGGAGCGCGGTTTCCTGAGAGAAGGTTATTTCGCAGATTTGGTTTTGGTGGACCTGACTAAAAAATCAACGGTAACAAAAGAATCCTTACTTTCCCAATGCGCTTGGTCACCTTTTGAAGGAACCACTTTTTCTTCACGGATTGAAAAGACATTTGTAAATGGTGAATTGGTTTATGATGATGGGAAATTGACCGGTAGACAAAGCGGAGAACGTTTGTTATTTAATCGATGAGAATACTCCTTGGCATATTCGTTTTAGTGTGTTTACAATCTTGTAACAGTGAACTTCGCGGGTTGAAAAAACCGGATAATTTGATCCCAAAAGATCAGATGATCCAGGTGATGACAGATATGCTTATTTTGGAGGGACACATTCAAACGACATACACTACCGTGAACAGGTATTACAAAGTCATGAGTGCGTCAGGAAGATCCTACCTGAAGACACAACACATTTCTGAAAAACAATACGAGGATTCTTTCGCATATTACAGTTGTAACAATGAAGAATACAGGGCTATGTTGGAGAAAGTGATGGAAAATTTGCAGAAGGAATCCATCGAGTTGCAGAAGAAAACCTAGTGACAATCGGATTTAATGGAAGTCATTAATTTCTTGAATTCCAGATTGTACTGACTTTCATTGAACATTTTTTGATTCTCCAGGATACAGTTCCACCAGCCATATCTCAATACTTCAATTCGCGCCCATAATTCCTGGTCGGGGCTATTCCAATGTTGTTCAAATGACTTGTTTATCGGATTCGGATCAAGCGCCTCCGCAATTTCCTTGTCATGCATTTCTTTCCAAAGGTTCAACAGTGTTTTTCCTCCTTTATCCAATGCGGATATAAACCTGGAACATTCCTTACAATAGGGAGTCCCTTTCAATGCGTTAGGGTGATTTAAAGCGATGACGGCTTTTTCTCTCAGTAAACATTGCTCTTTGATATTTGCCAGGCGCATTTTCTTGATCTTAGTCCAATAATCGCCTTTCGGATATTCCATCTGGTCCAGTTCCTTCACGAAGTTTCCACACTCGAATTGAATATTTTTCACCTTCAGATAAGCAGTGTCTTTCGGTTGATACGCTAAATAGGGCTGACTCATATCAGAAGCCTGGATCAAGGTGTAATAAACGTTTTGGACTTGCTGGTAATTGGTTTTGGAAGTATCTATCACTGCATTGAAAAGACAAGATCCTTCGTACCATTCAAAGGTAGGCTCCTGAGCAGTAATCGTCGCAGAAGACAGGCTGAAAAGAGCAAGTATTAAAAGTGTTTTCATCTTAATTTTCGTTCGGGGTTCTTACTTAAGAAACTGGTCCAGCTATTTCCTTTGCTTTTATTGTTCTCACCGATCCCTTTTGAGAAATGATGACAAACTGCTGCGGCTAATCCATCTGTTGCATCCAGGTATTTAGGCATTTCCTCAAATTTAAGCAAGGTCTGTAACATGGCAGCAACTTGTTCTTTGGATGCGTTTCCACTACCGGTAATCGCTTGCTTAATCCTTTTCGGAGTGTATTCCTCATACGGAATGTTTCTTCTCAAAGAAGCTGCAATGGCAACTCCCTGAGCCCTGCCAAGTTTGAGCATGGATTGAACGTTCTTTCCGAAGAAAGGTGCTTCAATAGCCATCTCGTCCGGTTTGTATTCCTCCATCAGACCATCAATACGATCAAAGATCCGTTTCAACTTATCCGGCTGATTGTCGAGTTTACTCAACTGGATAATTCCGAAGTTGAGCATCTCAATTTTCGTGCCTTTGATATGAATTAAACCATATCCTAATACAGTTGTTCCGGGGTCAATCCCTAAAATTATTTTATCTTCGGCCATGCAAATGAAAGAGAAGGATAAAGCTACTAAAAAACAAGCTGGTTTAATGACATTATTCAAATTATTGGTCTTTGTAGCCGTAATTTGGACCTTGTATATCCAGTTGAATAATGTGGATTGGGAGCATGCCAAAGGGTTGGATATCAAACATTGGTGGGCGCTCGTTTTGGCTTTCTTATTGCTCATTCCTAATTTATGGATGGAGTTCCTGAAATGGAAAATCATTACGAATCCTTTGCATGTGGAAATGAAACTGGTGAAGAATGCCTTTTGGGCAGGAGTGGCTTCCGGATTCATGTCGCCCAATGGATGGGGAAATTTCCTGGGTCGATTGATCTACTTCCAAAAACGACAAACGATTTACATCATTTTTTCTACGGCACTTGCCAATTTAAGTCAACTGATCCCGACTTTGCTTTTCGGATTGTTTGCCGTACTCCTCAAGTATGGGGATTCCAATTCATTGTGGCTTCTCACAAGTGGAGGAGCAATGGGTATTCTGGCACTTTATTTCTTCGGGGATTATTTGCTCCCTAAAAGAAGAAGCCGATTTCTTTTTGTAAGAAGACTACAAAGTATCCGCGGCAGGTATCAAAAATTGAAATGGCCGTTTTTAACCTTTTCGATGATCCGCTTTTTGGTTTTCAGTTTGCAATACGTGTTGTTGTTTGTGACTTTTGGCTATGAGGACTTTTGGTTCTTGCTCACTCAGATCTGGTTGATCTACCTGTTCACCTCGTTTGTTCCATCCTTATGGTCGGGCAAGGTTTTGATCCGTGAGACGGCTGCTTTATTTGTTTTTAGCGGGACCATTGTTTCCGTTCCGGATATCATTGTTTCGAGTATTATTATTTACCTCATTAATATCGCTTTGCCGGCATTTATGAGTAGCTTTATTTGGTTGCCGAAAAAACGATAGTAGATCGCTTTGTTTCATAAGAAAAAATAGGTTATGTGGTTGATTGGTTCCTGGTTACTTCTTTATACTCTTTCGATTTTAACGTTGTTGTTCGGTGTAAATCGTTTGCGGATTAGCCGAAATTCAAAAAAGATGATGGCGATTGATGAAATATCGGTTGTCATTCCTTTTAGAAATGAAGTGGGCAACCTGGAAAAGTTCCTGGAATGTATTTACGCACAACGTTACCAGCCTGCGCAATGGATCTTTGTCAATGACCATTCTTCGGATGCGTATATCGACCTGTTCAGGGAAATGGATTCTTTTCCTATACGCTTATTGCATTTACCCGAGGAACAGAGAGGTAAGAAGCGTGCTATCCGTTTTGGAATGGACCATGTCCGGACGGAATATTGCCTGACAATGGATGCGGATGTTTTATTCGGAAAAGAGTACATGAAATCGATGCTGATGCTTCCGGAAGCCGAGCTGATCATTCTTCCCGTCGAAATGACCGGGACCAAATGGTGGCAATCGTTCTTCACGTTGGAATACCTGTTCACGACACTTTTAAATAAGGGAATTGCAGGATGGGCGAGGCCTGTAAACTGCAGTGGGGCCAATCTTTTGATCCATGTTGCCAGTTTCGACCAGGTAGATGATATTGAGGATCACGATCATATTTTGAGCGGAGATGATATTTATACCCTGAGAGCTTTCAGAAGTTCAGGAAAACGGATTGAAATCGTAGAAAATGAAGCGCTTAAAGTAGAAACCGAAACTCCGGAGACTTTATCGGAAGTGATGGAACAACGTGTTCGCTGGCTGGGGAAAACAAGCCATGTAGCTGATTCATTGAATAATTTTCTGGGAATTTGGGCGGTAGGACTTCATTTGTATTACTTCCTGCTTCTCATCATTACCTTTTTTGCCGGCGTTTACTGGCTTACATTTCTGTTGATCGCTTTTAAGTATGGAATGGATTTCCTGTTGGTTAAAATGGACAAGAAGAAACCGAACCGGTTTGACTTTTTAGGGTTAGGTCTGTTTGAATTGTTTTATCCGGTCTATTTATTCGCACTGCTTGCCTACCTGATGGTTTCTCAACCGGAATGGAAAGGAAGATAATCTATTTGATAATCTTGTAGGTACGCGATGCGTCGCGTACCTACAAGACCTTTCTTAAAATGAACAAGGAGTATTGTTATTTGATAACGGTTCCGTCCTCGTTAAATTTCACCACGTTTGCTTCAGATTTAGCATTAACCAATTCTACTTCGTAGTAAGGTTTTTCAGCTTTTGCAGTTTTTACAATGTATGCTGTTTTTGCTGTCCATCCTTGAAATGCATCTTCTGTAAGTGACTTTTTAACCGCTGCTGGTAAATCTTCCAATTTGATTTTAACTCGGTCAGGGTTAGTTGCTGCAACTTCTTCTGTTTTTGGTTGAGTTGCTTTGACATCTGCTTGTGCGTTAGCGAATACTGTTGTTGTAATTGCGATTGCAGCGATAATTAACTTTTTCATATTACTTATTTTAAAAATTATTTCTGACTGGTCATTAGGGAAAACGATGCCAGTGCCGGATCTTCATTTTGTAAAATAAGTTAAACAGATGTCTAATATATTGATTGTTAATTGATTAAAAGACGGATTGAGATATGGGTTCTAAGTGCCAAATTCAAGCAAGTGTAAGGGAGATTTTCAAATTGAAAAAAAAGCTCTCCAATTTGACAAAGGAAAACGAACTTAAAAGAAGCTGATTTAGACTATTCAACCGGGTTATCCAATTTCAATTGCTGGACAATCTTTTTTTGAAGTGGGAAGAGAGAGGTAAAGTAGAAAATCCCCAATTCACTCAAAATAATGAAATAGGCATTGGTTGTAAGAACATAGCAAACAATGGCAAATAGGATAGAAGCATCCATTAATCCCAATTGGATGATCCTGGTGGAAGTATATGCCTTGATGAGGTTTAGCGGATTGGTTTCATTGTGGACTTTAGCCAGCATTGATCTTCTCAGGAAAATGCTTACTGATACGGTAATTACCATGAAGATAGGGGCAAGGAGTTGGAAAATCCCATTGGGTTCCGGTTCCTGGCTGCTCCCGGCAGGGATGATAATACTCATGGCAGTAAGAAAACTCACAATACCGAATAGCAAGGCCCCGAAAATAATTCGGATCAAAGTGATGCTGTTTGTTAGCTTCTGCAAGATCGTGTAGTTCATAATGATCCTGAAATGATGGATAAAAAGAAACCCCGATCCTTTACGAGATCGGGGCTTTAATAATTAGAACGGTAAATCGTCGTCGTCACT
>Ga0247691_1000160_pt1 | contig 15676 bp, 17 predicted proteins | sample CNK32_metaG_FD_182721 | JGI IMG/M metagenome (GOLD analysis project Ga0247691, IMG submission 182721) | Soil microbial communities from Purdue University Martell Research Forest, Indiana, United States - CNK32 | ecosystem: Environmental > Terrestrial > Soil > Temperate forest > Bulk soil...
TCTGCGCACAAGTTTACCACAAATGCCTTTAGGTTTAAAAGAATAAAAACTGATAACTTACTGAAGAACCAGAGAAAGTCCCGAATCACTGGTGAAACGGGACTTCGAAAATCTATTTTAATACTTACAACGCAGCTAAAGCAGCATCATAATTCGGTTCATCCTTAATATCAGGTACCAATTCCGTATAAACCACCTCATGGTTTTCATCCAGAACAACAACCGATCTTGCATGCAACCCTTTTAAGGGACCGTCCAATAATTCCAATCCGTAGTTTTTCCCAAATTCCCCATCTCTGAAATCGGAAAGTGTCACCACATTCTCAATTCCTTCAGCACCACAAAAGCGTTTTTGAGCGAAAGGAAGATCTCGAGAAATACATAAAACCGTTGTATTGTCTAAAGACGAAGCTTTTTTATTGAATTCACGAACGGAGGTTGCACACGTTCCAGTATCGATACTAGGGAAGATATTCAGAATCAATTTTCTGCCTTTGTAATTGTCCAATGAACTCGTTCCTAAATCTGCATTTACCAATGAAAAATCTGCTGCGTGTGATCCTTTTGCAGGTAATTCACCGCTTGTGTGTAGAGGATTTCCTCCTAATGTTACATTTGCCATTTGATTGTTTTTTGCTACTTAAAAGTACTATATTAATTACGAATTACGAATTACGAATTACGAATTACGAATTACGAATTACGAATTACGAATTACGAATTACGAATTACGAATTACGAATTACGAATTACGAATTCATTTGTGATTAAGTAAACTGATTTACACTGGATAATTTTGAATTCGTCATTTTGAATTTTTAATTGCTTTTGTCATTTCCCGTTTCCCCGGAGGGCCAGGCAAAGAAGTCACTTCAAAGCCTACCGATTTCAAATCGCGCTTCACTTGTCCTTTGGCGCAGTAAGTGACCAAAATTCCACCCGGGCTGAGCCAATCGTAGATCTTCTTGAAAATCTCCGGAGTCCACAATTCGGGTTGAACACGTGGTCCAAAGGCATCGTAATAACAGATGTCAATCGTTTCTTTGCCTAATTCCAATTCCTGGATCTGCTTTTCGATTTTCTCCAGTACGAAATGTTCAGAAATCTCACGAGCGACATTCCATTCCACTTGATGCATTTTTTTGAATACTTCTTCCGCATCTTCGTCACGCGAAAAGGAAGTATAATTCATTCCTTCAATTTCTTCCATGCTCGGTGGAAAAGCTTCCAAACCGATGTAATGAATGTATTGATTGCGTTTTTCAGAAGCAAAATAGGTGAGGAGTGCATTCAGCCCTGTTCCAAAGCCCATTTCAAAGATCGTGATATAATCTCCGGGTTTCGGATTCAGTCCGTGCTTGATAAAAACGTGCTGCGCTTCCTGTAAAGCTCCATGGCTCGAATGATAATGTTCATTCCACTCGGGAAGGTAGATCGTTGTGGACCCATCTGCAGTTTTTACCAATTCACGTTTCATCCTGTAAAGCTAGTTAATTGAAAATTGAAAATTGAAAATTGAAAAGTTAAAAGGAAGGAGAGTGAAAATTTACAAGTTATTGATTGTCTCAAAGTCTTTTCAATTCTCCATTCTACATTGTCAATTCTCTGTTTACCCCCTAATCAGCTACATTTTACCTAAAATTAAAGTTGGATTGTTCAGGACTAATAAAATGAATCCTTAATTTTGCCACATGAGTGAAAAACAGACCAAAGGCTTACTATTTATTTTAATTACCATTTGTATCGATTCAATCGGATTGGGAATCATTATTCCTTCTCTTCCAAGTTTGATTGCAGATGCAACCCATTTATCCATTACTGAATCTGCGAAATATTCTATTCCGGTTTTGATTACATATGCTGCTATGCAGTTTTTATTTTCTCCACTCATTGGAAATTTGAGTGACCGCTACGGACGCAGGCCCATCATCTTGATGTCGCTTCTTGGCTTGGGATTGGATTACGTATTCATGTATTATGCTCCAAGTTTGGCTTGGTTAATCATTGGTAGAGCTGTTTCAGGAATGTTTGGCGCTAGTTTCACTACTGCTGCAGCATACATTGCAGATATTTCTACGGATAAGAACAGAGCTCAAAATTTCGGACTCATCGGAGCTGCTTTTGGAGTTGGATTTATCATTGGTCCGGCAATCGGTGGTGTTGCTTCCGAATTCGGATTGCGGGTTCCGTTCATGGTTGCTGCATTTTTGTCATTGGCAAATTTCGTTTATGGATTAATCTTCCTAAAAGAATCACTGCCTGCAACGGATCGCAGAAAATTCGACATTTCACGTGCAAACCCGATTGGAGCAATCAAGCAAATTGTGCGTTTCCCTAAGTATAGAGGCTTGTTTGTAGTCACATTCATTGTTTTATTGTCGAACATGGCTATCCATTCCGTTTGGAATTATTACACGATTGCACGATTCGGATGGGAAACAAAAGACGTAGGAATTTCCCTGGCTGTTGTTGGGGTTTGTTTCGGACTCGTTCAGGGAGCAATGGCCGGACCGATTGTAAAACGATTGGGAGAGAAGGGCGCTGCAACTTTGGGCTTGATCATTTTAAGCGTTGTTACTTTAGGAATCGGTTTGCTTCCTTACGGCTGGATGATGTATGTGATTATTCTCCCGTATGCATTTTCGGGAATTGTTGACCCAAGCATCCGTTCATTGGTTTCTGGAGAAGCAAAAAGTAACGAACAAGGAGAATTGCAGGGAATTTTCACTTCCCTAATGAGTTTGGCGGAAATAGTTGGTCCGATTTTTATGATTTGGATTTTCTATAAATCTGTTCCGTTGGCGGATAAAAACCCCATTTTCTACGGAACTCCGTTCTTTGTTGCCGCACTTTTGGCAATTATCGCGTTGATTCTACTCCGCTATGTTTTCAGCAAGATTGCATTCAAGGCCAATGAAGCGCTTTTGGATGAAGAGGTAGATGAAGAAGGATCTATGGAGACTTTGGACAGCGAAAAAAGCCCCCACTAGCTAGAAGGAGGGCTTTCTTATCTTTAATTTACCAGCTATAAAGCTGTTTTTCTTCAACTTCGGGGAGGTTTCGCCTGTTTTGCTTTGTTAAATGCTGAAGCATCTTAACATCTATTACCTAACCGTACTCTATATCTCCATTTGAACAAGAGCGATTCCACCCAAACGGGTTGAAGAAATATCTGAAGTTATTTTTTACCGAAAATTGCGAAAAGATCGATAATGCTTAGTTGTTGTGAGAACCAATGAATCATATCCTTTATTTTATTTGTTTCTTCAAAAATCAGTGTTTTCTCTTGGTTTTTTGTTGTCTGTTTTTACCCGAATTTGTAAGCGGTTCAGAATGAATGACAAGTGGTAATATAAAGTGATCTCGAATTATTAATTGATGTATCAATCATTACCTTTGTTTTGGTAATCTTTTGATGATGAGTAAGATATTGCACCCGGAAGACTGTAAGGCAATCGAAAAGTTGATTACTTACATGAATAAACATCCGCATGAACATTTCGATATAGCGAATCATGCGCGGATGATCGGTTTTTCAGTTTCAAAATTGAATAAAAGTTTCAAGGCACATGTAGGGATCGGTCCGGCAAGTTACTTCCGCAACCTTAAGATGGAGAAAGCGAGGAAGTTGCATGTGGAAGACTCTTATACCTGGACTGAAATCAGTTCCATTTTCGGATATGCAGATCTAGCCTCATTTAGCAAGGCTTTTAAAAGAATTCACGGATTTTGTCCACGGAATGCAACTTAGAGTGAGTAAATGACGTTATTACTATAACTCAATTTATCATGTACTACAACAACATTTTACAAGTGGAAAAACTAGATTCGATTATTTTTTATAAGATCGACAGAGCTATCAGGACTTATCGGCAATTCGCACAAGCTCGGTTAAGGTCTTTGGGGCATCAGATTACGATAGATCAATGGCTGGTCATTCGTTGCCTGATCGAAAACCCCAAGGTCCAACAGAACGAAATTTCCGAATTGGTCTTTAAGGACGCAGCTTCTGTGAACAGAATGATTAACCTGCTGGTGGATGCGAAATACCTCAAGCGCAAGACAAATAAAACAGATCGCAGGAAAATGGACATCCTGGTAACTCAGAAAGCATTGGATGCAATGGAAGCAATGGACGAAGTAATTCCAACGAACCGCGCGACAGCTTTAACAGGGCTTACCCAGGAAGAAATGGAAATTGCTACGAAAGTGATGACCCAAATTGCAAGCAATTGTAGGAAATAGAATCCTTTCGTATTAGTTTTGAAACACCGTTTGGATTTTCCGGGCGGTGTTTTTTTTGCTGTAGAATTAGGTATAATAGCTAATTATAAATAGTTTATATTATTTATTTTTTCTCGTCTAAATATCTTTCAATTTTGTCAATTTGTGAATATAGGTAAGCTTTAGCATTTTCTTCTTTTTCAGCTTTGGCTCTTTCATAAACTACGTCTTTTATTCTTTGTCCCATTTCATTATTAAAACCTGTTATATTCCAAGTATCTGAATAGTCCGCGCGAGAAAATACTCCAAATGACGATGACGATGTTAGAAATCCCATGGTATATTCTTCGCTAAGTAATTCGCTAATTTCATTAAGCTCTTTTAAAGTAAAAGTCTTTTTATTTTTGTGATTGAGATATGCAGCATATAAAGCATAAAGCCCCATTGTCGAGCTGTAAATAAAAAATTTATCGATGAAAGTTTGAGGCAAGTTTTCATCTGGTTGAGCATTCGGAGCTGTATTGTTTCTTTCATATTGGTCAGCAAGAAAGGCATTGGTTAGATCAACTTTCTCTTCAATTGCTTTTATTAACTGAGGTAGTTTTTCAAATTTTAAATCAAGTTGTTTTGTGATTTTTTCTAATTTTTTTGAATTAGATGCAATTTCGTTGCTTGATTTGTTTAAGGTTGAAATAGTGTCAGAAAAAGAACTGTTCGAATAATATGCATAAATAATTGCTAATAATGATAAGAATAATGATGTGACTGTCAACGCGAAGGATAGATACGCGATTAAGTTTTGATTATTACCAAAGTCAAATGTCAGTAGACAAATAATAATTGCAATTAAAATGCCTACGATGTACAAAAAATGTAATTTATTAATTCCGTTATTTTTCATTCTCTAGTCTTTTATAATATCATTGAGAAGCATATTTATTCTGCTTTTAAAATTTTTGTAACAAACACTGCATCAAACCAATCAAAATCGGCTCCAACTGAAATTCAAACTTATAGGGAGTTTTCCTTCAGTAAATAGTATTCGTCAAGTTATCGCTCCAATAGTAGCAAAAAAATCTGAAATAGAATGGTTTTCGGATTGATTCTCCAAGCCATCTACCTCGGCTCTCCCTCTGTGCCTTTACTGTAGCTTCAGCACAAGCAAAAAGGATGAATTTTCCTCATTCTCATTCCCGCTCTGCTCAATTATGCTGCTTTTTCTTGAATACCCCGGTTGACCAGAGAGCCCATAAGATCAGTACAGGTTGGAAAAACAACCGGATCAGTCGTTTCAGATCGGTATCCAATCCGAAAGCGTCAATTCCGTTGGTGTATTGTGATATATTTCCCGGGAAAACAAGTACATAGAAAATGGCCAAGACTATCCCAACTTTCACTTTTTGTTTTACCCAAAAGATCATAGCTAATCCCAAAATGATTTCCACAGCTCCTGAAGACACTACCACAAAGTCCATAAAGCCGGGGTTATCGGGAAGCCAGCTGGGAACTTGTGCCAGGAATTCCGTTCGTTGAAAGGTTAAATGGCCAATACCGGCCAATAACATAAATGCCCCAAGGATGATCCTCATGATGTTTTGAAAGAGGGATGTTTTCATATCTGATTGTATTGAAGGAGATTATCTTTCAAGATACAATTTTTTGAATGATGAAATAGGGATAATTTAAAAAGATTCAGCCGCTGCTTAAACTTTTAATAGTTGGTTACAGCTTGCACTAGTGAAATTGGCCTCAGCTTAAGGGAATCATTTAGTTGATTTGATTACAACTTCAAATTGCTGAACTGTAAAATAGTTCCTGATTTTTAATTGGTTAAATAATTTTTATCAGCTAACCATTTGAACAATTTTTCTTTTTCGTTTGGTGAGTCATACAAAATATTAAATGTCTTATTGTCGTTGAGAGTCTTGACATTCCATTCTTGAGGGTTTGCAACTGGGGCGGATGCTTCTGCAACTTTTTCACCCCCTTCGGAATAAATAGTAACAACAACTGATTTTTGTGAATAAGAAGAGGATGTAGTGTCTTGCTTGAATTTTCCAATAGTAACTTCATCCCGAATGATTTGATTTCCTGATATTGTAACAGGTGACTTTGATTTTGGAGCAACCACTGCCGGATTTGTGGTGTTGTCTCCCGATCCTCCGTTGTTATTGTTAATATTCACTATAACTGACGGTGACTTGTTAGGTTCGGAATTAGAATTGGAAGGAAATGAACCATTATTAAGGTGAATAAATCTTTTTTCAGATTCGGGGTCAATAGTGTTTCCTTTTATCAGATTATTTTCCACTACTAATTTTGCAAAACCATTTCCATTATAATACTTTAAATCCGCTTTGCTGCCCGTTGCTATAAAATTAACTTCATAATATAATTCGTCACCCGCACCAAACCGAAAGCCACTTCCCATCCATGTGCGCAATGTAGATTTAAAATACAGAAGTTCTGTCCCTGATAAACTACTAACGGAAAAATCACTCCTCATTGGACCTGCATTTTTCTTTTTCATTATCGCATAAGGTTTGCCATCAATTTTTATCGTATCCTCTTCATAGATTACTTTTTGAGCAAAAGAATAATTTGTGTAAAGGAATAATGAGATGACTGCACAAAGAATGCCTATTGATTTTTTCATGCTATGCGGTTTTTAGTGTTTTCTTATTGGCGAATATAATCAAGATTTCTGTTTTTAAGTATCAATTCAAAACACTTGAATGACAGAAAATAAGATTAAAATAGTTGTGTTTTTTAACTTGCTCTTCCAGGTTTTCAGTAGCTCCAATATAATATCTGTCTTTTGTAGTAGAATAAAGAATGGTGTAAAACATGAATAGTGAGTTTCTACAAATAAAAAAGCTCTACTTCGTTCTTGCAGAAATTCGTAGGGCAAAGGTGGGGAATGACGGATTCCCTGTCTGCACTGTCGTTACGACAGGCAGGGAACCGCAAAAAGATGTTCTAAGCAGGATGTCGGCGGTGAAATTATAGGGCAAAAAAAAAGTCCAGACTTTCATCTGAACTTTTTGGTGGGGAATGACGGATTCGAACCGCCGACATCCTGCTTGTAAGGCAGGCGCTCTGAACCAACTGAGCTAATCCCCCATACTTCGCGTTTTTTGAGTTACCGTTGCTTCTCAAACGCGAGTGCAAATATAAGGCATTATTTCTTTTCTGCAAGACCTTTTTGAAAAAAAACTTCAAAAAAATCGTGCACCAAAAAGAAGGAACCGAAAATCAAAATCGTATCCGCTTTGTTTGCAGATTCTTGCGCTTTTGACAATGCTTTTATCGGAGAATTAAAAAATTGTTTTTTTTCTACCTGCAAAGCTGTTTTTTCCTGTAAATCTTCCAAACGCGTACTTCTCGGATTGGCAAAAGTAGTGAAGTAAAATTGGGCATCCTCCGGGAATTCATCCAAAATCGCATCCAGATCCTTGTCCGAGCTGGTCCCATAAATACAATGAAGCGTTCCTTTATTCAACTTTTTGATCGAATCGAACAGGGCATGGATTCCTTCTGCATTGTGTGCGCAATCCACAATCGTCAGGGGTGAAGTGGAAATGACTTCCATGCGGCCAAAGAACCCGGTATTTTTCTTCAGGTTCTCAATTCCCTGTTCGCGGGTTGACTGGTCGCAGGAAAATCCCTGTGCTTCCAGGTAATCACAAACTGTAGAAACGATGCGGTAATTTCCAACCTGGTAACCGATAATTTGGTTTGGTAGCAATTCCAACTTTTTCGGAATGATGATTTCGGCATCCAGTTCTTTGGACACACTTTCAAAAACAGGGAAAGTTTCCGGATCGACTTCACCCAGCACAACTGGAATGTTTCGTTTGATGATCCCGGCTTTTTCAAAAGCGATTTTAGCCCGGGTGTCACCCAAAATATTCACGTGGTCCAATCCGATGTTGGTAATCACGGAAATAATCGGTTGAATGATATTCGTTGCATCCAATCGTCCGCCCAAACCTACTTCGGCAACTACAATGGAACATTTGTTCTGGCGGAAGTATTGAATGGCCATCATCCAGGTAATCTCAAAGAAGGAAGGTTCAATATTCCACAAGTGATTTCTCACTTTTTCGCAAAATTCAATCACAAATTGTTCGTCGATTGTGTTGCCATTGATGCGGATCCGCTCTGTGAAGTCGAATAGGTGAGGGGATGTGAACAATCCGACTTTCTCTCCGTTTTCCGTGAGGATGGATGCCAACATGTTGGAAACAGAACCCTTTCCATTGGTTCCGCCCACATGAATGAAACGCAATTCTTTCTCCGGATTATGGAAAAAAGCACTCAGTTCTTCAATATTTTTTAATCCGGGATTATAAGCTTGTGCGCCTAAATTATGATAAGCAGGGAATTGTTGAAACAACCAATCGATGGTTTCCGGATAATTCATGGAATTATTGTTGCGGTTTGAAAGAATAAGTAATGGTTCCTTCTTCAATCGGTTTTTCGGAATATTCGAACCGTGATTTTTTCGCGTAGTTGAGGGCTTGTTCCACACAGCACGGATTTGCATCTGCCGGAGCGAGTGATTGTGCCCAATACACATCGCCGTTGGAGTTCACTTTCACTTTTACTACAATTTTTTCTGTGATAGATTTCCCGCACATATAACCGGGAATTTTAATGTAATCGGGGTTGTTTTGAAGTGGTCTTCGTCCATTAACATCCCATTCTGCCAGGTTCTTTCCCTGTTTCCCCGAATTATTCCCGATATTTCCACCGTTTCCGCCTTCCTGTTTCTGCTGTTGTCTTTTCTTCTCTTCCCGCTCTTTCTTGCGTTTCTCCATTTCCTTTTGGATCTTTTCCCTTTCGGCAGCGCCACCAGTCATTTCGAATTGCTGTTTCTCAAAATCCTGGATGGATTCTTCAGGAGTCCTGGGCTTCGTTGGTTCGGGTTTCGGTTGAGGTTCGGAAGAAGGCTCCGTTGATTCGGGATTATCTTCCCGTTTTTCTCCTCCATCTTTTGCTTCAGGAAGGCCGTCGCCGTTTTCTCCCTGGTAATTGAATTGTGAAGGAGGTGTTTCTTCTACATTTTGGTTACTAAGGGTAAACTGGGTCGTATCTGAAACATCACTGAATGTCATGGCGTTCAACCCCTCGTAATTATCTACGATCGTTTTAGCATATACTGCAATGACCCCCAATAAAACCGCCACAAGAAGAACATACATCATAATAGCCGGTTGCCTGCGTCTTATATGGTAAGCTCCGTAGCGTTTATTGCGATGCTCGAAAATTGTCTTGAAATTTTTAGCGTGAAATTCCTCCCATTCACTATTGTCTACATATTGGTAGAGTGAAAAAATAATAATGAGTATAAATAGAATATATACGAATAACATAAACCTCTTTGTAAACCAGTTTAAATCTACAAGTAAAAAGTGAAGAAATTATTTTTTAAACGACTTTTAACGAAAACTAGTTTGCCACAATACGAATGGTAATCGCCTGTTTCATGTTTTTCGACATGTCCACTTTGTTGAATCGAGCCTGACTCTTAACGGCATTTATAACCTGATTTATCAAGACCATATCGTTTGTTGTGGAACTGCTTTTCACAAAGGTCGGTTTCCCAATAATGTTTCCGTTCGGATCTACCAGAACAGACAAGACGATCTTACAGTTTTCGTCTGATTTGATATTCGTTGTATTGGGTTCTTCCACCAGGTAACGTCTTACATTTCCTCCGGATCCGTCACCGCCTGCTCCAGGTCCGGTGCCATTTCCATCGTCATTACCAATTCCATGACCGTTCCCTGAACCGGTTCCGCCACCACTTCCACCTGTTCCAAATGGATTATCACTAACGTGTTGTCCGCTTGGAGGATTGTTATTCGGAGTATTTGTATTGGTCATGTTGGAACTTCCTGATTTCACATGTGTGCTGCTGCTATGCTGAGTCAGGACTTGTTCCATTTGAGGGGGCGTTTTATCTGTTTGCTCTACTTTTGCCGGAGTTCCTGATCCGCCGCCACCGGTTCCTGTTGGTAAATCCTGTAATTCAACAGCAATTAACTCCATCTCCATGTCTTTATACAACAATTGCTCGGGAAGTGGGGGAGTGGGAATGCGGTATCCAAGAAAATGAAGAATAGCCAGAAGCAATACAAACGCTGACAGAGCGATGATTCCAGCAACTTTACGATCTTTTACTTCGTACGTTTTTTCTGTTTCCAAACCAAATTCTTCCATGTTCCAAATTTTATTGTTTTCCTACCCTGTAATTTACCACTCAAGGCCGGAATAGTTCATTTTTTTAATGACTTTTAGCAAATTAGTTCGCGATAATACGGATAGCAATGGTTTCTTTCGTATTCTTAGTCGCATTCACCTTATTAAATTGAGCCTGATTCTTCACGGTATTGATCACCTGGTTGACCAAGGCCATATTGTTGGTTGTAGAATTACCTTTTACAATAGTCGGACTTCCAATAATAGTACCGTTCGGATCTACCAGAACTGCCAGGACGATTTTACAGCTTTCGTCTGACTTGATGTTATCCGTATTTGGAACCTTCACCAAAAAACGATTTACTTTTTCTGTCGATTTGGATTCACTATTCTGATCATCGCGCATTCCATCCGGATTCGTTCCCCTGTATTTCCCCCCATTGATTCCGCCGGTTGCGAATGGATTGTCGCTCACGTGTTGTGCACTTGAAGGATTCTTATTCGGAGTATTCGTATTGGTAATATTGGAATTCCCCGATTTTACATGCGAAGCACTGTTCTGTTGGGCCAGGACCTGTTCCATTTGCTGTGGAGTAGTCTTTGATCTTTCTGCTTTGACAGGAGTTCCACCCTGGCCACCTTTACGAACTTGTTCCAGGATCTGTGGATCGAGCGGAACGAGTGTCATTTCTTCGGTAGAAGATTTTTCAGGCAAGGGCTGGTTCGAAATACGGTATCCGATGAAACCAAGCAAAGCTGCTAACAATACAAAAGCCGCGAATGCAATTATTCCGGCAATTTTACGGTCCTTGATCCCGTAAGTTTGTTCTGTTTCAACACGAATAGACATATTTCCTGATTTTAAATGAAACTGCAGAGATTGAACACCTCTCCGATTCTTACCCGGCTTTGGTAGCAATTACAAACTTCAATTGATGCTTCAATCCAAGTTGCAATAGATCTATCAACTCCTGAACGTCCAGGTCATACGCAGGACGAAGCACTACGGTTTCATCTTTTCGCAATTTTGTTTCCTGTAATAAGCGCACTTCCAGGTTTTCAGGAGTAACTTCTTCCTTATCCAGATAATATTTTTTATCACTCGTTACCGTTAAAGTCAAGTGTTGTGTTGTTGTAACCCCCGTATCTTTTGCATCGGGAAGCGGGACTTGAATCACGTTCGGATTTGCCAATGTCGAGATGATCAAAAAGAACAAAAGCAAGAAGAACATGATATCACTCATAGACGAGGATTCCACCCCGGCATGAAAGCGTTTTTTGCGAATTATTGCCATTTTCCTGGACGTTGAATGATGTTGATAAATCCTAAGTTCGTTGACTGAATTTTTAAGGTGTAGCTATCGATCATCGCATTCAGGATGTGGTATGCGGAATAAGCGATAATACCTACAACCAAACCTGCTCCTGAACTGATCATCTTTTCGTATAAACCTCCTGAGATATTTCCGATACTCACGTTTTCAGAGATCGAGATGTTGTAGAAGATCTTGATTACCCCTGCAATCGTACCGATAAACCCGAAGGTTGGAGCAATACCTGCAATCAATCCGAGAATTCCCATTCCTTTTTCCATCTTACCAATCTCGATATTGGCAACCTTCTCCATGTTGGACTCAATCTCAGAAACAGGTCGTCCGATGGTTTGAATTCCTTCAGCAACTACTGATCCATAAGCACTTTGATCACGTTGTACCTGATTCAATGCATCCTGGATATTTCCTTTCTCAAGGTTCATTCGGATGTCATTCAATAAATTTGAATTGTATACTGACATGCGACGAATGTAGCGGTATCGCTCAATCACAACATACAGGGTGTAGAACAACAAGATGATGATCGGGATGATAAAAACACCACCTTTCATTACGAATTCCAATGCCGTGATCTTTTCACCTGCTTTCGCTGCTTTTTCAGCTTCCGGGATACTGTCTCTAACGACTTGCGCTAAACTCAATAGTGGAGTTGCCAAAAATAAAATTGTAAATATTGCTGCTTTTCTCATCTGGTTTATAAATGAATACATGAATCAATTTCCAAAAATACGCCCCAATACAAGATGATTCTCCCTTTTAATAAAGAGATATTCACAGCATTTTGTTTATAGGGATTGGATTTTTGCGATTCGCGTGTATACTTTCAATAACCCGAAAAGGAAGATTTGGTTACACGGAAGTGATTCGTTTCGAAGCAGTTTCTATGCTTGTATTTTTTTTGATTTTGTTTTAGGCCGGTCTTTGAAACTCACTTTTAGCCACAAATAGCCTATTAAACCTGCCAATAAGGAGGAAATCAGGATGGCGAATTTCGAATCGTTGATGATTTCCTTATCCGTGAAAGCCAGGATAGTGACAAAAATAGACATGGTGAAACCGATTCCTCCCAGAATCCCGACACCAAATAACTGGCTCCAGGTTGTTCCCGATGGTTTGTCGGCAAATTTGAACCGAATGGAAATCCAGGTGAAAACAATGATCCCGATCGGTTTTCCAACGACTAATCCTAGGATAATTCCCAAACTGGCGTCGTTGAACAAGGCAGTATCCCATTTCGGACCGATCTCAATGGCTGTATTTACCAGTGCGAATAAAGGTAATATGACAAACGGAACGGGATAGTGGAGTAGATGCTGGAGTCGGTATGAAGGAGATTTGGAATTTCCTTTACTGAAAGCAGGGATCGCTAAAGCAAGAAGAACTCCGGTAATCGTAGCGTGAATTCCCGAATGAAGCATGAAATACCACATGATGATTCCAAGAGGGATATAAATCAGAAGCGAAGTGATTTTCAGCTTGTTCAGGATGAGAAGTATTCCGAAAATGGCCACTGCAATCGCAAAATTCAGCCAAAAAATGGTTTTGGTATAGAAAACACCAATCACCACGATCGCACCTAAATCATCAATTACGGCCAAAGCTGTCAGGAAAACCTTGATGGAAAGCGGGACTTTATTTCCCAAAAGTGAAAGTGCTCCCAAAGCAAAAGCAATATCGGTCGCCATGGGAATCCCAAATCCCGAAACGGTTGGTTCTCCAAGATTGACAAATACAAAGATCCCTGCCGGAATCAACATTCCGCCCAAAGCACTGAAAATCGGGAGTGTGGCTTTTTTCAGGGAAGAAAGTTCCCCGACCAGGAATTCGCGTTTCAGTTCCAGTCCGACCAACAGGAAGAAAACAGCCATTAAGCCATCATTGACCCAATGTTCGATCTTCATCCCGCCGAGTGAATGTTCCCAGAATTCGGTGTAAGAATCCTTGATGGAAGAATTGGCTAATAAAAGGGACAGAATGGTAAATGCAATCAGCACCAAACCGCTTGATTTCTCGCTTTCAAAAAATTGTTTGAATACGCTGTTATCCGATCTTCGTTTTGCCATTTTGAAAGTTCAATAGGTTTAAATCCCGATAGCCATCGGGATCAAGAGTTTAAAATTTGAACTCTTTGAACCCTTTGAACATTTTGATCTTTACTATACCAACTGGTTCAACGCAATTTCGAATGCCGCTTTTGCAATTCCTGTTTTAGATGAATTTGCAGCGTGTGCCTTCTTTAAAGCATCGCCAATGATCTTGCTTGTGTCCTCGAAAATCCCCTGGTCGGTCAATTCTTTCAGGTCATTGCTCATCAAATATGCAAAAACACGCGCCATTCCGCAATTGGAAATGAAATCAGGGATCACAGACATGTGATTATCTGCATAATCCGCAATCGGTCCGAAGAAGATTTCTTTGTCTGCAAAAGGAACATTCGCTCCGGCAGCAATAACCTGAACTCCGGATTTGATCATGCGGTCAACTTGTTCTTGTGTGATCAAACGGGATGCAGCACATGGAATAAAGACATCTGCCTGGATGTCCCAGATCTTCGCGTTGATCTCGTCAAATGATTTCAAATCCGGGTGAATGATCTCGTTCCCGTTTTTAGTCAGGAAAAGGTCCTTGATCTCTTCCAAGGTGAATCCGTTCTCGTTGATCAAACCACCGACGCGGTCAATAATTCCAACGATCTTTGCTCCTGATTGAGCTAAATAATAAGCTCCGGCAGAAGCTACATTTCCCCAACCCTGAACGATGACTTTCTTTCCTTTCAGGTCACCACCCCAAATATCATAATAATGTGAAACCGACTGAGCAACACCGTACCCGGTGATCATGTCAGCGATCACAAATTTCTTTTGTACACTCGGACTGTATTGTGTGTCCTCGATCACTTTCAATACACCTTGTCTCAATTGACCGATGCGATTGATTTTCTGAGCTTCTCTCGGTTGAAAATGTCCGTTAAAAACACCTTCCTGTGGATGCCAAATCCCGCAATCTTCCGTAATCGGAATAACTTCGTGGATTTCGTCTACATTCAAATCTCCACCGGTTCCGTAATAATGCTTCAATAGCGGAGTTACAGCTGCATACCAACGTCTCAAAACACCTTCTTTACGCGGGTCTTTCGGGTCGAAGTTAATTCCGGATTTAGCACCACCTATCGGAGGTCCTGCAACCGTGAATTTCACTTCCATTGTTTTTGCAAGACTTTCTACCTCACGTTTGTCCAAACCGACACGCATACGAGTACCACCACCGGCTGCACCACCGCGCAACGAATTGATGACTACCCATCCTTCTGCTTCAGTTTCAGCATCTTTCCACTCGAAAACGATTTCCGGGCGTTTATTTTCAAACTTGTGAAGTAAATCTTTCATGTTAACTAATTCGTTGGGTCATTCAAATATTGAAGGGCAAAAGTAGGAATTATTGCTCTTTCATTGCGATAAAATGCGTGAATTATACGGGAATCTTTTGATAGAAACGGAATCTTAAGGTAAATGGTGGACTCCTCCGATTACATTTTTCGTAGCGCCTGTAACGCTGGAAAGGCAATTGGGCTCATTGTTCAGGTTGAGTGCGCCCAGGAGCCCGAAAATCAAAGCTTCCTTATAATCAATCAGTTCACTGTCGACAGAAACGATCTCACCCGTGTAATACCGTTTGAAACGTTCGATAAGGAAAGTGTTTTTGGCACCACCACCGGTGATCATGATTCGTTTCAGGTCATTTTTCGTACAGATCTCGCCTAGTTGAATCGCAATATGTTCGACCACGGTTGCCAAATTGTTTTCGATGTCCTTATCAAATTTGAGCAGGGGATAAAAGTGCTGTTCCAACCATTCCGTTCCCAATGATTTCGGGCCTTCTTCCTGGTAATAATCCAAGCTATTCAATAAATC
>Ga0247691_1000161_pt1 | contig 15570 bp, 15 predicted proteins | sample CNK32_metaG_FD_182721 | JGI IMG/M metagenome (GOLD analysis project Ga0247691, IMG submission 182721) | Soil microbial communities from Purdue University Martell Research Forest, Indiana, United States - CNK32 | ecosystem: Environmental > Terrestrial > Soil > Temperate forest > Bulk soil...
TTTCGGAAGGGATGGATTCAAGTAGTTTAGTCAATGCTACCTTAACAACCGCTCCCAATTTAACAATTCAATCCATTTCCGTTGCAGCTGCTTTCAGTGATCAGGCACTCATTACCTTTAATGAGAATCTGACCTTGAGCCAGCATTACAGTTTTTCTTACGGGCCAGTTAGCGATTGTTGGTTGAATGCGACCACACTAACGGGCGACTTTGCATTGGCCGATATTCCGCAAAGCGGAGATTTGGTGATCAATGAAATTCTATTTGACCCAGCTACCGGTGGGTCGGATTTTGTAGAAGTTTATAATCGCTCCTCAAAAGTGATCAATCTGAATGATCTGATGATCGCGAACATGGATGAAGATACTGTCCAGTTTACGCAAAACTATTTCCTGAACCCCGGATCTTATGTGGTCCTGACTCCGGATAGTAACTACCAGAAAAGTACTTTTCCGCAAGCTGTTTCGGGAAAATTTTATGCAACTTCCCTTCCGTCCTTGAACAACGACTCTTCAACCATCCAACTGATTTACAATTCGGTGGTTATCGACAAAGTAAGTTATCACGAAGATTGGCATTTATCCCTTATTGATGATACGGAAAACAAAACCCTGGAACGTATTAGTCCGGAAGGTACTTCATCCAGTTCTTCCAATTGGCATACCGCAGCAGAATCGATCGGTTTTGGAACTCCCGGAAAAATAAACTCCCAATACCAATCGGGAAGTGTTTCCTCTACATTCGGAACGACCGAACCCATTTTTTCCCCTGACAATGATGGTTTCCAGGATGTCTTGTTGTTCCAGTACAATTTTGATATCGGAATGATTGGAACCCTTAAAATATTCGACAACCAGGGAAGAGAAATTCACACCTTGTTTTCAAGTGAATTGCTGGGTCAACAGGGAAGTTTTACCTGGGACGGTGTCATGGCCAACAGCCAAAAAGCACCCATCGGAATTTACATTGCAGTGATAGAAGCCTTTTCTGTTGACGGCGGTGGAAAACAATTCGCAAAGCGGGTTGGGTTTACTTTGGCAGGAAAACTCGATTAAGCTTATTTCTCAACAAATTGATTATCAGCTGTTTTTAACAATTCACGATTAATATTTTCTTAAGGTGGTCCAAAAACGTTAAAAAACTACTAGTTTTGCGCCGTATTTTAATTTTAAAGACCATCTAATGATAAAATCAAGACGCCTTCTTTTGGTATTAACCATCCTGCTATTCACTCACATTTGCACATTTGGGCAAACAAAAAAAACTGTATTTGATGCAGAATTTCATCTAACCGAAGAAGTAAAGGGTAAAGGATTCGGTTTTATGACTTTAGGAAACGATGGGACTAATACCTATTCTCTTAGCGTAAAAGGTGTCAATTTTATGATGATTCCAATCGGATTTAAATACATCATCAATAAATTCGACCCAAAAATGAATCTGGTCCTTTCCAAAAAAGTTCCGATGAAAACAGATACGTACAAACTTGGTATGTACCGTGCCCCACTCGAAATGAAGATGATCGATAACCGTCTAATCCAAACTGTAAGTACACTAGATAAAAAGACTGAAACTCGAAGCATTTACTTAATCGAATACAACAAGGACAATCTTGAGCAAACCAATACTCTTCAGATAGGTTCGTTTCCGGAGAAAGGAAAACTAAAAAATGATGTTAACATGTTTTTCGATTCCAAAAACAATCAGGAGTTCGCCCTTGCCGTTCAATCATCCACGAATTCTGGCGCTAGTTCAAAAGCTACCCTATTCGTCATCAACGGCGAATTACAAACAACTTTGAAAACTGAATTTGATGTGGAAGGAGCATATGATAAAACTGTTTTCGGAGATTACATCATTTCTGAGAATTCTATCGCCTTTACCTGTAGAACGAAAGGTGGAAAAAATGAATCAGATAAACTAGACTTCTATCTAATTGATCGAAAAAGCGAAAATATTCAGCATTTTGAAATCTCACTTGGAGATATCGGAAACAATATCTCTGACTTTGAGTGCGCAATGGACGCTTCCGGGAAACTTCATATTTCCGGGTTTTATAGTTCCGGTATTAAAAAAACAAATGATTCCGGAGGCGTTTTTACTCAAATCTACGATATAAAATCAGGCGAAAAATCAAGTGAAGATATTCATCCTTTTACTTTTGACTTCATCACTGAAAATATGTCTGAAAAGCAAAAGAACAAAACAGAAAAGAAAATAAACAAAGGAAAAGATTACGATACTTATGATTATTTCGTAAGAGAAGTTATTCCAAACAATGATGGAAGTTCAATCTTAGTCGCTGAACGTTTTCGTTATTACGAAACGACATATACTGACTCTAAGGGTAATACTCACACCACTCCTCATTACATCCATGCCGATTTGATTACCGTGAGAACAAGCAAAGAGGGAGAAATTGAATGGGTTCAACGTTTTAAGAAATTCAATCATGCAACCAATGCAATGGCCGGTGAGATGCTATTCCATAATAAAGAAGATTATTTTTACGTGGTTTTTTCAGAGGATTCAAAATTAAAAATGGCTGAAATAAGTAAGGAAGATGGCTCAAACAAATCAAAAGATGTGTTCAGTAAAGATCAAATCGGGAAATTTGTTCCTTCTTTGGGAAGTTCGGTCCAAACTTCACCAACAAGTTATATGAGTCAGTTTATTCGAGTGAAAAAAGCAAAGGTCCTTACTATTTCTTTCGAAAAATAAACTTGTTTGGAAAACTACGATTATTGCAATATATTTTTACTGTCAATAGAAAACCCCAATGTTCTTAAGAATCATTGGGGTTTTCTATAATCTGCCAGTTACTTTACTCTACGTAGCTCAGTTTCAACATATTTGACTTCCCGTTTTCCTCAATCGGAATGGAAGCGATATTGATGACCAAATCACCTTGTTTCAATAAGCCTTCTTTTGTCAAAAGGTACTTGATATCCGCAATTGTATGGTCTGTACTTACTTTTTTATCGTAATAAAATGCTCTTACACCCCAAACCAAACTCAATTGAGTGATGATCTGTTTGTTACCTGTAAATACAAAGATTGGAGCATTCGGTCTTTGTGATGCAATTTTGTAAGCTGTGTATCCGGAATACGACATCGTAATAATCGCGTCAGCTTCCACACGCTGGGCCAAACGACATGCATTGAAACAGATTGAATCTGAAATAAAACGCGATTGTAATTTATCAGGAAGTTGGTCCTTGTGATAGATTCCTTCAAATTTTTCCATTTCATCTACGATGTTCACCATCGTGCGAATCACCTCATTCGGGAATTTACCAACAGATGTTTCTCCGGAAAGCATCACTGCATCGGCACCATCCAAAACCGCATTGGCTACGTCATTTACTTCCGCCCGGGTTGGAGTGACATTGGTAATCATACTTTCCATCATCTGGGTAGCCACAATCACCGGTTTCGCATGCTGGTGTCCTTTTCGGATCAACATTTTTTGGATCAAGGGAACATTTTGATAAGGAATTTCAACACCCAAATCTCCACGAGCCACCATCAAGGCATCCGTTACTTTGATAATTTCATCAATATCCTCAATTGCTTCAGGTTTCTCAATTTTAGCCACTACCAACGCTTTCGCCTGGCGATTCGAGATAATGTGTTTCAGTTCAATAATATCCCTTGCAGAGCGCACAAACGACAAACCGATCCAATCTACATCATTGTTCAATGCAAACTCCAGATCCTCTCTATCCTTTTCCGTTAGGGACGGCAATGAAATTTTGGTATTCGGAAGGTTTACTCCTTTTTTGGAAGAAAGAATTCCACCATGAATGACTTTTGCCTTAATCTCCGATTCACCGTTGGTCGACACAATCTCCATTTGCAATTTTCCATCATCCAATAGAATGCGTTCTCCAGCCTGCACATCGCGAGGCATAAGGGAATAACTGATCCCAAATCTCTCAGCAGTCCCGGTAATTCGTTCAGTTACAATCGTTACAATAGAGCCTTCCTCCATCATAACACCATTGTTTTCCATTTCGTATGTGCGAATCTTCGGACCTTGCAAATCCGCCAAAATCGAAACATTCAATCCTGTTTCTTTGTTGATCTCACGAATCATGTCAATACTCTTCTTATGGTCTTCGTGAGATCCGTGCGAACAGTTCAAACGACATACGTTCAAACCATCCAATATCATTTGTTTTAATACTTCTTTATCTGCGGTAGCCGGACCTAAGGTTGCTACGATCTTTGTTTTTTTCATTCGAAAATTATTAGTTCTGCGGAAGGAATTACGCTGGCTTCAAAAACATAAGCTGCCATCACACTGTTCGACTCCCGGATTTTTTCTACCAACTCATCCAATTCATGAAGGATATTTTCTCTCAGAATCAAAAAATAATCTATCTGGTTTTTTTCGGGAATCAAGAATTTACCTTCCGATTTATTCTTAATTAAATACCATTCCATGTGATCTACCTCATCCATAAACACATGAAAACTGTGTTGCGAAACAATCGCGCCTTTTTTGGACTGAATAACAAAGGGTTCTTCACTTTTTGTCAGCTCAAGATCCAAAATCTTATTGATTCCCCAAGCTAAACGGTAATCACTGTGATGAGAACAGATACCGATTAATTCGAAGTCTACAGCTGTTTCTAATGAAAGTACATGACGCTTTTGTTTGCTCATCCACTTTTAAATTTATTCACGTGAAGGTACGTAATATCTTACAAATGACAATCAGTTAAAGGTTAGGATATGATTAAGCTTTGCTACTTGATGTTACTCAAAGTGCACTTCTAAATCTCCCCCATCAAAATGAGCGTTTCTTTTGCAGCAGCCTGTTCGGCCAATTTTTTGGAATTACCTGTGCCTTTACCATAGTTTGTTCCATTTACTTGAACAATCACCTCATAAAACCACGTTCCATGATTATTTTCCTCCCGCAAAACTACGAATTCCAGGCTCAATCTTCTTTTTTGGCTCCAGATGAACAATTTGGATTTGAAATCGATTTCTTCTTCCAGGATTTTATTCAAATCCACATATTTTCGGAAGATGTGGTTGTAAATGATCTTCTTGGTTGCTTCGTAAGAACTGTCCAGGTAAATGGCTCCGATAATAGCTTCGAAAGCATTTCCTTCCAGTGAGGATAGATTGATGGACCGGCCTTTGTTATAGCGAAGCACGGAACGCAGTTCCAATTCCTCCCCGATTTCGGAAAGTGTTTTACGGGAAACAACTTTTGATTTTACCTTCGTCAAATATCCTTCATCTTCCTCCGGGAACCGTTGAAACAGGAATTCAGCAATGATGGAGTCCAAAATCGCATCTCCCAGGAATTCCAAACGTTCGTTCGAAAAATCTTTTTGACCATGAAAAGCTATGGAACGGTGTGTAACTGCTTGATAAAACAACTCGATATTCTTCGGTCTGTATCCAAAGCGATTTACGAAAAATCGAATGAATTCTACGTCTTCTGGAGACCGGTTTTGCTTTAAGAATGGTAGTCTAAACCTCACCTAACTGTTAACCTTTATACTTTCGCACGATCACAGAAGTATTGTGACCACCGAAACCGAAGGTGTTTGATAAGGCAACATCCACAGTACGGTGCTGAGCTTTATTAAATGTGAAATTCAATCGATTGTCGATTTCAGGATCATCTGTAAAATGATTGATTGTCGGTGGAACAACATCGTTTTTAACTGCCAGGATACAAGCAATAGCTTCAATAGCTCCTGCAGCACCCAACAAGTGACCTGTCATTGATTTTGTGGAACTGATGTTCAACTTGTAAGCATGTTCTCCGAATACTTGTAAAATTGCTTTTGTTTCAGCAATGTCACCAAGCGGAGTTGACGTACCGTGAACATTTACGTAATCAATTGCCGTCGGATCCAACTCAGCGTCATCCAAAGCAGCAATCATCGTGTTTCTTGCGCCAATCCCATCCGGATGAGGAGCAGTCATGTGATAAGCATCACCGGACATTCCACCTCCAAGGATCTCAGCATAGATTTTAGCTCCACGCTTTTTTGCATGCTCGTATTCTTCAAGGATAAGTGCTCCGGATCCTTCACCTAAAACAAAACCATCACGGTCCAAATCGAATGGACGGGAAGCTGTTTCAGGAGAATCATTTCGAGTAGACAAAGCTCTCAAAGCGTTAAATCCACCCATTCCCATTTCGTTTACAGCAGCTTCCGAACCACCTGTTACGATAGCATCAGCTTTTCCTAAACGAATTAAATTGAATGCGTCGATAATTGCATTTGTTGCAGAAGCACAGGCCGAAACAGTTACGTAGTTTGGTCCACGTAAACCGTATTTAATAGAAATATGTCCGGCTGCAATGTCTGCAATCATTTTAGGGATAAAGAACGGATTGAATTTTGGTGTTCCGTCTCCGGCGAAGAAGTTTTGCGCTTCATCCTGGAATGTTTTCAGTCCACCAATACCCGAACCCCAAATAACACCGATACGGTCTATATTCGGGTTCGATTCCATCAATTTAGAATCAACCATGGCCTCTGTAGCAGAGACCATGGCGTATTGTGAAAATTGATCTAATTTCCGTGCTTCTTTTTTGTCGATGTGATCCTCGACATTAAAATTTTTGATCTCACAAGCAAAGTGCGTCTTAAATAACGAAGCGTCAAATTGTTTAATCGGAGCAGCACCACTTTTTCCTTTCAGCAAACTATCCCAATATTCTGCAACAGTATTACCAATAGGTGTAATAGCACCCAACCCAGTTACGACAACCTTCTTCAGCTCCATAAATAATTAATTCGTTTTCTTAATGCTTGGAAAACTAAGATCTCTTAGTTAGCGTTTTGCTCGATATAAGAAACTGCGTCACCAACTGTTTGAATGTTCTCAGCTTGATCATCTGGAATTGCGATGTTGAATTCTTTCTCGAATTCCATGATCAATTCTACAGTATCTAGTGAATCAGCACCTAGATCATTTGTGAAGCTTGCTTCGTTTGTCACTTCGCTTTCTTCAACTCCTAACTTATCTACGATAATAGATATTACTCTTGATTTGATATCAGACATCTCAACTTCTTTTATAAGGTTTTTCAGCTTGCAAAGAAAATAGGAAATGCGATAAAAACAAAATATAAAGTGACTTAATTGCATTTTAAGTCTTTCGAAAATCTTGTTTTCAGCTTGAAATCCGCTTGTGCTGTGTCATTTGGATTATGTAACTTTGTGCCATGAATAAGAAATCCATAGCCCTATTCGCATCGGGGAATGGCACAAATGCCGTTAATTTGATTTATTTTTTTCAGAATCACCCACAAATTGAGGTGAAAACATTGGTTTGTAACCGATCGGACGCACCCATTGTTGAAAAAGCCAAAGCCTTGGGAGTCGAGGTATTGATTTTCACCAATGAGGAATTCGAAAGTGGATTGACCGTATTGCAGGAACTCGATTATCGTGCGATCGACTGGATTATCCTGGCCGGATTTTTACGAAAGATCCCGGTTAATATCATTCGCGGATACCAAAATCGCATTATCAACATCCATCCTTCACTCCTGCCGAAATACGGTGGAAAAGGAATGTATGGAAAGTTCGTCCATGAGGCCGTTATCGAAGCAAAAGAATTGAAAAGCGGAATATCCATTCACCTGGTAAACGAAGAATTTGACAAAGGGGAACTGCTAGCTCAATTCGAAACAGAGATAAGCCCCAACGATACATTTGATTCACTTGCTGAGAAAATTCAGTTATTGGAACATAAACATTTTCCTGTCATTGTAGAACAAACACTTTTAAATAAATAGTACTATCCTAAAAAATGATGGCTCTAGTTAAATCAACAAGATCACAATGTTCAAAGGGTTCAAAGGGTTCAAAGGTGTTTAAGGAAATCTATATTGAACTATTGAACTATTGAACTATTGAACTATTGAACTATTGAACTATTGAACTATTGAACTATTGAACTATTGAACTATTGAACTATTGAACTATATTTCGAATCATTTAAACTTTAGGACAAAACATAAATAATACAAGATATGATGAACTATTTCTGGGCTTTCAATTGGGCCGATTTCTTTAAAGCTTCCATGGTCTTATTTGCTGTGATCGATGTAATCGGCTCTGTTCCATTGATTATTAAGATCCAGGAACAAAGTGGTGATATTCATCCTGCCAGAACAAGTTTTGTTTCCCTGGGAATTATGATCGGTTTCCTGATCCTGGGAGAATCTATCCTGAAGTTGTTTGGTGTTGATGTCGGGTCGTTCGCTGTTGCCGGTTCCCTGATCTTGTTTGCGATGAGCCTGGAAATGATCTTGGGCGTACGTTTGTTCCGCGACTCTGTTTCCGGAAAAACTGCCAGTGTGGTGCCCTTGGCTTTTCCCATTATTGCCGGAGCAGGAACGATGACTACTTTGGTTTCACTGAGAGCAGAATTTCAGAATATCAATATTGTCCTGGCTATTTTATTGAATGTGTTGATTGTTTACATCGTTCTTCGTTTAACGAAAACAATTGAACGCATCCTTGGTCCGGGTGGAATTGCGATCATGAAAAAGGTTTTTGGAATTATCCTTCTTGCCATTGCTGTGAAATTATTCACTACCAACATTGCCAAGATCATCCTGAATGTTGAAGCAGAAAAGAGCGTTCAAAAGATAGAAAACACGCGATAACTATCGGGATTGAATTTTGAATTTCAGTTCATATCCCAATCCGTTTTTCCGCAGGATCTTCAATTCTGCTGAAAGCTGGTCGGAAAGAGCCCCGATCAATTGGATTCCCAAGCTTTCAAATTCTTCTGTCTGAATTGTTTCGGGCAATCCGATTCCATTATCTGAGATTTTCATGCAGAAATGTGTTTTCGAACCGGTAAATCTGATCCGTATGATTCCCTTGCGATCCGGAAATGCATATTTGAAACTGTTGCTTACAGCTTCATTGATAATCAATCCTATCGGGATCATCCGTTCTGCTTCCAGGTAAATCCGATCATCGATATCGTACTCGAAAACCACATCGGAACTACTTCCTGAAAAAGAGCTGTTGATACTTAAGGTCAATGTTTTAATATAGTCCAGTACCTGGATACGACTCAGGTCTTTTGTACGATAAAGCATTTCGTGGATCATCGACATGGAAATAATCCGATTCCTGCACTCACGTATCAGGGCTAGAAATTTCTCGTCTTTTGTATAGGATGCCTGGAGGTTCATCAGGCTGGAAATGATTTGCAGGTTGTTTTTTACCCTGTGATGAACTTCTTGTAACAATGCTTCCCGTTCTTGCAAGGTAATGACCGAATTCTCCAATTCTTCCCCCAGCATGTTCACCCCGGAAGCAATGGAATCGAACACATCTCCCTGATCGGTGATCTCTGTTTTTTGAGTGAAGTCCAGGCGGGCATAAGCCATAATGACATCCAATATCGCGTTGGTGCGTTCTTGAATATATTTGACTTCGTTGGGATCCATTATTCTTTCAATTTACTTAACCAATCCACGACATTTGACTCATCCAGGAACAATTTGGTAGGCACGGCCGGTTTATTGATTCCCAAAAAGAAGTTTCCAATCACCTTACTTACAGAAGAATCGATAATGATCGCGAATCCCAAGGTGTTCGTTTGACGGCCGTTGGTTGTAAAGAAATTGCGGGCATCCCGAGTGATGGACCTTATTCCGCGGGCATCAATCAGAAGCGGGTATTTCCGATCTACATAAAAACTGTTGACGGCTACTGAATTCTCCTGAGCATGCTCCAATTTCACTGCCGAACCTGGCTTTACTTTTGTCCGGGCAATTCCATCTTCACCCATCCAGGTAAAGTAACACGTGAGATTATGAGCTGTATTCGGGATTTCCATGCATTCGCTTTCAACAAATTTAAAATAATTACGAATGCCGAATTGCAAATTGTGAATTACGTCGGTGATTTCTATCTGTTGAATGACAGTAAATGATAGAAGAAAGTATATTGATTATTCTCTACCACGTTTTTAATCGATCTATCGGATTGTTCGACCTTTTAAACCTCAAAAAATGATAGAAGAATGAGATTCTTAAATACAACGCAACGGGTGATTCTTTTATTTGTGAAGAATTCCATTCCCAGCCATCCCCTTCCGAATAAACGTAATCAGTCTGGTAATATTTTTCGAATCGCTTGTACACGTTCAAACTAAAATCAAATCCGAAATTACTTTCCCCAAAGTAAATTTTGCCACCAATTCCAAGACCTATATCTGTAAATGTTCCCCTGGCTTTTTCATCCAGGAAAGTCAGATCGGTTGAATCCCCGAAATCATAATCGGTTTTTTCCGACCAATCCATTCTTTTTCCCAAAACTTTGGAATAAATCTGGGCATACAAACTAAATCCTTTATTGAACGGATAAATGTATTTATAATCCAAATAAATGTAAGATCTTCTGGTTATATCCGAATACATTGCAACATCGTTATCATCATCCCGTTCTCTTCTTGTGCGGAATACTCCTCCATCTATTCCTATTGCATGATGTTTTCCGATAAAAAGCTCTCCTCCATAATTATAGCCTCGCCAATACAAATCTTCCAACACCCCACCAAGAAGGTATTTCCCGCGAATTGAAAAAGAAACTTTGGAATACTCATCAGATTCCTGTGCTGTTGATCCACAAGGAATTAAATAGACAATAGAAGCAAGTAATAATTTGATTAAGCGATTCATGGAGGAAATATAACAAAAAACCCCGATCCCGTACGTACGGGATCGGGGTTCTGTTATAATGAATGTTATTCTTAGTCTTTGATCAGGAACTGGAAACGGTCCAGGTTCTTCAATGCGATACTTGTTCCACGTGCTACAGCTCTTAGCGGATCCTCAGCAATGTGAACAGGTAATTTTGTTTTCTCATTGATGCGACGGTCCAAACCACGCAACATAGAGCCACCACCAGCAAGATAAATTCCTGTTTTGTAGATATCCGCCGAAAGTTCCGGTGGAGTCTGCTCAAGGGCACTTAAAATCGCTTCTTCAATTTTGGAAATGGTTTTGTCCAAAGCATGGGCAACTTCCGAATATGTAATGATGATTTCTTTTGGAATACCTGTCATCAAATCGCGACCACGAACTGCGTAATCTGCCGGTGGGTTCTCCAATTCAGGTAAAGCTGCACCAACTTCGATCTTGATCTGTTCAGCAGTACGCTCTCCAACCAAAATATTGTGTTGACGACGCATGTACTCTTCGATATCGGAAGTGAAATCATCTCCCGCAATTCGGATAGACTTATCACAAACGATCCCTCCTAATGCAATGACTGCAATTTCGGAAGTACCACCACCTATATCAATGATCATATTTCCCATTGGCTCTTCTACATCGATACCAATACCGATTGCAGCAGCCATAGGCTCATGGATCAAATACACTTCTTTTGCTCCCGCATGTTCTGCAGAGTCACGTACAGCACGTTTCTCTACTTCTGTAATCCCGGAAGGAATACAGATCACCATACGAAGCGTCGGATTAAATAGGCGTTTTCCCGGATTGATCATTTTGATAAATCCACGAATCATTTGTTCAGCACTTTGAAAGTCTGCAATTACACCATCTTTCAACGGTCTAACTGTTTCAATTAATTTGTGTGTTTTTCCGTGCATTTGCTGTGCCTTCTTCCCGATGGCAACAACTTTACCCGTTTGAATATCCTTTGCTACAATTGACGGCTCATCAACTACCACTTTGTCATTCATAATGATCAGTGTGTTTGCAGTACCTAAGTCAATAGCAATTTCTTGTGTTAGAAAATTAAACAATCCCATCTAGCGCGCTCCTTTTTGCGTTTTCCCCTCCTTATTCGTAAATTCTTGGAAAGTGTTACAAAATTAGACTAAATAATCGAAAAAAAATCAAAACCCGGGTCTAATTTGTAGAAACAAATTTGAAATTCAACAGATTGTGTAATTAATACGATTAAAATCTACTGAAATCAAGTGTTCAGGGAGATCCCGGTTTCAAAAAAGCATCAAAAAAGGCATCCGTAAACTGAACGAATGCCTCCCGATATTGTTTATTTTCAGCTAGTTTACGCGTTTCTCTATCGTTCCGTCGTCGTAAATGTAAATAACCAGTCCTTTTTCTGATTCGGAAACGGTCTGACCTAACAGATTCACGATCTTCACCAGCTTCTGATCTTTCATCCGGTTATCTATTGAGACAATAGATGGATAAGTACGGACTTGCCCGTTCATGTCCACTTGCTTCAGGCGATAATAATTAATTACATTCCGGGTATAATTAGAAACGTTCAAAGAATAATTGTTCGGTGATTCACTAGTCCCGGCTCCATCAATCCAATCGATTTTCTCCCAAACATCCGCGGCAGGATCCGCAGTCCATTCAACCTGGAAATAGTCGTTGTCCTTTTCTGATTCCGTTGACCATTGCAGTACATTCATACCGGTAGTATATTTTCCCGAGAAACCGGATAATTCAACTGGTAAAACCACGGGCGTACAACCGATCACTGCAGTGGTTGTATTTGATGGCCAATTAAAGTCGAACGTATAACCGATTCCGGAGTTGCTGTAATTATCAATCAATAGAATATAAACTTGACTTGCATTTACATTCAATGCATTTATCCATCGGTCTCCGTATTGGTTTTCACTGTTATCAGGCTCTCCCACACGCATTCCGGTATTTCCGTTTCCCTGGGCATACGAACATCGGACTGGATCGTTTATAGGTGGACAATTGGCATTTGCACTTGCAGCAGTGAATGGTCCCCAAAGAGCAAAGTCATAATCTGAATTCGAATTCGGATCAATCCGGAAAGAAAGCGAACCGCCTGCCTGGACATTGATATAATACCAGGATGATTGGTGTTCACTGTTCAGACAACCATTGTTTGCATTGCTCAATTCCTGGATTCCATATCCCGAACTGTTTCCCGGGAGTGATGTTCCGGAGCAGATTTGTTGTGCGGCTTCGCAATTTGTTCCACCTACTTTTTCTATACTGCGAATAGGTCCTTTTGTTTTAGTAACGGTTGCGGAAGAAATCCCAATCAGCTGCAGGACTGAATCGATTGATGGAACGGAATAATTTACAGGTGTGCTAAAAAGGATCTGATCAGCACTCAAAAAGCGATTATAGGAGTCCGAAATGTGTTTTTCAAAATCTGTGAAATGGGATTTATTGTCAGATTCAGTGGCCGTCAAAGTAATTTTATATTGAAACTGGGAAAATAAAGAATTAGTTGAAAAGGCTAATAGAATTAGCAAAATTGATTTCATCGCAAGAATTAAATAAGTTGTTGTTTAAAAAAGGTTGCAAAAGTACTGCTTGGTTTCCTAACGGATTAGAAAAATCCGTTAAAAAGGGACAGACTGCCGATACCAGCATGTAATTTGCGGATTTCAGGTAATACTTGAATGGTGATTATTGGTTTTATTTTTAGTGAAAGCTCCCGATTCTTAATGGTATGTGAAAATTTGATGGAGCTACTGCCTATTACCAACAAAAAAGGAGCTTTTCAGCTCCTTTTTATACTTGTTCTATTTTTTAATGCTTAAAATGCCTGTTCCCGGTAAATACCATTGCAACTCCATTTGCATTACAGTAATCAATCGACAATTCATCTTTAATGGAACCTCCCGGTTGAACAACAGCGGTGATTCCGGCATGGTGTGCAATTTCAACACAATCCGGGAAAGGGAAAAATGCATCCGAAGCCATCACTGCTCCTTTCAGATCAAATCCAAACGCTCTTGCTTTTTCAATTGCCTGGCGCAATGCATCCACACGAGATGTCTGACCTGTTCCACTTGCGATCAATTGTCCGTTTTTCGCAAAAACAATGGTGTTCGATTTCGTGTGCTTCACCAATTTGTTTGCAAAGATCAGGTCTTCCACTTCCTGCGCTGTAGGAACAGTATTGGTTCTTGGTTCGAAGTTACCCGCAGATTCGGAAAGCATGTCTTTATCTTGTTCCAAAACTCCGTTCAATAAGGTTCTGAATTGACGTTTTGGCAATTCCACTTTCTTTTGAACCAATAAAATGCGGTTCTTCTTGCTTTTCAGGACTTCTTCCGCATCTGCATCAAAACCCGGAGCGATCACCACTTCACAGAATAGATCATTGATCTGATTGGCAGTTGCCAGATCAATTGGTCGGTTCCCGATCAGGATTCCGCCAAAAGCAGAAGTCGGATCTCCGGCAAGCGCGTCAGCATAGGCCTGAGCCAATGTCGGACGGGTAGCCAATCCACATGCATTGTTGTGCTTCAAAATCGCAAATGTCGGATCGTTATTTTCGAATTCAGCCATCAATTGAACGGCAGCATCCACATCTAACAAATTGTTATAAGAAAGTTCTTTTCCGTGTAATTGATCGAACATGGCTGCAAGATTTCCGTGGAACCATCCTTTTTGATGTGGGTTTTCACCGTAACGAAGTGGCTGGCTCTCCAAAATGCTTTGTTTGAAAACCGGAGTCTCATCGCCTTCATTGAAATAATTGAAGATATGTGTATCGTAATGAGAAGAAACCATGAAGGCTTTCTTGGCGAATTGTTTTCTTTGGTCGATCGTAGTTCCTGCACCTTGCGCATCCAAAATAGAAAGGAACTCTCCATATTGATTGACAGAAGGAATGATCACTACATCATTGTAATTTTTAGCCGCCGCGCGGATCAAGGAAATTCCACCGATATCGATTTTCTCAATGATGGATTGATTGTCTGCACCGGAAGCAACCGTTTCTTCAAAAGGATATAGATCAACGATTACCAGGTCAATCGTAGGAATGTTGAATTGTTTTGCCTGATCCAGGTCAGCCTGAAGGTTTCTTCTATGAAGAATTCCTCCAAAAATAGCCGGATGCAATGTTTTCACTCGTCCACCGAAAATTTCAGGATAAGAAGTCATCGACTCAACCGGGATCACCGGAATTCCCAATCCTTCAATAAATGTTTGGGTTCCGCCAGTAGAATAAATGCTTACGTTTTCTTCATGCAATTTACGTACAATCGGCTCCAGACCATCTTTGTAATAAACTGAAATTAAAGCTCCTGTAATTTTTTTAGTGTTTTCCATATTCATAACTTTGTTCCTTCCAACCAACCTGATTCGAGGGCGCAAAAGTACCGATTTTAAATGGAAAACCGTTGTAGTTTATTGAGAATTAGTTACCAACAACTTCCAAAAATCAAACCTGCGAGTTACTTACCGTGGTAACTGAAGGATAAGCTTACACTTATCCCCAAAAGGGCATAATTCAGATCGAAACAAGCAAAATCAATTATCTGAATCCTTTTCTTCGTGTTTTGAATAAGGCATTATTGAGATTGGTATAACTAAGTGAAAATTCCAAACTTCCTCCTTTGTAACCGTATCTGAGTGCCGACAAGGTAATGTCATAGGAAACCCCAAAGTGGAAACCTTTCCAATCAACTTGCAGCGTTGGGGAAATTGCATCTTTCAAACGTGTATACACTCCAAGTCCTACAAAAGCATCCTGGTTCAGACCGGTAATCTTACCTCCACTTTCAAAACGTCTTCTCAGGATCAATCCAAGGATTGATTCAAAATGCCCCCCC
>Ga0247691_1000162_pt1 | contig 15564 bp, 10 predicted proteins | sample CNK32_metaG_FD_182721 | JGI IMG/M metagenome (GOLD analysis project Ga0247691, IMG submission 182721) | Soil microbial communities from Purdue University Martell Research Forest, Indiana, United States - CNK32 | ecosystem: Environmental > Terrestrial > Soil > Temperate forest > Bulk soil...
ATTTATTATTTACACAATATGCTGCAAATAACGGAGCTCCATACCCATACAACATGGTAACAGGTGTTTTGCACAACGTTGGAGTAGAAGTTGCTGAAGTTCACCCGGTGAATAATCCGGTAACAGATATGTCTTACGGATCTGCAACTTACTCGGAAGATATCAATACGATCGGTTACGACTGGAAAACATATGCAGGATCATATACCATTGAAGATTCATTGGTTTACTTCGTGAAAGATGTTGACGGAGACTATTGGAGATTGATCATGACAGGTTTCTCAGGCTCTTCTTTAGGGAAAACTGTTTTCAAAAAGGAAAAAGTGTCTTCCTTAAGTGTATCTGAAAACCAGGAATTGATTTCAGGGATTTTCCCTAATCCGGCTGTAAACAATGTGACTGTGATGATCGATTCCAAATCAAATGCAACAGTTCGTGTATTGAATATGACCGGTCAGGTGGTATTTGAGAGTGCTGCAAATTCAAATGCATTGGAAGCAATGAACATCTCAACGGCAGACTTCACAAACGGAGTTTATCTGGTACAGGTTTCTAACGGAACTTCAGCTACAGCTCAACGTTTGGTGGTACAACATTAATCTCATTGATTGAAAATTAAGATGAAAAATAATAGTTTTTTATTTCTTGCCCTTTTGTCTCTGGCAACCGCTTGTAATTCAGGCGCAAAACCAGAAACTGAAAAGGAAGAAAAAGTAGAAGAGAAACGAATCGTTTCCCTGAACGGATCAGTTACGGAAATTATCTACGCAGTGGGTTCCCAAAAGGAACTTATTGGCGTCGACGTAACGAGTACTTATCCTGCTGCTGCAGAGAAATTGACAAATCTCGGACACGTTCGTAAACTGGCTATCGAAAGTTTATTGGCACTGAATCCAACGCACGTGGTGATGTTGGAAGACGAAGTTTCCCCGGATTTGAAATCAAAATTGAAGCAGGCAAAAATCGAGCTGGTGACTTTCAAACATCCGAACGGTGTGGAAGATTCGAAGTCCTTGGTGAAAGAAGTGGCAACATGGTTGGGCAAAACGGATGAATCAAAAGCATTGGTTTCTAAAATCGATTCGGATATCCAAAACCTTTCAAAATTGGCCAAAAAACCGAAAGTATTGTTTGTATATGCAAGAGGTGCCGGAACCTTGATGGTTGCCGGAGAAAATACGCCATTGGAAAAAATGATCGTTTTGGCAGGCGGAGAAAATGCGGGTAAAGGATTTACCGACTTCAAACCTTTGACAAGCGAATCTGTCATTGCTGCCAATCCGGACGTGATCCTGATGTTCACTTCAGGTGCGCAAAGTCTGGGACCGGATGGAATTTTCAATGTTCCGGGTGTTGCCGCAACGAACGCAGGAAAAAACAAAGCATTGATCCAAATGGATGGCCAGTTGCTAAGTGGATTTGGCCCACGTGTAGCTGAAGCATTAATAGAATTGAATAAGGAATTAGAAAAAGTTCAAACGGTTCAATAGTTCAAAACGGTTCCAAAAGTTTAAATTGAACTCTTTGAACCTTTAAACTCTTTGAACTTTCTTGAACTTTTGGAACAAAAAGTTATATGTCAAGACAAGGGATAATAGGTCTTTCATTATTGGTTTTATTGATAGTTTGCTTCATAGTAAACCTGTCAGTAGGGAATGTTCATGTCCCGATTTCCCATGTCTTTGGCAGTTTGATCGAGAAGATCGGAATTCAGTCAAATCTGAAAATAACGGAGATTGAATATCATGTGGTTTACAATATCCGGTTTCCAAGAGCAGTCTACTCCTGTTTGATTGGTGCAGGTTTAGCTGTCTCGGGCGCGGCATTACAAGGAATTTTCAGAAACCCATTGGTCGATTCCGCTTTGATAGGAATCTCCACAGGTGCTTCACTATTTGCCTCCCTATTCATTTTGTTCAACGGATTGGTCCCTTGGTTGATTATTTTCAACGAGGGACTTTCCCTTTCCATTGTAGCCTTCCTCGGAGCATCCATTGTGGCGTTTATCGTCTACAGGTTGTCCTTGAGTAATGGTGAGATCAACTCCCTGACTTTGATTTTAGCCGGAATTGCACTGAATGCCTTAACGGCTTCCCTGACCGGTTTGTTGACCTTCTTTGCAACCGATGACGAATTGCGTGATTTGACCTTTTGGACATTGGGAAGTTTGGGTTCTGCAAACATGGATTCTGTTCTCTTATTAGCCGTTTTCACGATTATTCCGATGATCGTTATTTTTTTTCAGGCGAAAAGTTTGAATGTGCTTGCATTGGGTGAAAGTAATGCGCAATACATGGGATATAAAGTGAAAACAATTAAGTTGTTGGTGATTATCTGTTCCACTTGTATGGTCGGAGCGGCAGTTTCCATGGCAGGAGTCATCGGATTTATCGGTTTGGTGGTTCCGCATATTATCCGCATAGTTTCTGGCCCGGATCACAAGTTACTGTTGCCGTTCAGCGCTTTTTTCGGGGCAATCCTGCTTTCCGGAGCAGATATGATCTCGCGAACGATCCTACCACCGACCGAAGTTCCGATCGGAATCATTACGGCGTTGATGGGGACTCCTGTTTTTATCGGAATTATTTTTAAACACAAACGCAAATTCTCGGTTTGATCGAAGCAAAAGATATAGCGTTCACAGTAAAGGGCAAACAGATCCTGAAACCGATTGATTTTACAACAGACCGGGAAGAGTTTATCGTGATCCTTGGTCCGAACGGAGCAGGGAAAAGCACCTTGGTGAAACTACTTTCAAACGGATTGAAACCGAGTTCAGGAACAATTGCATATTATGGGAAAGAGCTGAAGGATTGGACCTTGGATAACCTGGCGAAATACCGGGCATACATGCACCAGGAAAGCATGATCGCCTCGAATTTTACGGTACGTGAAGTCCTGGAAATGGCGCGTTACCGGTGTCCTGAAACCAAGAATCAATTCAATAGATCGGTTATTGAGAAGATTGTCAAAGAACTTAACCTGGATACATTGTTGGATCTGGAGTTCAATTTTCTTTCCGGGGGAGAAAAACAACGTGTTCAGTTCGGAAGGGTCCTTTTGCAATTGGAAAGTGAAGATAAGGCTTCCCCCTTTGGAGGGGGAGTGAGGGGGAGGATTGAAGTTCAACCGATCAAGTATTTATTCCTGGATGAACCATTGAATAACCTGGATGTGCGTTACCAGATCGAATTATTGAAATACGCGCGGAAATTTGTAGATGACAAACGGGGAACTGTGATTGTGGTCATGCACGATATCAATTTGTGCTACCAATATGCCGACCGCGTTTTGTTGATGCAAAAAGGAAATGTCATTAAGGACGGAACGGTTGAAGAAGTCATGCTTCCGGAATTATTGAGCCAAACATACCAGATTGAACTGGAACAAATCCAATCCCTGGATGGAGAAGTGTTCTACAGGTACATATCCTATTCATCCAACCTACTAACTCAACAATGAATTAATTAACACACAGAATAAACATGGAAACAACATTGTCCTTAAAAGAAGCTTTCGACCAATTGAAAGAAAGCGAACCGAAATTGAGAATCAGAGAATACGCAAAGCGTTTGAATGCTTCGGAAGCAGAATTGGTTGCTTTGGGAGTTGGAACAACGGCGGTTCGTTTACGTTCGGAGTTCGTAGCAATTTTGGGTGAAATTGAATCACTTGGTTTTGTAATGGCTTTGTCGAGAAACGACGATGTGGTGCATGAGCGAAAAGGAATCTATGAGAATTTCAGCACCACTCCACATGCTTCACTTTTCGTTGGGAAAGATATCGATTTACGTATTTTCCCAAGTTCCTGGGCATTTGCATTCGCTGTAACAGAGGGAGAAGATAACCCGCGTCACAGCCTCCAATTTTTCACAACGGATGGAGTTGCTACGCACAAGATCTACCTGGAATCCAAAAGCAACATGGAAGCATACACTATTTTGGTGGAGAAATACAAGGATGCCGATCAATCCAATGAACTGGAAATCGGAGCATTGTTGCCTTTGGAATCTGCAGAATTGTCGGATAGTGAAATTGATGTGAAAGCATTCCAGGAAGGTTGGATCAACCTGAAAGACACACACGAATTCTTCGGATTGTTGCGTAAACACAAATTGACGAGAACACAAGCCTTGCGTTTAGCTCCGGATGAAACATATGCAAAACAAATTGACAATAAAGCATTGAGAAGAGCATTGGAATTGGCTGCGAAAGAGCAGGTTTCCATCATGGTTTTCGTTGGAAATGCAGGAATGATCCAGATCCACACAGGTGAAGTGAAAAACATCGTGGAACATGGTCCCTGGATCAATGTACTGGATCCGATGTTCAACTTGCATGCAAAAGAAGATGCGATTGTGCAATCCTGGATTGTCCGCAAACCGACGGAAAACGGGATCGTCACTTCATTGGAACTGTTCAATGCGAAAAAAGAATTGATCTGTACGCTTTTCGGAGCGCGCAAACCCGGAATTCCCGAATTGGAATCCTGGAGAAAATTGATCGGACAATTGTAAGAAAATCATGCAAAAAGCAGTTTTAGTTCTTATCGGGTGTATGCTGGGTGGTTTTGTAACTGCCCAGGATACCCTTTTTATTAAGGATGATACTGGTTCCGCTGTTCCATATGCACAAATTACGCTGCAGGATTTCAGTGGAAAAAGTACCAAATACGTCCAGTCGGATGAACAAGGAGTCTTAATGATTCCAGCTACCTGTTACTCGGGTTCTCCGCGATTGATCGTAAAGGTCAATACGGACGGGTTCCACCAGGAAATTGATACGATTTCAAAAGGAAATAGTCACCATGTCCGCTTAGCGACCAATACGAAGGATATTGATGAAGTAGTTGTTACCGGCCAATTGGGGTCAGGTTCGATTACCAATTCAACCAATAAAGTGAAGGTGATGGATCGGGCAACAATTGAAGCGAAAGGAGCTGTCAACCTGCGCGATCTGTTGCAGAATGAATTGAACATCCGCGTGAACCAGGACCAGGTTTTGGGTAGCGGAATGTCGATGCTGGGAATCGGGGGAGAAGGAGTGAAGATCTTGATCGATGGTGTTCCAATTATTGGCCGTCAAAACGGGAACATCGATTTGAGCCAGCTCAATCTTTCAAATGTGGAACGGGTGGAAATCGTAGAAGGACCACTCAGTACCAATTATGGAAGCAATGCCATGGCTGGTACCATTAATTTGATTACAAAAAAGCCGAAGAACAAAGGCTACGATATAAATGTGGGAGCTTTCTACGAAACGGTCGGGAATTACAACCTGAACCTGGGAGTAACTTCTCGTGTTAAGAACCATTCCATTTCCGCTTATGGAGCTCGTAACTTTTTTGATGGCTGGACACCGGGAGATAAGTGGGTTGAATTCCCTAAAAAAGAATTGGCAGATTCCGGACGATTCCAGCAATGGAAAATGAAAGAGCAGTACCTGGGTGGATTGAAATATTCCTACAGGTTCAAGAAAGTGGAGCTGATTCCCTCATTGGACCTGTTTCGGGAGAAAATTATGAACAGAGGATATCCGAGAGCACCTTATCAGATCTCCGCTTTTGATGATGAATATGTAACCAACCGTCAGAATACGGGATTGGAGGTAATCGGTTGGTTAAAAACGAACTTGAAGCTGGATGTCCAGTTGAATTATTCCAATTACAAACGGATCAAGAATTCTTATTTGACCGATCTAACGACTTTGGATCGCAAATTGTTGGCGACCTCTGAGCAAGATACTTCGCGTTTCGTCCTGTATTTCAATCGGGTAACCCTGACGAGAAACAATACGGACAAAAAATTCAATTACGAAGTAGGTTACGACATTAATTATGAAGAAGGATTTGGAAGTCGGATTGAAAACAAACGGAAGGAAATCGGGGATTATGCCGTGTTCGGGACCTTTAATTGGGTTCCGTGGACTTGGCTCAATCTGAAACCTGGCCTTCGTTTTACCTACAATTCCCTTTACAAGGAAGCCTTTATGCCTGCTTTAAATGTGAAGTTAGGAAAGAAGAAACACATTCTTCGCGGAAGTATCGCTTCCGGTTTTCGCTCTCCGTCAATCAAGGAATTGTACATGGAATTTGTAGACATCAATCACAACATCCACGGTAATTCCGCTTTGAAACCGGAAATTGCGAATCACGTTCAGGGTTGGTACAACTTCAATTGGAATCCGAAGAACTTTTCGTTTGGATTTGAATTGTCCGGTTATTACCAGGATATTCATAACCGCATCAGTTTGTCTCAATCTGCAGATGGAGTGAATTACAGCTATTTCAATATCGACCGGTTTTATGCGAGAGGAATTCAGTCTTTGGTGAAAGTGGGTCAAAAGCAATGGAACGTAAATCTTGGATTCAATTACATCGGTACCGCTTCCAATTACTCAGCCGGCAGGTATTCCTATTCCCCGGAATTGGTTTCGAATATTTCCTGCCAGTTGAAAAACGGCACAACGAAATTCAGCGCATTCTACAAATACACCGGGAAAGTGGTGGCTTATTTCGTGAACGAGGATGCATCGATTACACAATCCTTCATTTCCGATTACAACCTATTGGATTTGCAGGTTCAACAATTGTTCCTGAAGAAGACCTTAAGTGTTTCGTTGGGTGGAAAAAACCTGTTGAATGTGACGAGCATCAATGCTGGTAGCGGAACATCGGGAGGAGCTCACGTTTCAAATGCCGGAACTGCACCCATTGCATGGGGAAGAAGTTTCTATTTAAATATTACTTATCTGATCAAATCAAAGCAATGAAAAAAACGCTTTTAATTGCTCTAGTTCCGATTTTGGGTTCCTGCTTCAAAAAGGAAATTCCAGTTGAGAAACCAGTTTCGGGTGCAACCGCCGCACAAGTTGAATTGGGTGGGAATTATGCCAATCAGATCTATTACGACTTGGAAACGAATTCTGTTTTAAGACAAAATAACCGCGAGGTTTGGGATTTGGCATTCGAAGCCGGTGATTCTGGTTTTCACATCCTCTTGAATGAATCACGGATCATGGCTGCGGCACTTTCCAATGAAACAGATATTACTTCACTGACTTCCGATGCGGGTTTGACCTATACCTGGGATTTTCATACAGGGAACCTGGATTCCACCGCAATCGGAGATTGGGAAAGTTTGGGTAAAGTGTATGCAATCGATTTGGGAACAGGTCTTTCAGGTGCGAACCTGGGAAAAAAGAAACTGAAAGTTGTTTCCGTAAACACTACCGAGTATCAGATCCAATTTGCAGACCTGAACAGTTCAACGATCCAGACTTTTACCATCCCGAAATCCACAACGGCAGGCTTCACTTACTTTTCCATGACAGGAAGTGGTTCCTTGAAAGATATCGAACCGAATAAAGAAACGTGGGACTTGGTTTTCACGGCTTATTGTCATGTATTCGATATTCATACACCTTATTCGGTGGTAGGAGTATTATCCAATCGCTATGGAGTGAAAGTGCAGGAAGTTTCGGTTCCGTTTGATGAGATGAAGTATTCGAATATAGTGGAAAGCGCTTTTGAAGACCGGGTCAATGTCATCGGGTACGATTGGAAAACCTACAATTTCGATAATGGAACTTATGTCGTAAGCAGCAATCGAACTTTCATCGTAAAGACCATTCTGGGATGTTATTACAAATTGCGGTTTGTGGATTATTACGATCAGAATGGAGTGAAAGGTGCTCCGAAGTTCGAGTTGCAGGAGTTGATTCCATAGAAAGTTCAAAAAGATCAAGCGTTCAAAAGTTCAAAGTTGAATTTCACAAATTACCAGGATAATTTTTAGGTCTTTAAACTCTTTGAATCATTTGAACCCTCTTTGAACGTTTTCTGTTAACTTTGCCGCAAAATTAGTTACCATGGCTCAAAAACCGGCAATTCCAAAAGGAACAAGAGATTTTTTACCTGATGAGGTAGCTCGCCGTACGTATATTTTCGACACAATCCGGTCTGTTTTCAAAAGCTACGGATTTGCCCCGATTGAAACACCTTCGTTTGAACTTTCTTCAACCTTGCTTGGAAAGTATGGAGAAGAGGGAGATAAGTTGATTTTTCAGATATTACGTTCTGGAAATTACCTTTCTAAAATCGAACAAACGGATGTCAATCTAGAGTTGACAACTACAGATTTCGATAAACTTTCACCTGAAGCTAGAAAAGCTCTGGGACAAATCAATTCAAAGATTTCCGAAAAAGCATTGCGTTACGATTTAACAGTTCCTTTTGCGCGTTTTGTGGTTCAACATCAGAATGAATTGTCATTTCCTTTCAAAAGATACCAGATCCAACCGGTTTGGAGGGCAGATCGCCCGCAACACGGCCGTTACCAGGAGTTTTATCAATGCGATGCAGATGTCGTTGGTTCGGATTCCTTGTTGTACGAAGTCGATTTCGTACAGATCTTCGACCAGGTTTTGACCAATCTTCAAATTCCGGGATTTACCATCAAGATCAATAACCGTAAAATTCTTTCCGGAATTGCTGAAGTTTCCGGCGAAAGCGACAAGTTGATTGATATCACGGTTGCAATCGATAAATTGGATAAGGTTGGTGAAGAAGGTGTCATCAAGGAACTGAAAGAAAAGGGCGTTTCTGAAAAAGCAATCGAGATTATTTCTCCTTTGTTTAAAATTTCAGGAAGCAATGAAGATCGTTTAAACCAGATGAAGGCTTTCCTAACGAATTCTGAAATCGGTTTGAAAGGAATCGAAGAACTGGAATTCGTATTGAATCAGACAAGCGAATTGGGATTGGAGCGCGCAGAAGTGGAATTCGACGTGACACTGGCTCGCGGATTGAACTATTACACCGGTGCTATTTTTGAAGTGAAGGTACACGATGTGAAAATGGGTTCCATTTGTGGTGGCGGTCGATACGATGACTTAACTGGTTTATTCGGACTTTCCGGACTTTCCGGAGTTGGAATTTCATTTGGCGCCGATCGAATCTACGATGTATTGAATGAATTGAATCTTTATCCGGAGGATACAAATGCAGGTTTGACCTTATTGTTTGCGAATTTCGGGGACAAGGAAGCAGCTTATTGTATGAAATTGACCAAGAAATTGCGTCAAAATGGGGTGGACTGTGAAGTCTATCCGAGTGCGGTCAAAATGCAGAAACAATTCAAATATGCAGATAACCGGAAGGTGAAATTTGTGGCACTTATCGGTGAGGACGAATTGACAAAAGGCCTTTTACAGGTTAAAAACATGGAATCAGGCGAACAGAAAGCAATGACGGAAAACGAATTGCTTGAATTTTTTAAAGGATAATCGAAAATGGACCAGTTTATTATAGATAATCAATGGGTTTCTTTGGAGAAACTCGACCAGGTATTGGCTTCAAACGTGAAAATCGCGATTAGTGAAGAAGCAAAAGCCGGAATCGTAAAATGTAGAACTTATTTAGATGAAAAAGTTGCTAAAAGCGACCGTTTGATCTATGGAGTGAATACAGGCTTCGGAAGTTTGTGTGATACAGCAATTTCAACAGGAGACTTAGAACAATTGCAACGCAATTTAGTGCTTTCACACGCCTGTGGAATGGGAGAACGCGTTCCGGAGGAAATTGTCAGAAGATTGTTGATCCTGAAAATCATGGGGCTTTCTCATGGCGCTTCAGGGGTGCAGTTGGAAACAGTGGAGCGTTTGGTTTTCTTCTACAACAATCACATTCATCCGGTTGTTTTTCAACAGGGAAGTTTGGGAGCATCAGGAGATTTGGCCCCATTGGCACATTTGGTACTGCCACTTTTAGGTGAAGGTACCGTGATGTTCGAAGGAAAAGAAATTACAAGCCAAGAGATCAATCAACGTTTCAGTTTGGAACCGATCGTTTTGAGGTCGAAAGAAGGATTGGCTTTGTTGAATGGAACACAGTTCATGTCGGGATATGGATCTTATGCAATTTCCCATGCACGAAAATTGTGGAAGCAATTCAATGAAGTGGCTGCTATTTCCCTGGATGGATATGATGGACGAAAAGAACCTTTTGGGATCCAGGTAAATGAAATCCGTAACCAGGTTGGCCAGATCAAGACAGCTGAGATTTTCAGAAGTTTATTGGTCGATAGTGAATTGGCGAATCGTGAAAAGGAACATGTTCAGGATCCGTATTCGTTCCGTTGCATTCCCCAGGTTCACGGAGCTTCTTATGATACAATTGAGCATTGCGCAACGATTGTGGAAAGAGAAATCAATGCAGTTACGGATAATCCGACGGTATTCCCGGATGATGATATGGTAGTTTCGGCCGGAAATTTCCATGGACAACCATTGGCTTTAGCTATGGACTTTCTGGCAATTGCTTTGGCAGAAATGGGAAGTATCAGCGAACGAAGAATCTACAAATCCATTTCGGGAACACGCAGCTTGCCTGCATTTTTGGTCGCAAAACCAGGATTGAATTCAGGATTTATGATCACGCAATATACTTGTGCTTCGATTGTGAGCCAAAACAAACAATTGTGTACACCGGCAAGTATCGACACGATCGATTCCAGTAATGGACAGGAAGATCATGTTTCCATGGGAGCAAATGCTGCAACGAAATTATTCCGTGTGATAGACAATTGTTATTCGATCCAGGGAATTGAGATTTTGCATGCATGTCAGTCGTTGGAATTCCGCAGACCGGTAAAATCAGGTAAGCGACAAGAAGAAATCTTTGTTAATTTTAGAAAAAATGTTCCTTTTGTGACAGAGGACAGATATATGCATCCATTGATGCAAGCAAGTAAAGAATTTGTAAAAACAGGAATATGAGCGAGAATTATATAGATATCAACGAAGAAGTGGAACAAAACCCGAAACGACCTGTTTTCTTGACAGTGCTATGTGTTTTGAGTTTTATTACACTTGGTTTTGGAATGTTGAGCTTGGTATTTTCTTTAATGATGGGGCAGCCCAGTACGGAAGAAATTGAGTCGGTTTCCAATCAATATATCCAGACAGCGAGTACGATGCGCGATCAAAATGCACTATGGGCAGCAGATCTGATGGAAAAAATGGCTGATCTGACAATTCTTCAGAATGACCATTTTATGGTTGTTCAATTGATCAATACGATCATGATCTTGACCGGTTTTATAGGAGTACTTTTTATGTTCAGAGGAAGAAGATTGGGTTTTCATTTCTACATTATATACAATCTGCTAAGTATCGGCGGTGTCTATCTGATTGCGCCTTTTAATATGGTGCCGAACATTATCCTTATTATGGGACTGATTTTTTCGGGCCTTTTTATTTTCCTGTATAGCAGGAACCTGAAGTGGATGACAAAGTAATTAGCAATTATTAATTATCAAGGAATTTCAAATAGAACTCTTGATAATTTCATAATTAATAATTAAAAGCCCGGTTCCGTGCATACGGGATTGGGCTTTTTGCTTTTTCGGAAATCCGAAAGAATTCGTTTCAGACTAATTTTCATACACTTAAAAGATGGATCGGTGACGTTTTAACAGAAATTGGCAACCATTCGTTTCGATTTTGAATGCTTTTAATTCTCCTGGCAGACATTTAACTAAACAACTGAACATTTAACAAAACGTATAAATACTTCATTTACATTTGTTTCATGTGATTTTAAAAATGCGAATGGGCCCTCGGATTTGAAAGATTCACATCATAAATAAATGATGTCCAATCTATTAAACTATTAAACATGCGCAAAAATTTACTTTTAAGTGTGCTTACTCTTATGGGAATAATTTCAACAGGAAATTCATTTGCCCAGGAAGTTCACCAACGTTGCGGAATTGATAAACAACGTCAGAAATTGCTTGCTGAAAATCCCGAACTGGCGGAGGATTATCGAAAATTGGTAAATCGCTATAAGGAAAATCAGCTGGTCAACGGAAAGTCGACCACTGTTCGCGTAATTCCTATTGTCTTTCACGTGATCCACGAATATGGTGCAGAAAACATTACGGATTTACAGATCAAGGATCAGGTACGGATCTTAAATGAAGACTTTCAGAAAAAGAATATGGATACCATCATAGTGGTATCACCCTTTGATACCATTATCGGGAATGCCCGGCTTGAATTTCGTTTGGCAACATTGGATCCTTATGGAAACTGTACAAATGGGATAGAGCATATTTACAATCATCAGACGGTTCAGGCGGATGCTTATTCGAAGCTAAACCAATGGGATCGGGACAAATATCTGAATATTTGGGTAATTGGAACCATGGATGACCCGGATGTTGCAGGATTTGCTCATTATCCTACGGATGTTACCGGAGGAGGTTTTTGGCGGGATGGAGTAGTCATCCTTCATAATTATACAGGAAGTATCGGAACAAGTGATGTTGGTCGTTCCAGAGTATTGACACATGAAATCGGTCATTATTTAGGTTTGGCGCATACATGGGGAAGTGATAATGATCCCGGTATTCCAAGCAGCTGCAATCAGGATGATGGAATTGGGGATACACCGAACTGCATCGGATTGACTTGGTGCGACCTGAATGTGAACAGCTGTGTGGAGTCGACTTTGCCAGGTAATTACTGGCCGGTGGATGTAAACGATAATACGCAGAATTACATGGATTACTCTTATTGTAATTCGATGTTCTCCAATGGTCAGGCGACCTTCATGAACAATGTGTTGGATCAGACAACGAGTGGCCGTGACAACCTATACAAAGCAGAAAACCTGGTTGCAACAGGAACTTCAACATTGACTCCGGTGACGTGTATTCCGGTGGCTGATTTCTTTGTGGATGTAAATGGACCCACAGGGAATCTAGGTCCGAATGCCAATGCAATGACAGCTTGCGCCGGCGATCCGATCGCTTTTAAAGATGCTTCCTGGAAAGCAGTTGTTACTTCCTGGTCCTGGAGCTTTCCCGGAGGAAGCCCTGCAACTTCTACAGCTCAAAATCCAACGGTAAGCTATGCTTCACCGGGATGGTATTCTGTGACACTTACAGCAGCAAATGCATCGGGTTCGGATACAAAAACAATGAATCACATGATTTATATCCAGGGTGATTGGGCTGAATATTTAGGTCCGAGAATGGAAGATTTCAACCAAAATGGAAATTTCTGGATCACTCACAACCCGGAAGCCAATTACGCTTCATTTAACCGTGTTGCAACAGGTGGAAGAGGAAATACAGGCTGTTTCAAGTTGAATAATTTCAAGGATGTTTCCAATGCTCAGATGTTTACGGAAGATTGGTTTTACGACAACCGGCTTGGCAATGCAAAGGATTACCTGATTTCTCCTGCAATTGATTTGAGAAGCACTTCAAATGTCACAATTTCGTTTGATTATGCCTACGGTACAAGAACAAATGTTTCTGCTGATATCACGGAGAAATTAATCGTTTATTACTCACGGGATTGCGGTAAGACCTGGATCCAAAAAACGTCTCTTACCGGCGCTACATTGGTAACAGCTGGCTACCAAAATGGAGATTACGTTCCAAATAACGACCTTCAATGGAAAACAGCAAGTTTCACATACACACCGACGGCTGCGGACAACAAGACAAAGTTCAAATTTGAGTTTATCGCTTCCGACTTCTCTTCCAACTTTTACTTTGACAACTTCAATATTTCCGGAACACTGGGGATTGAAGATAATGGGATCTTATCTACGATTTCAATTGCTCCGAACCCGGTTGCTACAGGGTCTGATCTGTCAGTCGAAATTCCTAACTCAACAGCTGGCATGAAACTGATTGTAATGGATTTGAAAGGCGCAATGATCTCAACTACTGATGTTCCTGCTTCTTCCGGAGTTCAAACAGTAAACATTCCAATGAACGTTGCGAAAGGATGCTATATTCTGAATGCAGTTCAGGGAACAGCTAAGTCGACACACAGAGTAGTGGTCTATTAATTATCAATTATAAATGGCTTAATTATCAAGGGAGGAGTTTGTCTTTCTACTGAATTCCCCCTTGATAATTCATAATTGATAATTCCTTTTTCCCCTTGATTTATAATTATTTAGCAGGGATTTTACGCTTTTCTTTTTTATAAAGGTGGAATTAGTGCTATCTTTGCACCAAAATTCCAAGTATTTCTCATGATTTCAGTAAATAATCTCTCACTTCAATTTGGTAAACGTGTTCTATTTGATGATGTAAATCTCAAATTCGGTTCAGGTAACTGCTACGGTGTTATCGGTGCAAATGGTGCCGGTAAATCTACATTCTTAAAGATTTTAACGGGTGAGCAGGATCCTACTTCAGGTCGCATTGAATTGGAGCCAGGAAAACGGATGGCTGTTTTGAGCCAGAATCACTTTGAATTCGATCAGTACGAAGTATTACAAACCGTGATCATGGGTCACAAGCGTTTGTTTGAGATCATGACAGAGAAAGATGCATTGTATGCAAAACCGGATTTTTCGGATGCGGATGGGATGCGTGCTTCCGAATTGGAAGGTGAATTTGCGGATTTGGAAGGCTGGAATGCTGAAACAGATGCGGCAACACTATTGAGTAACTTAGGTATTGATGAGAGCAAGCATTATATGAAAATGGAAGATATTCCGTCTGAATATAAAGTAAGAATCTTGTTGGCACAGGCGCTTTTCGGTAATCCGGATGTGTTGGTACTAGATGAGCCTACGAATGACCTGGATTTGAAAACGATTGGTTGGTTGGAAGATTTCCTTTTGGATTTCAGAAACACCGTAATCGTTGTATCGCATGACCGTCACTTCCTGGATACGGTTTGTACGCACATTTGTGATATCGATTTCAGTAAGATCAACGTATTTACTGGTAATTATACATTCTGGTACCAATCTTCTCAATTGGCAGCTCGTCAGCGTGCCGATAAGAACAAGAAGGCAGAAGATAAAAAGAAAGAATTACAGGACTTTATCTCCCGTTTCTCGGCAAATGCTTCGAAATCAAAACAAGCAACCAGCCGTCGTAAGTTGATTGACAAATTGGACCTGGAAGAAATTCAGCCATCATCACGTCGTTATCCCGGAATTACATTCCACCAGGAACGCGATGCAGGAAACCAGATTTTGACAGTAAACGGATTGTCGAAAATGCATGAGGGTGAATATATCTTCAAGGACTTGTCTTTCACAGTGAACAAAGGGGATAAGATCGCAATCGTTTCTAAAAACTCATTGGCAATCACTCAATTCTTCGAAATATTGAATGGTAATATGCAAGCTGATAAAGGTGATTTCACGTATGGAACTACCATTACCACTGCTTATTTACCAAATGATAACTCTTCCTTTTTTGAATCCAAATTACCGTTAATCGATTGGTTGCGTCAATACGCACAAACAGACGAAGAGCGGGAAGAAGTGAATATCCGTGGATTCCTTGGTCGTATGTTATTCTCAGGAGAAGAGGCATTGAAAAGTGCTACTGTTCTTTCCGGAGGTGAAAAAGTGCGTTGCATGTTGTCACGAATGATGCTTGCAAAAGCAAATTTCCTGACGATGGACGAACCGACCAATCACTTGGATTTGGAGTCGATTACTGCATTGAACAACGGAATGGTTTCTTTCGAAGGAACGATGTTGTTTACATCTCATGACCACGAGTTGGTATCAAC
>Ga0247691_1000163_pt1 | contig 15523 bp, 11 predicted proteins | sample CNK32_metaG_FD_182721 | JGI IMG/M metagenome (GOLD analysis project Ga0247691, IMG submission 182721) | Soil microbial communities from Purdue University Martell Research Forest, Indiana, United States - CNK32 | ecosystem: Environmental > Terrestrial > Soil > Temperate forest > Bulk soil...
GGTAACGGGAACAACGGCACGATCGCAGGGGCGACCTGGACGACCGCCGGGAAGTTCGGCGACGCGCTCTCCTTCAACGGAACGAGCAGCCGGGTCACGATCCCGAATTCGAGCACGCTGCAGTTGAGCTCCGGGATGACGCTGGAGGCGTGGGTCGACCCGACCACCGTCTCCAGTGCCTGGCGAGACGTGATCGAGAAGGGCAACGACGAATACTTCATGATGGGCACCACCGACCATGGCTCGGCTGCCGGCGGCGGCGGGATCATTGGCGGCACCTACGGCCAGGTCTTCACCGGCAGTGGTCTGCCGGCGAGCACGTGGACCCACCTCGCGGTCACCTACGACGGCTCGGTCGTGCGCCTCTACCTCAACGGCGCGATGGTCGACAGCGTCGCCCACACCGGCCTCATCGCCGGCTCGACCAACGCTCTCACGCTCGGGAGCGATCCCTTCTACGGCCAGTACTTCAACGGCCTGATCGACGAGGTCCGGATCTACAACAAGGCGCTCACCGCCACCCAGATCCAGTCCGACATGACGACGGCGATCGGCGTCGTGCCGTCGACTCCCACCAACCTCACGGCGACGGCCGCCAGCACCACGCAGGTCAACCTCAGCTGGAGCGCTTCGACCGACAGCGCGGGCGTCACGGGCTACCGGGTCGAGCGCTGCCAAAACGCCGGCTGCACGAACTTCACCCAGATCGCAGCGCCGACCGCGACCTCGTACGCCGACACAGGCCTTACGCCAGGGACGACCTACGTCTATCGCGTCCGCGCCGTCGATTCGCGCGGAACCTTGGGACCGTACTCCGATCCTGCGACCGCGTTCACCGGAATCCTGCTGAGCCCGCGCCGCGTCGCGCTCACTCCCGGTCAGACACAGCAGTACACCGCCTCGATCCCCGGCGCCGGCGCGGCGCAGGTGACATGGTCGGTCGACGGAGTTTCCGGGGGCTCGACCGCAACGGGGACGATCACGACCGGGGGCATGTACACGGCCCCGGCAACGACCGGCACCCACACGATCACCGCGACGACCTCGGATCAGACCCAGAGCGTCAGCGCCACCGCGTTCATCACGAACTACCCGGGCATGTTCACGTACCACGACGACAACCTGCGCACCGGCGCGAACCTGACCGAGACGGTGCTCGCGCCGTCGAACGTCAGCTCCTCCACCTTCGGCAAGCTCTTCTCGCGACCGCTCGACGGGATCGCCTACGCCGCGCCGCTCTACGTCGAGAACGTGTCGATTCCGAGCGCCGGCGCGCACAACGTCGTCTACGTCGCCACTGAGCACGACAGCGTCTACGCCTTCGACGCCGACGGGCGCTCGACGACGCCGCTGTGGAAGGACAGCTTCATCGATCCCGCGAACGGCATCACGACCGTGCCGGCGGGCGACACCGGTGAGTGCTGCGACATCGCGCCGGAGATCGGCATCACGGGAACCCCCGTGATCGATCACGCGACCAACACGCTCTACGTAGTGGCTAAGACCAAGGAGGTTGCCGGCGGCAATACGAACTACGTCACCCGGCTGCACGCGCTCGATCTCTCCACCGGCGCCGAGAAGTTCGGCGGCCCGGTCGTCATTCAGGCGAGCGTGCCGGGCACCGGCGCCGGCTCGTCGGGCGGCGTCCTCCCGTTCCTGCCGCTTCGCGAGAACCAGCACACGGCCTTGCTTCTGCTCAACGGCATCGTCTACTTCGGCTTCTCGAGTCACGGCGACGTCCAGCCGTACCACGGCTGGATCTTCGGCTACAACGCCTCGACGCTCCAGCGGACGCTCGCCGTCTGCCTGTCACCGAACAACGACAGCACAGGCGTGTGGATGGGCGGCGACGGAATTGCAAGCGATGCCACCGGAAATCTGTATTTCGTCACCGGCGACGGACCGTTCGACGGCAGCTCGAGCTGGGGCGACAGCTACGTCAGGATGTCGACGACCGGCACGGTCGCCGACTCCTTCACGCCGTTCAATCAGGCCGCGCTCGACTCCGCGAACCACGATCTCGGCTCCGGTGGAGCGCTGCTCCTACCCGACCAGGCCGGCACCCACCCGCACGAGATGGTCAGCTCGGGGAAGGACGGGACGATCTACCTCGTCGACCGCGACAACATGGGCAAGTTCAACTCGACGAAGAACAACAACGTCCAGACGCTGCCGAACATCTTCCCGCCAAACGGCCAGCAGGGCTCCGAGCCCGGAAACTTCAGCTCGCCGATCTACCTCAACGGGGTCGTCTACTTCATCCCGAACGGCGACAACCTGCAGGGCTTCACCGTGACCAACGGGTTGCTTTCGACGTCGGCCGCGGTGAGGTCGTCGGCAATCTTCCCCGACCGCGGTGGTGCGATGGCGGCGTCGGCGAACGGGTCGGCTAACGGGATCATCTGGGCGGTTCAGAAGAATGGGGCGAATCCCGGCGTGCTCTACGCGTACAACGGGAATTCGACGAGCGGGACGCTCACCGAGCTCTATGACAGCGCCCAGGCGGGCTCGCGGGACACGCTCGACGTGGCGGCGAAGTTCAATCCGCCCCTCGTCGCCAACGGGAAAGTCTTCGTCGCCGGGACAACACAGCTGACGGCGTACGGGCTCCTGCCGTGAGGATGCGGCTTCGGCCGCGATCAGTTCGCCCGACACTCGTCGTGGGCGTGTCGGTGATCGCGCTCCTGTTCGTGGTCGACGCGCCGACCGGACCGGCCGCCCTGCAGCACGAGAGCTCGACGGCGGCCGCGCAGCGCGCGTTCGTGTTCCCGCTCAAGGTCGCCAGGAACCGGCGGTATCTCGTCGACCAGCGCGGCAAGCCGTTCCTCATCGTCGGCGACTCGCCCCAGGCGCTGATCGGAGATCTGAGCCCCAAGGACGCGGCGACCTACCTGGCCGACCGCGAGAAGGCGGGTTACAACGCGATCTGGGTCAACCTGCTCTGCACGACGTACACGGGCTGCAGGGGGGACGGCGCGACCTATGACGGGATCAAGCCGTTCCGCTCCGCCGGCGACCTCTCGACACCGAATCCCGCGTACTTCAAGCGGGCCGACGCGATGATCCGTCTCGCCGGCCGACACCACATCGTCGTCTTCCTCGACCCGATCGAGACCGGGGGCTGGCTCGGCGTCCTCCGGAAGAACGGAATCGCGAAGGATCGGGCTTACGGCCGCTTCCTCGGGCAGCGCTACAAGCGATTCGGGAACATCCTGTGGTGGAACGGCAACGACTTCCAGTCGTGGCAGGACAGCTCGGACGACGCGGCGGTCCTCGCCGTCGCCCGCGGAATCCGCTCGGTGGATCGTCGGCACCTCCAGACGCTCGAGCTGAACTACACCGACAGCGGCTCGCTCGACGACTCACGGTGGCGGTCGATCATCGGGCTCGACGGCGCCTACACGTACCACGCGACCTACGCGCGGGTCCTGCGCGAGTACCGGCGGAAGAAGTTCCTGCCGGTCTTCATGCAGGAGGCGGGCTACGAGTTCGAGCAGAACTCCTCGTCGATCTCGCCCGGGACGCCGAATGTCCTCCGGCGCCAGGAGTACTGGAGCGCGCTGAGCGGTGCCACAGGGCAGTTTTACGGGAACCACTACACCTGGCAGTTCATCTCGAAGTGGCAGGACCACCTCGACACCCCCGGTAGCGACCAGTTCGGCTACCTCTCACGGCTGCTCGAGCAGTTCCCGTGGTTCCGCCTCGTGCCCGACTTCAGACACCGTGTTGTCACAGGCGGGTACGGCACCTACGACAGCAAGAGCAACGTCGCCTCGAACAACTACGTCGCGGCCGCCGCGACGTCCAACGGCAAGCTGGCCCTGGCGTACCTTCCGGCCGGCGGGACGGTCTCCGTGAACTTCGGCCGGTTCGCGGGGCAGGTGCGCGTGCGGTGGTTCGATCCCACGAACGGCCGCTTCCGCCTGGCGCCCGGCAGCACGCACCCGAACAACGGGATCGCGCGCCTGACGCCGCCGGGGACGAACAGCCTGGGCGACCCCGACTGGCTCCTCGTGCTTACGGCCTGAGCCGCGCCGGTCGGCGCGCTGTAGTCAGACCGAGGTCTTCTCGCGCGCCACGATGTCGCCGAGCCAGGTCTCGCCGCGGAAGCGCTCGTACTGCTCCGCTCGCAGGCTGTCGGCGAGCCTGCCCGGCGGGAGCTCGACATCGTCGTAAGTCAGCACCTGGTCCTTCGCGACGTCCCGGCGGAGGACGCATCCCTCGACGAGCCCCTCGGGGAGATAGCGTCCCGAGCTCATCTCCTCGACGCCTGCGGCCTCTCCGTAGGTCATGTACTCGCCGTAGTCGTCGAGTGTCTCCCCCGACTTGAGGTCGCGCTTCGCGACCGCGCAGACCTCGACGACCGGCCCGGCTAGGGCTCGCGAGACAGGGTCGCGGAAGAGGGCGACTCGGGCGATCGCGTTCGGCACCTCGAAGTGGACTAGGTGGTACGGGATGAAGAACGAGTAGAGCGGGCCGTCGCCCAGCTTGTAGAGGGTGAGGTAGTGCTGCTGCTTCGGGTCGTCGTGCTCGGCGAGCACGTAGACCTTGGTCAGCGGCGTGCCCACGACGTAGTCGACGACGCCGCCGAGCGCGCGCACGTCCTCGACGTCGTAGAGGCGACCGATCGTCATCACGTCGTCGCGGTACTCGAGGCCGCCCGACATCCCGCGCTGCTGCACCGTGAAGCCCGTCGCGTTCGCCACGATCGCCTGCTCGAACGAGATCTTCGAGCCGTCCGCGAACGACGTCACCATCGCGGGGTTCTGGCCCCACGTCTCGGCGAACTCCTTCTGCGTGGTGGGATTGCGGTAGGGGTCCTGCAGGCCCTTGACGTTGCCGATCACCCGCGGCTCGAGCCCGAGGCCCTTCACCCAGCGGTAGAGGTTGAGCTGGACGCCCGGCTCGTCGCCGTCGCAGGCGGAGAGGATGACGTTGTGGCGGTCGGCGTAGACGTCGAGGATCGGCCCGATCGTCGCCTCGAGCTCGGCGTTCATCAGCACGACGTCCTTGCCGTGCGCAAACGCCTCGAGGGCCACGTGGGCTCCGAGCTCGACCGCGCCGGTGACCTCGCAGATCACGTCGACGTGCTCGCTGCGGCAGAGCAGCAGCGGATCGTCGGTCACGACCGCCCCGCGGTCCGCCGCGGCGTCCTCGAACGCGTTCTGGGAGTCGACGGCGACGGACTCGAGGCCCGCGTAGCGGAACGCGTCGGCGGCTCGCTCCGGCCGGCGGTTCGAGATTGCGACGACCCGCATCCCGGGAACGCTGTTGACGATCTGATTGGTCAGGCCCTGGCCCATGAACCCGGCGCCGACGATCCCGACGCGGATCGGGCGCCCCTCGGCTTCGCGTGCCTTTAGCGCTGAGTCGACGATGATCAGGACGAGACCTCCATTCGGCTGCGCAGCTCGGGCTCGAAGACGTCGAGGCCCGGCCAGTTCGAGTCCTTCTCCGACATTACCGACACCGGCAGCGGCCAACTCAGGCCAAGACGCGGGTCGTCGGCCGGCAGGCCGCCCTCCGTGTCAGGCGTATAGAACTCGCCCACGTAGTAGCTCGTCTCGGTTCCGTCGACAAGCGTCTGGTAGCCGTGGGCGAAGCGCTCGGGGACGTAGAGCGACCGGCTGTTCTCCTCGTCGAGCCTCACCGCGACGTGCTCGAGGTAGGTCGGGCTCTCAGGCCTGAGGTCGACGATGATGTCGATGATCGCGCCGCGCGTGCAGCGGACGACCTTCGTCTCCGCCGCCGGCGGAAACTGGAAGTGCATCCCGCGCAGCGTGCCTGCGACCTTGTTGAACGCCACGTTCGCCTGGGCGATCACCGGCTTCAGGCCGTGGTCGGTGAACTCGTTCTGGCAGAACGCTCTCGCGAAGTAGCCGCGGTCGTCCTCGCGTCGCTCGAGGTCGATGACGAAGGCGCCGGGAAGCTCTGTCTCCGTGAAGATCATGCAGCGGTGAACGCAGGCGCCTGCTCCTGCCAGCGCAGGTCGCCGTCGAGGCGGCCTTCCGCGAGCAACGTCCGGAGCCGCGCGAGCCGGGTGAACCGATCGCCGGCGAACATGGCCTCGTCCATGGACGCGGCGCGGTAAGCCGACGCGAGCGACGCGGCGCCCTTCCGCGCATCCCATTCGCAGCGGAAGCTCGGAAGCGCCGACATGATCTTGGAGAAGTCGACCTGGTAGCTCCGCGGGTCGGTGCCGGCGCCTTCCGCGTAGCTCACCTGCGCTCCGGCGACGACCTCCGCCACGATCTCCGCGAGATCGCGCACGAGGTAGTTGGCGTCGGGTGAGCCGGTGTTGAAGGCCTCGCCGTGGATCGCCTCCCGCGGCGCCTCGAGCACCGCGAGACACGCCTTCGCCATGTCCTCGACGTGGATCAGCGGTCGCCAGGCCATGCCGTCGCTCTGAAGGCGCACTTCGCCGGAGGCGACCGCGGACCCAACGAGGTTGTTGAGCACGATGTCGAGCCGCAGCCGCGGTGAGACGCCGTAGGCGGTGGCAAAGCGCAGAAAGGTCGGCGAGAAGTCGTCCGACGCGAGCTGCGCCAGCGACTCCTCCGAGCGCACCTTCGACGCGGCATAGGCCGTAAGCGGCGCGAGCGCCGCCGTCTCGTCGACGAGCCCAGAGCCTGCCGAGGCGCCGTACATGCTGCAGGAGGACGCGAACACGAAGCGCATCGCACCAGCTTCCTTCGCGAGCTCCGCCAGCCGGACGCTGGCGACGTGGTTGATGGCGTACGTGAGATTCTCGTCGAGCTCGCCGATCGGGTCGTTCGAGAGCGCCCCGAGATGGACGACGGCGTCGATGCCCTCGAGGTCGGCGAGCTGCACGTCGCGAAGGTCGATCGGGAGCTCGGGCGCGGGCGGGGGCGTCAGCGGCGCGAGGTCGCAGCCCTCGTACAAGCGCGCGTCGAGCCCGACGACCGCGTGGCCGGCGGCCTCGAGGACACCGCGCGCGACTGAGCCGACGTAGCCGCCGGAGCCGGAGAGCAGAACCCGCATCCGTCCCATAGTAAGCAGGAACCCAGGCACCAGAAACCCGAGAAAGGTTCAGCGTTCGCGATCCGATCGTTTCGCGGTGAAACGCGGCGCATGGGTACCTCACCAATCGGCTAGTGTCGGTGGGCTGCGCATTCCGGCCAAGTCCGACACGTGCCTCTGTGGCGCCTCGCTTCGCGCGGCTCGACCTGCTCGGGTGGCTAGTGCATACCGGCCGTTCAGGCATAGGGTGCGCGAAGGGGACGAACTACTGTTGAACCGTGGCGTCGGCCCCAAGTACTCGTGGCGTCAAGGCTGAGGCCACACATGCGGAACCCGAACTGACCGCAGGTGACATCGGCCGGCGCGCCGCGTCCGGCGCCGCCCTACTGACAGCGAAGGGACTCCTTGCACAGGCCCTCGGCCTGGTCTCGACGATCGTCGTCGCTCGGCTGTTGGTGCCCCACCAACTCGGGCTGTACGCGATCGCGGTGACCATCTCGGCGTTCCTGCTGATGCTCGGTAGCGGAGTGGGGATGGGGGCTGCGCTCATCAGGCGGACAGCGCCACCCGAGCACGACGACCTTCGTGCATACGTCGCTCTCCAGCTCTTCGTCAGCCTCGCCTTGGTCGGCGTCGTGGTTCTGGCGACGCGGCCTTTCGGACTCGTAGGGCAGCTCACGGCCGTGATGGTCGTGAGCGCTCCGATCACTGCTTTTGGCGGCGCCAGCCTCGTGGTCGTCGAGCGCCAGCTCTTGTACAAGCGAATCGCGACCGCAGAGACCGCGGCGATAGTCGTCTACTACGGGTGGACCGTCGTGACCGTCTTCATCGGGTGGGGCCTGTGGGGGCTGGCCACGGCAACCGTCGCGCGCGCAATCGTCTCAACCGCCTTCCTCATCGCGCTCGCGCCAACAGGAATCATCTGGCCGCGGTACAACCGCCGGCGCGTTCGCGCGCTGCTCGGGATCGGCGTGCAGGTCCAGGCGGTCGATTTCGTCTTCGCGCTCCGCGATCAGATCCTGGTTCTGGGCGCGGCGGCTATCGGAAGCGTCTCCGTCGTCGCGTACTGGAGCCTCATCCTCCGAGCGCTTCAGGCGCCCCAGTCGCTCTTGTTCACGTTATTGCGCGTTTCCTTTCCGGCGATGTCCCGGACCAGGTCTGTCGGGAGGGATCCGGGCGAGATGCTGCCGCGGCTCCTGGCCGCCGCGACGATTCTCACCGGCACGCTGCTCGCGCCGCTGGCGGGCGCACCGGCCCTCGTGCCGCTCCTGTTCGGCGAGAGGTGGTCACCTGCAGCCGACGCTCTCGTTCTGACCTGCCTCGCGGTCGTCATCCACACCCCGGTGGCGATCGCTGTCCAGAGCTATCTCTGGACAGCTGGTGATGGCAGATCGCCGCTTCGCGCCTCGATCGCCGACGCCGTGGCTGTGGTCGTCATCGGATTGCCGCTCGTGCCGGTCCTCGGTGTCCTCGGCCTGGCCATCGGAGGCGTCGCATGCGCCACCATCCACACTGCGATCCTGGCACGGGCCGTTGAAAAACAGACTGACGTCCACGTCTTCCGCCACATCGGCATCCCGGTGCTCGACTGGATGATCGCCGCCGCGGCGGCGTGGGCATGTGCCCAGGGGCCAGGGCCGCTGGTGATGCGCGCGGTACTCAGCAGCTTCGTCGCGGTCGGCCTGTACCTCGCGCTGATCTTCCTCACTCGCCGAGAGCTCACGCTGACGCTGGCGCGCCAGTACTGGCCCTGGATTCGCCGAGGCGTCCTCCGTCGTGGAAAGGGCCCGGGTGACAATCAGCGCCTGGACATGACGTCCCCGCAAACGACCGAGCGACTCCAGACTGGCGAGCCTCGATTGACGGCTCGCTGATCGTCCTCCGTGCAACTAGCTAGATGTCTAGGGATGCCTGATCCGACGGCGATTGATCGCCTGGCGACCGGCGGTAACGTTTCGACAATGGGGCCTGAGAATGTCGCCGGGACGCTCGGGATCGCAGCGGTTCCGCTTGCGTTCTGCTCGACGTTGATCGGAAAGGCACTGCCGGGCGGTGTCGGGCAGCCGTCCTCCGATCCGGCTCACGCTTGATGGCTTCACGGCGGACCGGCCTGAGCGAGGCGCTCGCGAAGGCTGGCGAGAAGGGCGTGCGGGAATCGCTGGAACTCGGCGGCGAGATCGTTCGGGCACGCGTCGCGAGGCGATCACGCGACGGACGGAAGGCCTTCGTCTTCCTGTCGCCGCCGCTCAACAACAGCGGGGCGCCGCTGGTGCTGATGAAGGTGGTCGAGGAGTTTGCAGAGCACTACGGATCCGCCTCGGTACGTCTTCTGGCACCACCGCGCGTGGACGAGCGTGAATTCACCACGGTCTGCGGCGTCAAGGTCGAACGCGCGGCGGAGGTCCTTGGGCCTACGCTCGTTCGCCTCCAACTGGCTCTGCAAAAAGACGACTTCGTTCTGATGAACACGGTCGCGGTGTCGAGGAACTACGTCGACGTCGTGCTCGATCTGCTGCAGACAGGAAGTCTCGCCCACGCGTACTGGTACATCCACGAGGACGTCGATCAACTTCCGGTTCACGCGCCGTTCTTGCTGCAGCCCGACGCGCGTTCCAGGATCGGACGACTGATCGAGCATGGCCAATTGACGATCCTAGTGCCGTCGAGAAGGGTGAAAGCCGAATACGACGAGCTGTTCGGAAACGCCAAGACGAAGGTTCTGCCGTTCAAGCTGGCAACGGATACGCAGCACATGAGCCCGCGCCCTCGCGATCACTACTCGTCCGTCAGGTTCCTCATGTCGGGGAAGCCGACGGATGGCAGGAAAGGTCACGTGGTGGCCCTCGCGGCTTTTCACGAATTCATGAAAACGTATTACGAATCCGATCCCGATGCGTACAGACCGTTCACGCTGACACTCGTCGGGATGACCGACGACTTCATCTCGGCGCAGATCTCCTCGGTCGGTGCGACAGTCCTGGGCGAGCGACTGAAGACCTTCGCAGGTGTCCCTCACGAAAGATCGCTCGAGATCACGCGAGACTGCAATGCCGTCGTCTGTTGCTCGTTCAACGAAGCCTTGCCCCTGTACGTGATCGAGGGCATGTGTTCTGGACACGTCGTGCTGAGGAACGGCGGCGGAGGGATGGAGGAGCAGCTCGACGACGGCGTGAACGGCTTTCGCATCGACAGCACGGACATCAGACAGTTCGCGCGGATCCTCGAGCAGGTGCTCAACAAGAAGACGATGACCGATGCACGGCTCCAGGCAATGGGAAGAGCATCACAGGAGCTCGTCGCCCGGCTGCTCATTCCCTCCTACGTAGACGCCCTGGAGCAGGCGCGTGTCCCGACGACCAGCACCTGACGGTCGAGCGATGGCGACCGACGTCGAAGCGAAGAGTCATCCGGAGGAGAGAATGGACGGCGCCAGGATCACGGTCGGAATACCCACGTTCAACCGGGCGGACCTTCTGAGCCAGGCGATCGAGAGCGTGCTCGAGCAGACCTACCGTAATTTCCGGCTGATCGTCAGCGACAACGCGTCGACCGACGAGACCCGGGAGCTCGTCGCATCGGTATCGGACCCTCGACTCGAGTACGTCCGAGCCGAGACGAACATCGGGATGATCGGAAACTTCAATCGCGTCATCGAACTGGCCGAAACCGAATTCCTCATGCTTCTCCCCGACGACGATCGCCTCTATCCCGACTACCTGGGCGCCGTCGTCGACGTACTCGAGCGAAATCCACGCGTCGGTCTCGTGCACACGGCGTTCGACGAGATCGATATCGAGTCACGTGTGCACAAGCACGGGGCGAGCTACGTGAAGACGAGTCAGCCGGTGATAGTGGAGCCCGGCGACGCATTCCTCGAACGAAGCATGACGTCCACTGCGGTCCTGCTGTCCAGCACCACCTATCGAACGCAGGCGATCTGCCAAGCGGGCGGGATGACGACCCTCGAGGAACCGTTCGCGGACGTCCCGCTCTTCATGCGCATCGCTCAGAACTGGGACCTTGCGTACGTCGATCGGCCGCTTGTCGGCTTCCGCGTCCACGACGAGACAGAGACGGTACGGCTCGCTCCCCGGGGTCAGAGCGAGATCGAGGCACGGAATCGCGAGTTGACGTATGGACGCATCATGTTCGATCGCCGAATGGGTTTTCTCGACGGGGCGGGCTTGCCGAGCGGCGAGACCAGGCGGTACCGAGCGCTTGCGACCCTCCGTTTCGTGAGCGACCGCGCCGGGCTGGGCGCCGCCCCTTGGCTCGAGACGTCGGCCGCCTTCGTCGGGATCGTGCGCCGCTACCCGCGGATCCTGACGTCCCCGATCGCCTGGCGATTCATCGCGGCCCAGTTCGGAGGAAGACAGGCCCGCCGAGCCAAGGACAGGCTCGCCTCGGCCGTGCACGGAACCAGGCGCGCGTCGTCATCCAGAACGTGACTCTCCCGCCCTCGATGGGCTGCCGGGCGCGACCGCGACCGGCGACGCGAGACGGTTAGCCGGCGAGACCCCGTTCGACGAGTGCCGCGGTCGCCTCCTCCACGCGATCCTCGGCCTCCTGGCCGGCGAGCCACCCGGCCAGCTCGGACATGCCGTCGTCGAACGCGACACGCGGCTCGTACCCGAGCTCCTGCCGCGCGAGCGAGATGTCCCCGAAGCAGTGCCGGATGTCGCCGGCGCGGTACTCCTGCCGCAGCTCCGGCTCGACCTCCACGCCGAGCTCGCGCGCGAGCACCTCGGCGACGCGAAGCACCGACGTCGAGACGCCGGTTCCGAGGTTGATGGCGCGGTAGTCCCCCTTCCCGGGCTCGAGCGCCGCCTCGATGCCCGCCGCGATGTCCGTGACGTGGACGAAGTCGCGGCTCTGGTCGCCGTCTTCGAAGACGACCGGCGGCCGACCGTTCAGCAGCCGCGAGGCAAAGATCGCGGCCACGCCTGTGTAGGGGTTGGACAGGGCCTGGCGCGGCCCGTAGACGTTGAAGAAGCGGAGCGCCGTCGTCGGCACCTTATAGGCGCGGCCCCAGGCGAGGAACATCTCCTCGTGGTCGCGCTTGCCGACCGCGTAGATCGACAGCGGCTGGAGCGGCTTCGACTCCGGCGTCCCCACCGGCTCCAGCGCCGCTCCGCAGGAGGGACAGACGAGCTCCCACTCTCTCCGCGCCAGCTGCTCGTCGGACCGAGGCTCGGGCGTGTGGAGCACGTCTTCCGCGGGACAGCGGTAGAGCCCTTCGCCGTAGATCGACATCGAGGAGGCGACAACGGCCTTGTCGAGCTGGTCGCGCACGTCCATGGCCGCCTCGAGGACGACTGCGGCGCCCATCGCGTTCACGGAGGTGTACCGCTCGATCTCGTACATCGACTGGCCGACACCGACGGCGGCGGCGAGATGCACTAGTCGATCCACGCCCTCCAGCGCCTTCTTGACGGCGTCGCGGTCGCGGACGTCCCCCTCGATCCGTTCGACATCGGCAGCCAGGTAGTCCGGCCAGCCGCTGTGAACCTGCGGATCGAGCGAGTCGAGCACCCGCACGTCGTGACCGCTCGCAAGCAGGCGGTCGATGAAGTGCGAGCCGATGAAGCCGGCGCCTCCGGTGACGAGCACGTGCATCGCGACGGAGGCTAACAGCGGCTGATGAAGGCGTCATCGCCGCCGCGCGCGGCCTAAACCGCCGTATCTAGCCAAGAATGCCGGTACCTACCCAAAAGTCGTGGAAGGTGTCTACACTGCCGCGTGCCCGTGACGAGGCGCACGCCCCCCGCACCGAGTCACTCGTCCGACGTTCGCGCTGGCCGTCGCCTGCTCTTCCGCGCGGCTGTAACGGCGGCGGCAGCTGCATGCCTTTGCACGATGCCGGCTGCGGCGGCACGAGACGGGCTGGCAGCCGGGCCGACCAGGCCGGGGAAGCTCAAGGTCGGATCGGTCTCGGCGACGACGATTCGTCTCTCGTGGGCGCCGTCCCACAGCAGTGCCCGGGTCACCGGGTATCGGGTCTACGTGAACGGGGCACTCCGCGCCTCCGTGCACTCGAGGTCGTTCCGAGTCGGACGACTCCGATGTGGCACGAGATACGCCCTCGCGGTGAGCGCCTACGACAGCGGGGGCCGTGCGTCGCCCTCGCGGTACCGCACCGTTAGGACGTCGGGTTGTGCGGCGGGTCCCGGTCGGAGGGCGCCCCAGTGCACCAAGACGACGTCGGCGAGTCTTGTGGGTGCGATCCACGGCGCCGCAACGGGTACGACGATCTGTCTCAGCTCGGGCAGCTACAGCGCTGTAGCGCTGAGGTCAGTGTCGAAGTCGGCGGACGTGACGGTGCGGCCCGCACCGGGGGCGAACGTGACGATCGGTAAGGTCGAGCTCCAGGTCGTGCGCCATCTGCGCTTCACCGGCCTCGGCGGGACGATGTCCGTCGACGGCGCTGAGGTCGATCCCAGCAACACGCGGCCGAACTGCTCCAGCCATCTCGCGTTCGACCATCTGAGGTTCACGAGAGGTGTGGACATCTTCCCGCGCTGCGCGAACATGGCAATCCTCGTCGATCACGACAACCTGAACAACCTTCTGAACACTGGAGCCGGGGACGGGCGCCTCAACGTGCAGGCCGTGGACGAGGGCCCGAAGGCCGATCAGGGGATCACGATCTCGAACAGCACCTTCAACGGCGGCTGCTCGAAGGGCATCCAGATCCTGGGCGGCGCCTACGGCGTGCAGGTGCTCAACAACGAGTTCGCCTACCTGCCCGACCAGGACGCCTGCAACTCGACCACCGGAGTCCACATCGGCGGCGTCCAGATCTACGGTGGCACGCACACCCATCTGAAGGGCAACTACTTCCACGACAACGGCAGCTCTGCCGGCGGTCTGTCGATGCCGCTGGACGATCCGCAGGTGATCGAGAACAACGTCTGGGTCTGCACCTGCATCTACCCCTGGTCGATCCAGGCGGGCGCTTCGCACAACTCCACCTTCGCCCACAACACCTTCGCCGGGGGCGGTGGACTCCACTTCTACGCCGTAAACGGCCTCGTCGCAGCCGGGAACGTCATCCGAAACAACGTGTTCACGGATCCGTCCAACGGCATTACCGACAGCTCAGGTGCGCACTGGGGAACCAACGATCACAACCTGAACGCGGGCGTGACCGGCCCAGGCAACCTAAGAGGCAGGCCCGTCTTCGTCGGGGGTAAGAAGCCAAAGAGCTATCAGGGTTACCGCCTCGCGCGAGGGTCGCGGGGGAGGGGAGCGGCCTCGGACGGAGGCGACCTGGGCATCCGCGCCCGTCGCTGAAGCCGAGCCGGGAGCGAAATCCACTTGACTCGTTGAGCGGCCGGTCGCCGCGGGCTCAGCTGCGAGGCGCGGCCGCGATCGGGCCGCCGGCGAAGGGGCGAGGCTGCATTGTGAAGAGCATGCTCATGTGTCCCTTGCTCCCGCGGGCTCGATCGTTGCCGGGCCGACGCAATGCTCGATGTACGTCCGCAACTCCCGCTCGATCGGACTAGGCTCTGAGCCGCTCCGAGCGAGGGACGGCTCATGCTCGCGAAGCGCCGCCTCGAGTAGTGACACGTCCTCCACGAGGGTCACGAGGCCGAGCTCTGCCGCTCGGCGCGCGAAGGCAACCTGGTGGTCGTCGACGGCCTCGCGCTGCGCAGCACGCCGAGGCACGACGATCGGCCGCTTTCCCTCGCCGAGCGCGGTGATCACGGATCCGGCCCCCGCGTGGGTGACGACGACGCGCGCTGAGCGGATCAGCGCGACGAACTCGTCGTACCCGACGTAGTCGAGGACCTTGGCGCGGCAGGGACGAACTGTCGACACGCCCGTTTGGACGACGAGGTCCTCGTCGGTCTCCATGCACTCGAGCGCACGCAGCAGGCGGTCGAACGGGATCGTGCTCGATCCGACGCTCGCGAAGATCATCGCGCCGGGAAGACGGAACCGACGTAGATCGAGCCGCGCACTTTTCTTGCAAGTTCAGGCCATTGCACGTAGACGCGGCTCGCGAAAGGACGGATAAGGCGACACGTGAGCGAAGGGCAGTCGACTCGGGACACCGTCTCGATGTAAAAGACGTCGACGCCGCGAAGACGGGCCACGACGGCGAACGGGATACACATCGCCGCGCCTGTCGAGACGAGAAGCTTCGGTTCCAACCTCACTATGAGCCGCCACGCAAGTGCGAGATTGCGTACGAAGTTGATCACGCTCCGTGCTGCCGGCCCGAATCCGTAGTAGACGCGTTCGCCTTCGAGCATGGAGCGGGCATCACTGCTGTCGTCCGTGACCCACGCGCTGCGATAGCCATCCCAAGCGGCCCGAAGCGCGACAAGCTGCACGAGGTGGCCTCCGGAATGACAGACGAGGAGGAGATCGACACTCTGCTCGGACGTCGGAGCCGCGCCGCTGTGTGGATTGCCCGTCGTCGCAGTCAACATCCGTGATGACATGTTCTTGGGCGCTCGCTCAGCACGCGCCGATTGTGACAGGACCGCCTCGCCCGCGGCCCGATGCGCGCGGCGCTCAACGGCGTGTCAGAACC
>Ga0247691_1000164_pt1 | contig 15498 bp, 14 predicted proteins | sample CNK32_metaG_FD_182721 | JGI IMG/M metagenome (GOLD analysis project Ga0247691, IMG submission 182721) | Soil microbial communities from Purdue University Martell Research Forest, Indiana, United States - CNK32 | ecosystem: Environmental > Terrestrial > Soil > Temperate forest > Bulk soil...
TGTTGTGCGGCCATCTTTGCAACTTCCTTATTACCCAATCCCGGCATTCCTTGACTTCCTTGTCCGGGTTTATCACCAGGCTGTTTTCCTCCGGGATTCGGACCCTTCTTCATCTGCTCGAGTTGTTTCTTCAACATCTCTTTCATATCTCCGGGCGACATTTCTCCTCCGCTTGGCTTTTTCCCTGCACCACCAGGGTTATCACAAGAACCCGAACCGGGCTTTTGTTGTTGTGCCTGTTGTTGCATCGACTCCAAACTCTCATTCAACATCAGGGCCAAGTTGTTATAACTTGTCATCACATATTGTTGGTGCTGCTGCATACCTCGTTTGTTATGCTCACCGATCTCGTTTGTAATCAACCCGAAGTTGGAACGGATGTCCTTCAATTCTTTATCAATGAAAGGTGCAATCTTCGTCTGGCGTTTCGCCAAAGCCATCAAACTGTCTTCAATCAACTTATTATCATCAATAATGCTTCGTTGTTTTCTTCCCAACTTATTGTAGTAAGGATCCTGGTCCTTCACCTTTCCGAAACGGTTCATCACATACTCCTGGTCGAAACTTAAGGACATCAAGTTCTCCAACAACAAACGAATCAAACTCATGTCTTCTTCATTCTGCTTTTTGTTAGCGGATTCCTGTTGGTTATTCATTTGGTCAGACAATTCTTTCATCTTCTCAGCAGCCTTCTTTTGATTCTCTCCAGCCTTACTTTTCTTGCCTTGATCCAATTTGCTTTTTGCATCTTTCATCTCATCTGAGATCTCCTGCTGCTCTTTCTCAAATGAATCCATTGGCATTGGACGCTCCAACTCTTCATTCAATTTTTGCATCTCCTGCATGTCCTTTTTCAAGTCCTCAAACTTCTTGTTCAATTCTTCCTGCTTCTTGGACGCATCTTTCTCAGATGACTTTTCATTCTTGATATCCTGCTCCAGTTTTTCCTGCTCCTTCGCCAACTCGTCGAGTTCTTTCTCAATGTCATCAATCTTCTCGTTCACCTGCAGACGTTTCAACATCTCCATCGTGCGGTCCAATTGCTTTTTCATCTCGTCACTTGAAGCATCCAACTTCTCAGTCTCATTCTTCATTTGCTGTTGATCGTTCTTTTCCATCAACTTCTCCAGATCATCCAGCAATTTCTTCAACTCATCGTCCATTACTTCTTTCAGCAATTCTTCAATCAATTCCTGTTGTTTCAACAATTCTTCGTCCTGTTCACTGAGTTTGTTCTTCTCTTCATTACTGGCATCCAATTTATCCTTGATCGATTGCAATTCCTCCTGTAAGGATTGTTGTTGTTGTTTCAAGGACTGAACCTGCTCCATATTCTTAAAGTCGCTCTTTGATTTGTTCATCAATGACTTTTGAAGTTTATTTACATCCTTTTGAAATTGCTCCGTTTTCTTATAGACATCTGTTAATGCATTTTTTAATTCCTTTTGAACTTCGTCACGCTTTTCATTCAAATTCGTAAGCGTTGGCAATTCATAAACAAAGTTTTGGGAAGAAGTCCCTTTTGAACCATTCACACCATCGTTATCAAACACCTGGAAGTGGTAAGAGATCTTATCTTCCACATCAATATTGTCCCGGCTGAAATCCACTGCGAACGAAAATTTATCACTTGTTGTCGTGTACTTATCAACCAACATTTTCCGCTTCAATTCAGGACCATTCTTCTTCTGAATAGTATACATGAAGTAAAGCGATGTCAACCCATAATCATCGGAAATCAATCCTTCAAATAATCTTACGGAGGTTTTAATCGAATCGACGCTTTCCGAAACCAGGATGGAAGGATAAGCATCTTTAATAATATGCACCTGGATATTTGAAGTATCCAACAAATTCAAATCCTTATTTTTCAACACAAAATTGATCGAGCCATCTTCCTTATAAACCGATTGGAAACTACCATTCGATGCATCAAATTGTTTTGAAAAACCTTTACTGAAAACTTTGAACCAACCCACGTTTCTTGCTTCCACATTCCAATCCACTTTTGTTCCCTCCGGAATATCCAGGTCTGCAATATTCAACAAGCGCTCATCTTTCTTTTTCAAATATTTCGGATAATGCAAAGTAGCCACCACTTTCCCCAAAGAAGAATTCCCCAACACTTTCACCTGAAACTCTTTGGATTCGTATCCCTCGCTTTCAAAGTGAAACACAAAATCCGATTTCAAATTATCAATAGGTAAGGAGAGGCGATTCTTTCGAACCTTATTCATTTTATATCTTCCGCGGTTCGAAACCAGGAATACGTGTTCAGGAACATACAATCCGTTAATATCAACTTCTACGTTATAGGAACTTCCCTCACGCAATTTATCCTTTCCGTTCACCAAATTGAAATCAAATGGAGCTTCCTGTGCTTGTGAGAAATTCACCACATTGGAAGAACCTTTTGTAATCCACCCGGGAGCAAAGATTGCTATCGTTCCAAAAACCAAAATTATCGGGATCACATATTTGAGATACTTCTTAGATTCTTCATACCGAACAGCCTCTTCAAATTTAACTGCCAACAAATCATTCGACTTCTGCGAAACACTCGCACGGATCAATTCAAAGCTACGGTCATTTTCGTTTACAATTTCATTCAATTGCAGCGTGTTCAATAAGCGGTCAGAAACATTCGGGAAGAAGGAACCAATTATCCTTGCAGCCTGCGTTCGATTGATTCGTTTTCCAAAAGAATACAAGCGCATAATCGGAAGTGCAAAATAACGCACCAACAAATAGCCATTCATTCCAAGGAACAAAATCAATAATATAAATCTCACGGAACTCGGGAACCGACCAAAGTATTCCAGGACACTCACCGTTAACCAAGAGGCCAATAAGAAGCCAACTACGATTAAAACACCCTTCAAGATCTCACTCTTGTAATACTTGCGTATAAAGGCATCTATCTGTTCAATTAAGCGATCAAAAGCTGACATAAAAACAATTCTAATTCGAATAACTCACTAAAGTAGAAAAGTTCAAACAGAACATCTCTCTCAAATTCAGTATTCTGTACACTTAAGCCATAAAAAAGGTTAATAAATGATTACTTTTGCTCAAAAAAACAAGCATGAGTTCGTCAGACGTACGTGTTCGCTTCGCACCATCCCCAACTGGACCTTTACACATGGGAGGTGTTCGAACGGCACTTTATAATTACCTTTTTGCTAAACACAATAATGGAACATTCATTATTCGAATAGAAGATACCGATCAAACCCGTTTTGTTCCCGGTGCACAAGAGTACATTATGGACTCCTTGAGTTGGTGTGGGATCATTCCTGACGAAGGTCCGGGAATAGGAGGAGAATATGGTCCCTACGTTCAAAGTGAGCGCAAGGAAATGTACCGTCCATACGCAGAGACCCTGGTAGAAAATGATAAAGCTTATTATGCTTTTGATACACCGGAAGAACTGGAGGCAGTTCGTGAACAAGCGAAACAGATGGGTATGCCTAACTGGCAATACAATAGTGTTACACGCACGAATCTCAAAAACTCTTTGACTCTCCCTGCAGATGAAGTAAAACGCAGACTGGAAGCCGGTGATCCTTATGTGATCCGTTTCAAAATGCCAAGAAATGAAGACATTCGTTTTGAAGATATCATTAGAGGCTGGGTCGTTGTAAACACTAACAACCTGGATGACAAGGTGTTATTTAAAAGCGATGGAATGCCAACCTATCATTTGGCTAATATTGTGGATGATCATTTAATGAAAATATCTCACGTGATCCGTGGAGAAGAATGGTTACCATCCGCACCCATGCACGTTATGATGTATTTGGCATTTGGTTGGGAAGCTCCACAATTTGCACATTTACCTTTGTTGTTAAGACCTGATGGAAATGGAAAACTTTCGAAAAGAGATGGTGACCGCCTAGGTTTCCCGGTGTTTCCTGCCAATTGGACAACTGCTGAAGGAGAATTATATTCCGGGTACCGTGAAAACGGATATTTCCCTGGTTCATTCATCAATATGCTGGCATTTTTAGGATGGAATCCCGGAACTACACAAGAAATCTTCTCAATGGATGAATTGATCCAGGCATTCACTTTAGATAGAGTAGGGAAAGCCGGTGCGAAATTCGATCCTGACAAAACAAAATGGTTCCAACAACAATACCTGAAGCACACTTCTGAAAAGGAATTAGCTCATTTATTAAAAGAAGAATTCAACTTAACGGACTCCGACGAGCGATTGGAAGCATTCTGCAAGTTGATGAAGGAACGCGCAACTTTTGTGAAGGACATGATGACAGAAGGATCTTACCTGATTAATAAACCAGGTGGATATGATGAGCAAACTGTTTCAAAAAAATGGAAAGACGATTCTGCATCATTAATGACCGAATGGAAGAACAAATTGGAGGCAATCTCTTCGTTCGATGCACCAACAATCGAAGCTGCATTTAAAGCATTCCTGGAGGAGAAATCGTTAGGGATCGGAGCTGTCCTTCCTTTATTCAGATTATTGCTTACAGGAGCAGGAACAGGACCTTCCATGTTTGAAATAGCTTCTTATTTAGGCAAGGAAGAAACTTTGAACCGGATGAACGACGGATTAGCAAAACTAGGATGAATCAGTTCATTGAAGTAAACGGAATAAAACTCTACGCTTATCACGGTTGCTTAGAGGAAGAAGGAAAGATTGGCGGAAACTATATTGTAGATGTTCGCATGAAAACCGATTTTCAGGCAGCAGCGTTGAGCGATGAACTAAATCAGACGATTGATTATGTGCATATCAATGCCATAGTAACACAAGAAATGGCAATCCGTTCCAAATTGATTGAGCACGTGGGACAACGAATTGTTTCACGTATTGAACAAGAAATCAAGGGGTTAATCGGTTTACGTGTGAAAGTCACTAAAATCTGTCCTCCTATCAACGGAGACGTAGACAACGTAGCGATTATAATTGAGACAGGAACTTGGTAGTTTTACTTGACGTTAAATAAAAAATTACTATTTTTGCCTCCACAATACGGTCTCGTGGCCGAGCGGTTAGGCAACGGTCTGCAAAACCGTCTACTCCGGTTCGAATCCGGACGAGACCTCTTAAAGCTCTGCATCTGCAGAGCTTTTTTTATTTTAAAGTAATAGTATACATCGATTCGTCCCGATAGCTATCGTGGACCGGACGAGACCTCTCAAAAAGCTTCGCATCAATGTGAGGCTTTTTTGTTTTTAATCATTTTCGTCTGCAAAACCATCACTCCGGTTTCCCGCATGTGCGGGAGACGAGACCTCTTAAAGCTCTGCATCTGCAGAGCTTTTTTTATTTTAACGTGATCATCGTTTACTCCGATTCGTCCCGATAGCTATCGGGACCGGACGAGACCTCTTTTTAATTTCTATGTAATCTGCAAAACAATATTCCTGTAGGACAGAAAATTTTCTGCCCTACAGATATCATTAAACACAATATGATTTCGCAGATTTCATTTCCTATCTGCGGAATTCGCGCAATCCGCGGCTAAAGATATACACGGATGCATCATCAGAAAACAAAAAAAGTCCTGCATGTGCAGGACTTCTCTTATGTTTCAGTATACGTGTAATTATTAGCGTCTTAATTCGAACAATTGAATGTCTCTAAAGCTTTTTCCGTTTTGTTGTTTTCCAGTAACAATTGCGGCATAGGATCCATTAGGAGCTTCATTACCTGCTTTGTCTCTTCCATTCCACCCATTCTCTTCTCCAGAAAGGTTGGTACTAAACACTTCACGATTATTCTGGTCGATAATCACCAACATGAAATCATTGATGTTTTCAGTCGTTACAAAATAAATATCATTAATCCCACCACCATTAGGAGTAAAAATCGTCGGGAACTTTGTAACCTTGGATTCCAGCTCTACAAAAACAGGCTCCTTTGTGTTTTCAGGATATTTAATTGTCGGTTCCGTTTCTTTTGTATTATCCTTTTTATCTGCGGATGCTTTCTTCGAATCCGTCTTATCAACTGATCCCGATTTTGAGTTATCAGCTAAAGCTCCTTTATCATCCGATTTTGGACTTTCCTTCTCTGCACCAGTATTCTCATTCTGGTCATGAACCGGAGGAGAAACAAATGGATTTGTGAAAGGAATGATCTCATTAAATGATTCCTTTGAATTACTTCCTTCCGGTTGAGCGGGATAAGTCTTCTGACTTTTATCCGACGTCGTGGATTCCGTTTTATTTTCCTCCGAACTCGTAGCGTTCACATTTTGCGAAATCTCCTTAGGAGAATCGTTCTTTGTTTTAGTCGGTTCCTCACCTGAATTCAAAGCAACAACAGCAGTGACTACACCCACAGTTCCCACTGCAGCTGAGCCAATGATCCATTTCGTCAAAGCAGAAAGCCCCTTAGTTGCAACAGTTGCTGTAGAAGCAACACCTGCAGCGGCCATCTTAGCCTGAACACCAGCCCACAACTCCGGCCTTACCGCAGAGGTCTGGTTTTCAAAAGCCTTCGAAAACAGTTCTTGTATATTATCTTTTTCAATCACGTTCTAATAGTTCTAATTGAGTGCGTAGAAAAGCTCGTGCACGCGAGTATTGAGATTTGGAGGTATTCTCCGTCACTCCCAATGTATCCGCTATTTCTTTATGTGAATAACCTTCAATTGCAAACATGTTAAATACAACCCGGTATCCATCTGGCATTCCATCGATCAATTTCATCAACTGAGCCAAATCCATTCCATCAAATTGATGGTCTGTAAAAGATACCTTGTATTGAACTTCTTCAACTTGAACATCATCCAATAGCTTCTTATTCCTTCGAATGGTATCCAAAGCCGTATTCACTACGATCCTTCTGATCCATCCTTCCAGAGATCCTTCCATTTTGAAATCTACAATCTTCTGAAAAACCTTTACAAAACCATCCTGTAATACGTCCTCAGCTTCCTGTGTATTTCTCAGATAACGCTGACAAACAGCCATCATCTTGGGAGCAAACTTATCAAACAACGCTCGCTGTGCTTTTGAATTTCCTTTGGCGCATTCATTTACCAATGTTAAATCATCCATAGCACTTGCTGTATCAATAGACTCTAAACTACCAAAAAAGGTTGCATCAGGTCAATATCTTCAAAATAAAAAATTAATTTAGTAGTACTTTAGTACCCCATGAAAACAAGTTTTGGCTCCTTGTTACTGATTATTATTTCAGCAACATCCGTATATTCTCAAAAGATTTCCCTTCTACCAGGAACCTATTCCGCTTACCTGCAATTAAATGAAACGACTCAATTACCTGTCCATTTAAGCGTAGAGAAAAAACAAAAAAGATTGTTGTTGGTTGTTCACAATGCAGAAGAAAGAATTGAACTGACCAATGGGATCCGAAAAGGGGATACTACCATTTTACCTTTCCCGAGCTTCGACTCAGAGCTGCGGTTTATAACCGATAAGAAAAAAGAAATCAGGGGGTATTGGTTTAACTATAATAAGGGAGCAAACTATAAAATACCGTTTTTCGCCAATTTCAATCAAAAACCGCGAAAAAAAGAGGCGCCGGTTGGTGATTTAAACGGGAAATGGGAAACTCACTTTTCTCCTCAAACAAACGAAGAAGAAAATGCATTGGGAATTATCACCCAAAATCAAAACCATCTTACCGGAACATTCAGAACGGAGACTGGTGATTACAGATTCCTGGAAGGAACAATAGAAGGTTCCAAATTCTATCTTTCCGCATTCGATGGTTCGCATGCTTTTTTACTGAATGGTACCTTAAAGGAACAACGGGTACAAGGTTACTTTTACAGTGGGAAACATTATTCGACAGATTTTGTAGCAACCTACAATCCGAACTATGAATTGCGTGATCCGGATTCAATTACCGTTTTAAATAAAGAGAATCCTGTATTCAGCTTCAACCTGAAAACAATCAATGGTGCAGATTATTCGTTTCCAAATCCGGAGACAAGGGGGAAGGTGGTCATCATTCAAATTATGGGAACCTGGTGCCCGAATTGTATGGACGAAACCAATTACTATAAAGAACTGTACGATAAATACCATTCAAAAGGATTAGAAATTATTTCAATCGGGTATGAAGCCGCTGATTCTTTTGAAGACCAGGCAAATAAAATCCTCACCTTAAAACAGCGCAAAAATCTGGATTTCACCTTTTTGGTTGGTGGAAAAGCATCTAAAGGAATTGCATCCGAACAATTCAAAATGCTCAATGAAGTGATTTCTTTCCCTACATCGATCTATATTGGAAGAGATGGCCAGGTAAAACGGATCCATACAGGATTCAATGGTCCGGGAACCGGAGAGGTTTATACGGAATATGTGAATAAGACAAATGCTCTGATAGAATCCCTTTTGGGTATTACCGGTTCAAAGTAAGCCGCTTCGAGGCATTTGAAATTTCCCAGGCAGTAAAGAAAACCAATCGGGCAACTTTCTCCACTTTCGAAAAAATGATCTTCTCTACATCATCCGTTGGTTGGTGATAATCTTCATGAACTCCGCTGAAGTAGAAAATAACCGGTATGTCGTGTTTTGCAAAGTTGTAATGGTCCGAACGGTAATAAAACTGGTTTGGGTCTGACAAACTATTGAACTTGTAATCCAATTTCAATTGTGTGTATTTTGTGTTCACACGTTCGTTTGCATCATGCAGATCATTGCTCAACATGTTGGAGCCGATGATATAGATGTAATTGGTATCCTTTTCATGACCGATGTCATTTCTTCCTATCATATCAATATTCAGGTCTGCAACTGTATTTTCCAATGGAATGATCGGGTGGGAAGAGTAATAATCGGAACCCAACAATCCCTTTTCTTCCCCGGAAACAGGCATGATCAAAATAGAACGCTTTGGTCCTTCACCATTCTTTTTAGCTTCCATAAAGGCTTCAGCCAATTCCAATAGTGCTACCGTTCCTGTTCCGTCATCATCTGCTCCATTATATACCACACCGTGATCCACACCAATATGATCGTAATGAGCAGTAATGACAATCACTTCTTTTGAAAGTTTTGGGTCACTTCCTTCTATATAAGCAAGGACATTGGAACTTGTCAATTTCTCCTCTTGTGTATTCAATTGTGCATTCAACATAAACAATGGTTTCGGATGGGCTGCTTCTTTGAACTTCCCTTTTCCGAAAAGGTAATTGTTTGACTTATTCTTTAACGAAAGTATCGATGAATCCTTTACAAACAGAATAGGGAACTCTTCCTTCTTCTTTTCGTCAGCCAGGTACATCGTTTTGGTAGTTACATAATGTTCCATGTATTCATAGAGCGTACTGTAATCCTTCGAAACAAGAATAATTCCTTTTACGTTCTTGGATAATTGCTTTTTTAAAACGGAAACCTCTTTCCGGACCTCCAGGCTTTTCATCATGTAAATCACATAGCATGCTTCTTCTCCAACCTTTGGCAATTGGTCCACACTATAAACAGGAATGTTTTCCAGGTTGGTTTTTGACTTACATGCATAATAGATAAAGTCTGTTTTGAAATTCAGCGATTGATTGTTCAAAGACATGGTACCACCAGGAGTACTTTCGATCACATCAAAATGTTGTTCATAACCGGTCATTCCCGGAGCAAACGAGCATCCCAACTTTTGAAAGTAGGCACTCAGGAATTCAGCCGTCATCTTCTGACCCTCTTTTCCGGTTTCTCTTCCCAAATAACTATCAGAAGCCAAAATGGTCAGGTTCTTTTTCAAATCCGCTTCATTAATATACGAGCTGTATTTTTTAGCTAGATCAACTTGCTGTGAAAAACAAACACACAGGGCACTTGAGAATAATAAACTGGAGAGGTACTTCATAATTTTTTAAATTGAAAATGTAAAATGGAGAATTGAAAAGCGAAGAATTGTTTTAATCTTTTCAATTCTCCATTATCAATTTTACATTATTATAATGCGATTTTCTCAACCCGTTTCTGATGTCTTCCACCTTCGAATGCCGTATTCCAGAAGATATCTACCATTTCAAGTGCTTCTTCCACTGAAACAAAACGAGCAGGTAAGGTTAGGATGTTTGCATCATTGTGTTCACGTGCCAGTTGAGCAATTTCTTTTTTCCAGCAAAGAGCACCACGAATTCCCTGGTGTTTATTAACAGTCATATTGATTCCATTTCCACTTCCACAGATTACAATTCCTCTGGAACCTTCATTTGATTCTACATGATTTGCAACCGGGTGACCAAAATCTGCATAATCGATACTTTCTTCACTGTAACATCCGTAATCTTTTACTTGGTAACCCAATGATTCTAAATGTTTTATAACTTCTGATTTCAATTGAAATCCTGCGTGATCCGCACCTATTGGAATGATTTGAGACATAATAATGAATGTTTTGTCAAAGTTACACCTTATCAACAAATGGAACAATCAATTAACAATAAGAAAAAAACCATTTCTTGAAAGGCTTGATTTATATGGAATTACTAAAAGTAGTTTTACACACGAATAAATCCCAAATTGTCAATATCTGTTAGAAAGAATCCATAACTATTTCTAGGATAATCCAACTATTTAGGCATATGTACAAGTTTTCGAATAAGGCACTATAAAGTTTGATTGAGTTATCGCTCTTTTATCACCATGTTAAACACAGATTAACAGACTGAAAAGAAACTATTTTATTCACATTAACAATTCCACCCGATTTGTTCATATCTATGTAAAGTCTTGTGATAGAACTATAAAAGACCTAAAGTCATTGTCAATAAATGAGGTAAAATGACTCATAAGTTTAAAAAACGAATCTTTGACCTAAAAGTTTTACACGAATTAACACCCCTAATAGATATAGTAAATATCTTTTATAAAATCTTTTTATTCTATTTATTATAATCTCTTCCTTTTAAAGACTAATTTGCACAATTCATAGTTAAAGTTTATATTCGAATAGACGAACGAAAGTTAAGTGTCTACTAAATATAAGAACACATGGTGATTAAATCTCAAATTTAATTACTTTTGACTCCAAAGCTGTAAAGAATGACGAAGGCTAATGTATTAGTTGTAGAAGATGAATTCATTGTTTCGAAGGATATCCAATCCAGTTTGAAAAAGCTTGGATACAATGTTGTCGGTGCAGCTCCATCGGGTGAAAAAGCTCTTGAATTATTAGAAGCCAATCAGCCGGATATTGTCCTGATGGACATCATGTTGAAGGGTGAAATGAATGGAATCGAAACCGCAGAAATTGTTCGGAACCAATATTCAATACCGGTAATTTATCTGACTGCTTATGCTGACGAAGCGACGCTTTCAAAAGCAAAAGTTACCGAGCCTTACGGTTATATTTTAAAGCCCTTCAAAGAGATTGATTTGCATACTTCAATCGAGATGGCACTTTACAAACATAAAAAAGAACAAGAGGTAGAACGCGAACGCGACATGCTTTATTCCCTGGTTGAAAACAAGGAAAAAGATTCCTTCAATGAGTTCATTTTTGTTAAGTCAAACAGCAAATTGGTGAAATTAAACATGAATGATATTTATTTCATCGAAGCGTTAAAGGATTATGTGGTTATCAATACCAATGAAACCCGTTATACGATTCATTCCACGATGAAGGATATTGAAACAAAATTGGGTACAGATCAGTTTATTCGTGTTCACCGTTCATTTATTGTTCGTTTGGATAAAATTGCATCGATCGACTTCCCGAATTTACAATTGGAGAATGATCGTAAGCTGATTCCGATCGGTGGTTCATACAGAGATGAATTGACCAACCGAATCAAAATGCTTTAGTTAACAATAATCAATTCACTGTTTCTTAAACACCTTTCCCTCAATATTTTGCTGCGTATTCATTTTAAGTGAAGGGATTCTTACAATTTTTCAACGGATATGGGATTTGCGCTGACCAATCTGAATCTGGGAGTGGGAATTTACTATTTATCATTGACTTACAAAGACGGAACTGTCGTTACCAAATCGGTTCAGGTCGTTCGTTAATTGTAGTAGCGAAAAATTTTTCGCCACTACGTTCTATTGATCCTTTGAAATGGTAATTTTAGTTCATGGAGAATTTAATTATCACTTCAGACAAAAACCGACTGGATCTGGAATTCATCACCGACTTTATATCCCAAACCTATTGGGCAAAAGACCGCAGTTTGGAAACGATGCAAACCTGTGTGGACAATTCCCTGAATTTCGGAGTTTTCCTAGATAAAAAACAAATCGGCTACGCACGCGTTGTAACGGATTATGGACAGTTTGCTTATTTACTCGATGTATTCATTGACGAAAAATACCAAGGCTTGGGATATTCAAAAATGCTTATGAAACACATTCTGGAAAACGAGTTGTTGAAGAATGTCAAAGTGTGGCGTTTGGCAACTTCCGATGCGCATGAATTATATCGCAAGTTCGGGTTTACCGAATTGGCTAAGCCGGAGAATATGATGGAGTTGATGAGATAACCGGATGAAAATGAGAAAAAACAACCTGCTACTTTTCCTGTTGAGCATTGTGCTTGCTTCCTGCTCGACATACCAACTCAAAAAAGACGTCAAATTTGAAAATCTTCCGGCTCCACCGGGAACAATAGAGCTATCGGACAACAAGTATTTCGATATGACTGAAGCGACCAACTTTCACTGGTTCGAGTACCTGTATTGGACCAAAAGACATTTTGGTGAAGATTCGAAAGAATATCTTGAAATGCTGCCCGACACGACGGTTTGGATAAAGCTGGATGGAAAATATGGACAACAGCAGGATTTTTATCTGAGACATCCGGTATACCGCGATTTCCCGGTTGTGGGAATTTCCCATCAACAAGCCCTTAATTTTTGCAAATGGCGATCGGACCGTGTTATGGAATATATGCTCATCAGATATGGGGTTATTGAATGGAATATTGATGCTCCGGCGGATTCTGTTTTTACCATCGAAAAATACTTCAAAGGAGAATACTACGGAATTCAACCGAATCCGCATTTTATGTTCTATCCGCACTATTCGCTTCCGGATTCGATTACCTATCAGCAAGCAATTGTTTTTGCAGATTCCCTAAATACGAAGAATGCACGTTCTTGCCGAAAAAAATACTGTGAAGTAAATGAGTTTTTAGGACGTATTTGCCTGGAGGATCGCCCGGAAAGAGAAACCTATCCTTATTCTCCCGACCCGACAATGGAAGTTGATTGCTATGAATGCCGGAAGAATGTCATATCCCAAATGAAAGGAAATGTCAGGGAAATGACCAATTTGGAAGGAACATTTTTCGGAGCAAGCTTCATCGATTCCTGCTCTGTTCCGGATTATATATTAAGAACAGATTCTTTGTTGATCAATAGCTACACCGGTTTCAGGGGGAAATGTGAATACCGGAAATGGGGTAATTAATTGAAATATATAGGCTCTTAATTATGAATTCAAGAACCAAATCGCATCTCTACTTCAAAATTCTATGAAACAGTTTGTTCTTGTACTCATTCTAATGCTCGGAAAACCTGCTTTTTCCCAACAAATAGACTCATTGCATATTATGTATTATGCTGGTTATGATTGCCATTATACAATAGATTCCATAGAATTGAGAGGAGGGTGTGAAAACCGCGAGATAATAGATTATCATAAACGAAAGCAAGTTTATAGAGTGGAATCATTTATTTCTAAAAGAACGTTTCGCCAGTGGGAAGGAAAATATGTTTCAGATTCGATCATAGATAGCATAACCAAAAAAGTTGTTCACCGTTGGAAAGGAGGTTTCGGGCCTAATTTAATTGTAGACAGCATTAAAAGTCTCAGCATTTTCAGGAATAAAAGAATAGCAACAAAAAAGTTGGATGAGTTTTTAAGAACGATTTGTGCTATCCAAGCGGACAGCATTTTTTCCTATTCGATAAAGGACATTCCTGAACGGTTTTTAACGAGTAATTCCATTACAAGGGAAAATTGTAAGATAGGTGATATTGATTCTCTTCTTCAGGAGGAACTCACTTCCATTTCCATGTCTAGCGTTATAACTCATCTGAATATCTTTTTTAAAATGGAAGGAGTATCTTATTGTTTAATTAAATCTTCCAATAATTATGATTGGACCCTTTTAACCACTGATTTGGATGAACAGAAACAATTCATCTACTTTGCTTTTGATGCTTTCCTCCTGGAGGAACTCCCAAAGAAATTCTCCGGAAAAAAGTTTTAGATTAATTTACACGATTTTGAAATGAAACACGTTCTAAAACAAGATATTTACCAATTCCAAAATAACAATAAATTATGAAGCTAAACCAATTTGCTTGCACCGTCATTTGCCTGATTTCCGTTTCCTGCAGCGGACAAGTCAAAACAGATGCTCCAAAAGAAATTAGAACTTCGGGAACAGAACAACCCAAACTGATCCGTAGCCAGGGAACGAACGAATACGCAAACGTACACTGTTCGCTGGAAGATAAGAATGGAAAGCTGTGGTTCGGAACAACCGGAGAAGGACTTTACTGTTACAATGGAACTTCCTTTGTCAACTTCCTGGAAAAAGATGGATTGGGCAGCAACAATGTATGGTGCATCTATGAAGACAAAGGAGGGAACCTGTTATTTGGAACGGATAATGGTGTTTGTTATTACAACACCTCCAACGAGTCTTTTACCTATTTACCAATCGAAGAAACGCTGACCGCTTCCGGAACTCAAAAAAATCCGGTGCATGCCATTTTTCAGGATAAAACGGGAGAGTTTTGGTTTGGGACAGATCAAGGCGTATTTCGTTTTAAAGGTTCTATCAAGAATGCAGAAGAAGATAAAGCAGCCTTCACGAAATTCTTATCTGATGACTACATAATCAATGAAAAAAAACTGAAACTGAATTCAGTTTCGGCTATTTTGCAGGATAGAAGCGGAAAGATCTGGTTTGCATCCTGGAACAATGAAGGAGCCTGCTCTTACGATGGAAGATCCATCACCAGTTTTAGTCCGAATGGAGACAACATGGTCTACTCCCTGTTACAAGATAAGAATGGAAACTTGTGGTTTGGAACCAGGGAGCACGGTGTCTGCAGATACGATTGGATCGGATCGGAGAAATCATACACGAACTTTGCAGATATTCCTACATTCAGCGCCAGTTGTGTTTATTCCATGGTGGAAGACAAAACAGGAACGATCTGGTTCGGAACGGAATTCGGAAGTGGTTCTTTGGAAGACGCAAAAGGTGGCGTTTGGCGCTACAATCCTTCAAACAATGCATTCACCAACTTCACCGTGAAAGGTGATGCCTTGACAAACAATTCGGTTTTCACAGTCCTGAAAGATCACTCCGATGAATTCTGGTTCGGAACCCGCAACATGGGCTTGTGCAAATTTGATCCAACGGCAAAAGGGAAGAAGTTTATTGTGTTTTCGGAGTAGGATGAGAAAACTAACCGAATTGATTATAGGCATAAGTCTGTTTGCGCTGGCAACACTGGTTTCATGCATGCAAAACAAGGATGAAAACGGCGAAGGCAAGTACATGGTCCGAATCCTGGATTCTTCCAA
>Ga0247691_1000165_pt1 | contig 15481 bp, 12 predicted proteins | sample CNK32_metaG_FD_182721 | JGI IMG/M metagenome (GOLD analysis project Ga0247691, IMG submission 182721) | Soil microbial communities from Purdue University Martell Research Forest, Indiana, United States - CNK32 | ecosystem: Environmental > Terrestrial > Soil > Temperate forest > Bulk soil...
GCATTCTCACCAAAGGAGATTTCGCTCATGCCGGCAACGCGTCTTTCCACTTTTGATGACTGGGTCGACCTATTCCGTGTCTGGCAAAAAGACATCGGCGTCGACTACCCGGAAATCACCGACTACAAATTCGAAGCCAAGTTCGGCCCCACCCGTTCCAACGAAATCGAATTCGGCGCCTACAAGGGCCGCCCCAAGTGGGAAAAGGTGGTCAGCATCCCCGACCAGCGCATGCGCGACGCCTTGCTCAACCTGATCGTTTACCAGGGCGACACCGAATTCGCCTCCGTCGAGCAGCAGCGCCGCCTCTTCGAAACTTCCCCCAGCGAGCACGACCGTCAGTCACTCTGCCGCGTGGTCACCGAAGAAATGCGCCACGGTTGGCAGATGTGCTACCTACTGATGAATCATTTCGGCTACAGCGGCCGCGTCGAAGCCCAGAAAATGCTGGAGCGCCGAGCATTCGACCAGAAACGGCTTCTTGGCGCTTTCAATCAGGACGTCAACAACTGGCTGGACTTTTTCGTCTACACCGATTTCGTTGATCGCGACGGCAAATACCAGCTCACCATGCTCAGCTATTCGGGGTTCGCCCCGCTTGCGCAATCCATGATTCCGATGCTCAAGGAAGAGTCGTTCCACCTGGGCACCGGCCAGGATGGAATCAAGCGCATCGTAAAGGCCGGCGTCGTCCCCACGCAAGTCATCCAGAAATACATCAACAAGTGGATTCCCGTCAGCCTCGACCTTTTCGGCGTCGATCGCTCCAGCTCCGCGCACTGGTTTTATGTTTGGGGTCTGAAAGCGCGTTACGACGAGCCCACCGCCAAAGCGGCAGTCAACCTGGAGCGCATGAACGAGCATAGCCGCGAACTCTACTATCAGGAGTGCATCAAGCTCGTCGAGATGATCAACAAGAACGTCCCCCCCGGGCAGCCGCAACTCTACGTCCCAGATTTCAAGTTCAACCGCTTTATCGGTGAACACGCCCGCAAGCCGTACAGCGTCCAGGGCGAACTGTTATCAGAGGAAAAATACGCGGAGCACTTGAAGGAAATGCTCCCCCAACCCGAAGACCTGCAACTTGTCAGCGAGATCCAGTCCGTCGAGAAGCAATGGATCTCCCCGAAAGGCTCCATCCAATAATCAGGTACAATATTTTCCTTGGGAATTTCGCACCGTAGCGGCCACTTTCAAGTGGCCACGCATTTGGATGCGTAAGCGCAGCACTGGCTTAAGAGCTCGAATCCCCAAGCGCAAACTTTCGAAGCAGAAGGGAATTGCAATTGCCACGTCCCTCTCCCGGTAAGATCGCAGGCCTTCTCTTCGCAGGCCTCGTGGTTGTTGTCATGCTCTCCATGATGTTCGTGATTCTGGGCAATCTCTTCATGAGCGAGCAATAGTCCGAAAAGTCAGGAAGCCAATGAACGATCTGGAAATCTCGGCCGTCGAGTTAAAACAACGCTTGGACAAAGGCGAAGCACTTGTTCTCGTCGACGTCCGCGAACCCTGGGAAAATGCCCAATGCCGCATCGAAGGCGCCGTCCTGATCCCCATGGGTTCGATTCCCGCGATGCTGCAGAAACTCGACACCGACGAGCCCGTCATCTGCTACTGTCACCACGGGATGCGTAGCCTCGACGTCGTCAACTGGCTCCGGCAGCAGGGCATCTCCACCGCCAAATCGCTTGCCGGCGGCATCGATCGCTGGTCCCTCGAGATCGATCCCCGCGTCCCGCGCTACTAAGCACCATGCCGACAAAACTGATCTTCCATCAAAAGCCCACTTGAACCACTTGCCGCAAAGCAAGAGGTCTCTTGCTCGATTTAAAACTTGAGTTCGACTCTCGCGATCTCGACAAACAGCCGCTGTCCGAATCCGAGCTAGACAAGCTCATCGGTGCCCGAGATTACAAACTCTTCCTCAATACGCGTAATGATCTCTACCGCGAACGCAAAATGGCCGAAAAACCTCCTACGCGTGCCGAAGCGATCAAGCTGTTGTCCAAAACTCCCAACCTGATTCGCCGCCCTTTGCTCGTTAGCGGCTACCAAATTATTATCGGCTTCGACGAAGCCGCCTACCGCATCCTGGCCCTGCGTTAAACCAGCACATTTTTGTAGCGGCTGTCTTCTGAGTCGGGCGGCTATTGGAGGAACTCTTCGCATGCCAATTCAAACCATCGCCATCATCGGCGCCGGCACCATGGGCCGTGGCATCGCCTACGCCTCCGCTCTCGGAGGGTACAACACCGTTCTCGAAGACGTCTCCGACTCCATGCTCACGAAAGCCTCGGCATGGATCCGCGAGTCCCTCGACGAAGGCGTTTGCCGCGGCAAACTGGACGCCGCCGCCCGAGACGCCGCCCTGGCCCGAATCTCCACTTCGCAGGTTGTAGACGAAGCCATCCGTGGCGCCGAGCTCATCATCGAAGCCGTCCCCGAAGAGCTCGAGATGAAGCTGGAACTCTTCACCATCTTCGACAAATTCGCCATGCCCCACGCCATCTTTGCTAGCAACACTTCCTCCCTCTCCATCAGTGATTTCAGCGACATCGTCCTCCATCGCGACCGCTGCATCGGGATGCACTTTTTCAACCCTGTCCCCAAAATGAAGCTCGTAGAAATTATTCGCACACCGCAGACCTCCGACGAAACCGTTGCCGCCTGCGTAGCCGTCGCCACGCAGATGGGCAAGGAAACTGTGATCGTCCGCGAAGCCCCCGGCTTCATCACCTCGCGCATCAACGCCCTTATCGGCAACGAAGCTTTCGCTATGCTCGAAGCAGGCATCGCCTCCGCCGCTGACATCGATAAAGCCGTGAAGCTCGGCCTCAATCACCCTATGGGCCCTTTTGAAATGGTCGATCTCGTCGGCCTCGATGTCCGTCTGAAAATCCTCGAATATCTCCACTCCACTCTCGGTGAAAAATACAAACCCAGCCCGCTCCTCCGCCAGTACGTCCAACAGGGCCGCCTCGGCCGCAAATCCGGCCGCGGTGTGCACGACTATTCCGCACCTGCCGACCCCTCCGCCAAACCGTAGGAGCGGCTTCTCGCCCTGAGCATGGCGAAGGGTTAGGCCGCCTTCTCGCTTCTCTCTCCTCTGCGGGCCGACCTCTGCGAACTCCGCGTTAAGTCCCCCTCCTCTCTTTTCCTTCCCTCGGCCCCAAATGTCATAAACTACCAGCATGACTTCTCCCATCGACCGCATCCTGATTCAACAAGGCGACCTCACCGAAATGGACGTCGACGCCATCGTCAATGCCGCTAACAACGACCTCATCCTTGGGGCCGGCGTGGCTGGCGCCATCGCCCGAAAAGGCGGCGAATCTATCCAACGCGAGTGCGACGAAATTGGCAGCATCCCTGTCGGCTACGCCGCCATTACCGGCGGCGGCAAACTCAAAGCCCGCCACGTGATCCACGCAGCCAGCATGAGCCTCGGCGGCATGCGCACCACAGCGAAAACCCTTCGCACCTCCACCGCCCACTCCCTTCGCCTTGCCGCCGAACGCAACCTCAAATCCATTGCGTTTCCCGCCGTCGGCACCGGCGTCTCCGGTTTTCCCATGGACGAGTGCGCGCAGATCATGCTCGCCGAAGCTCTTCAACATCTGAAAGGCGACACATCGCTCGAAGCCATCCACTTCGTTCTCCTCGACACTGCTTCCCGTGATATCTTCCAATCCGCTCTCGAAACGCTGCGAAAAGAAAGTTCCACCGGAGCCGCCTCCGCGTGACGCCACTCGGCGCCCTCCTCGCCGGCCGCATTCGCCGCTTCGGCCCCATCACTTTTGCCGAGTACATGCGCGAATGCCTCTATCATCCCGTCCACGGCTACTATTCGCAGCCCGAAGCACGCCGCTTCAGCGATTACTACACGAGCGTCGACGTCCACCCGATCTTCGGCCGCCTCCTTGCGCGTCAGTTCGCCGAGATGTGGGAGCAACTCGATCACCCGTGCGAATTTCTCCTCGTTGAAGCTGCTGCGGGCACCGGCCGCCTCGCCGGCCATATTCTCGAATTCGCGCAGGCGCAGCTCCCCGATCTTTTCCATGCCCTGAAATATATTGCCGTCGAACGTTCCCCCGCTCGCTGCGACCAACTCGCCCGGCACCTCTCGCGGTTCATCCAAGAAGGGAAGTGCCGCCCCTCCGTGGAAATCCCGGCGCGCATTCCCCGCGGTTGCGTTTTCTCGAACGAACTCCTCGATGCTCTGCCAGTCCATCGCGTGCTTTACCAGCGTGGTTCATTGAAAGAGATTTTCGTCACCACCGACGGCAAAACTTTTTCCGAAATTCCGCACCGACTCTCAACCTTAGCCATCAGCGAATATTTTGCTGCGCAGCAGATCACTTTCGCGGAAGGCCAACTCGCTGAAGCCGGCCTTGAAACCTGTGATTGGATCACGGAAATCGCCCGCCGCCTCGACCGTGGCTTCGTCTTGACCATCGACTACGGCCACGAAGCCGCCGATCTCTTCGACGCCCACCACCACACCGGCACCATCCTCAGCTATTCGAAGCATCAGGTGTCGAACAATCTCTATGCTGCCCCTGGCGAACAGGACCTCACCTCGCACGTCAATTTCACAGCGCTCCGCCAATGGGGCGCGCGTCAAGGCCTCGAAACCTTGGGCCTCGCCACGCAGACGGCGTTCTTGCTAGCTTTAGGAAAGGGAAATGACTTTGAAGATCTTTACGACAAAGGTATGGACGAATCCGCCCGCCTTCGTGCCCGCCTGCAACTTAAAACTCTCATCTACCCCGAAGGACTCGGCGAACGCTTCCACGTCCTGCTCCAACAAAAAGGAGTCCCACAGAGACAACTGACGTCTCAGGACCCGCTCTAAGGGTTCGGCCGCTTCAACGTCGGCTTCTCTCCCGACGCTGGCGCAGGCACCTCCGCCTGCTTCCCCTTGGGCGGCGCTGCCGCCGGCGTGGCCGCATCTGTTGGAGAAGGCGTCGGCATCCCGCCCTCCGTATACGGCTTCTTGATCAGCGCTTCCACAACTTCCTGCGCCCCGCCGGTACTGTCATTCGTCTGGCGCGCCTTGTTGTACTCATTCAGCGCCCGCTCTCTCTGTCCCAAAATGTCGAAAATCTTTCCAAGGTAGAGGTGGCTCCAAACCTCTGTCCACTTCTCCGAAGGCTCGGGCACGGTTGCCAGCGCTTCGCGAAACGCATTCGCCGACGCCTGATAATTCTTCTGGTAGAAAAACGCCTCGCCCATGCGGAAATTAGCCAGCGACCGGCTCGGCTGAATGCTCAGCGCCCGTTGATACTGCTGCACCGCGTCGTAGTATTTGCCGACTTCCGCCAACTCTTCACCGCGCGCAATCGCCGCCCGCGCCCGCAGATTCGGCGTGCTCTTCAAAATCAAATTGTTCGGATCGATCCGGATTCCACCCGATTTCGGCCGCCCAAACGTCTCTTCGGTAAACTGCGTTTCCGTCCCAGTGACATAAATCGATTTCATCTCCGGGTTTCCCTCGGTGTCCACCCGCAACTGTACCGGCATGCTGAACGTATCCAGCGGCTGCTTGATCTTTCCCACGATCCGGAATCCCTTGCGCGTCCTGTAGACCACGTCCTCCAGCGAAAATTCCGGCACGCCTGTCGAGTTCAGCCACTGTGCGAAATATCCCTGCAGGTTCGGCGCTTCCTGCCCCGGCTTCACGCCTGCATTCGCGGTCGCAATCGCCATATTTTCGAAATCAAGCATCTTTGCGGTCTTGCCCTGATATTTCGCATAAAACCCATGCAACACCGACTTGAACGCCAGGTCCCCCATCTGTCCGCGCAGCATGTGAAACAGCATCGCGCCCTTGTTCATCACCACCGAGCGGTATTCGCTGGAGTACGGCGCCAACCGCGCCGACTGCGCTACCGGCGCCGAGTTCTCATACATCAGCGCGCCCACCGCGAATTCATCCAGCGCGCGCAGGCCAGCCTCTTTTCCGAAATTCTGCTCCGCGTACAACTCTTCCGAATAACGCGCCAGCCCGTCGCTGATCCACACGTCGCTCATGCTCGCCGGCAACACCTGGTTGCCCCACCATTGCGTCGCCACCAGCCGACTTAGGGTCCGGTCGCTGTATTTGGGATCCCACAGCCGGTGGCTCAGCATCACCACGCCCGGCCCGGAGAAATCGCGCAGTGTTCCGTCCGGCAGCTCGATCACGGTCATATCCGGTTCCGGCAGCGCCCCGAACATGTCCGAAAAAATCACCACCTGGTGCGCCACGATATTCGCGAATTCCTGCACCTTCGCCGAATCCGCCCGCGGCGCATACACTGCCACGCTGATTCCTTCCGCCTGCTTCGGACTTAATTGCAGCGGCCCCGCCACAAACGAACCATTTGGCTCCCGCTGCTCGCAGTGAAATGTGTACATCAACCGCTTGCCCTCGGCCGCCGATCGCGGAGCCAAAGGCTGAGGCGCCTCGGCCTTTCCTGTTCCCGCCACCGCCATCGCATCCGGTACATTCAGCTTGAAAGTGCCCGTGTACCGGTTCGCCGGATAGTTCGTCAGGGGAAACCATCGCGCCGGCAGCAGCAGGTACGCCCACTCTTTCCCGATCGAGGCCACCTTCACATTCGGCACCGGGCTGTTTTCTTCGTTCGCTAGCAGCCCGCCATACGCAAACGTCAATGAAATCGTCTTCCCCGTTGCCACCGGCGCAGGCAAAGTCACCGACAGGTACAGCGGATTCTCCGGCTCCCTCTGGAATGACAGAGTCTTCCCGTCCGGCCCCTTCACTTCCCGCACTTCGAGGTTCTCGTGCAGCTCGACGCGCACAATCTGCGAAACGTCTAGCGCGCGGAAGTCCACCTTCACAATTGAGTTGATGGTTTGCCCTGATGTATCGAGATAAGCGGAAAGTTCGTAATTCTCAGCAAGAAAATTCGGCCCGCGCGATTCCTGCGCTCCCAGCGGAGAACTGAACATCGCGACGAGAAATGCCAAACCCAGCAAGCACCAAGCCCTCGCATTTTCCCGCCGCCTCATCGAGTTCCTTTCCGTCCGTCCTCTTGCACTTGTAGGGGCGGGGTTAGCCCGCCTTCCCGTGCCGCCTCAAGTCATCCACCGTCAATATTCTCCGCTATGCCCCGAGAAGCACCAATTGCCGGTAAGAAAATCTGGCCAATGACGATGTATATAGGATAACAATCCCCTAGAAAGCGTTGCCAGCCTTCCCTTGTAACAAACTTGCAATTTCATCCGCCGCGCGCTCCACGGCCCCCGGCGGTCCCAGCCGCTTTCGCACCTCTTCCAGTCCCCTCCGCTGTGCTTCGCGCGCATTCGGCTCCTGCAGCAGGCGCAGCGTCTCCTGCGCCACCCGGGCCGGGGTAAACTCGTCCTGCACCAGTTCCGGCACCACCTTTTTCTCCGCGATCAGGTTCACCATCGCAAAGTGCGGCGTTCGCACCAGCGGCTTCGCCAGCGCCGCCGTCAAGGGCGAGACCCTGTAAATCACTACCATCGGGACATTCAGCAGCGCCGTCTCCACTGTCGCCGTCCCGCTCGAAACAATCGCGGCATTCGCCGCCGCCAGCGCGTTATACGTCTCTCCCTCCACCACGCGCACCACCATCCCCGGTGGCCATCCCGACTTCAGAGCGCCCAAATCCTGCCCCTGTGCCGCCGCGATCACAAACTGCGTCGGCACCCTTCCATTGATCAGCGCACAAGCCTCTCGCAGCACCGGGACATGATGCGCCAACTCTCCCGCCCGGCTACCAGGCAATACGGTCACAACCGACCGGCTGGCATCCAGCCCCATCTTTTCGCAAAATTGCCGCCGGTCTTTCGTCGCCTGCACCGCTCCTACCAATGGATGTCCGATAAACTTCGTCGGCACTCCCGCGTCCGAAAAAAATTTCTCCTCAAATGGGAAGATGCACAGCGCCATCGCAAAGCGCCGCCGCACCAGGTTCGCCCGCCACGGCCGCCAGGCCCAGAATTGCGGGCAAATGTAATAAATGTTTTGAACGCCCTTCGGTTTCAGTTTCCGCGCGAGCCGTAAATGAAAACCCGGAAAGTCCGTCAATATCGCCAGCGCCGGCCGCTGCTTCTCCGCCGCCTCCACCAGCCTGTCCATCGCCTGAAGCAGCGAAGGCAGATGCTTCACAATCTCGGTAATCCCCACAACCGCCACTTCTGAATAGTCCGTGACAATTTCGACGCCCGCCGCCCGCATGAGCGGCCCGCCCATCCCAAACAGTTCCACGTCCAGGCGCTCCTTTAGAGCCGTAGCCAGGCGCGCAGCATACATATCTCCGGAAGCCTCTCCGGCCGAAATCAGCAATGGAATGGAAGGCATTAGCCCGAATATCTCACAAGTAGCGAGCAAGTACTCGCACTTTGAGTAGAGGCCCAGCCACTGTGGCACAGCCATTCCTGGCTGGGCTCTTCATATTTGGATGGGGAATTCCGCTCAATCGCTTGCCGGGGTCGGCGCGGGCAACACTGCTGTGCCGGCAATGCCATTCGTCTCGTGCAATTCCTGTTCCTTGTACTGCAACTGGTACAACCGGTAATAAATCCCCCGCAGCGCCAGCAACTCCTGATGCGCGCCCTCTTCCCGCAACCGGCCTTTGTGAAATACAAGAATGCGGTCCGCGTGTTGAATCGTGCTCAACCGGTGAGCAATCACCAGCGCCGTCCGCCCGCTCAACAAGCGGTCCAGCGCTTCGCGGATCAATAACTCCGTCTTTGTGTCCACGCTTGAAGTCGCTTCGTCCAGGATCAAGAAGCGCGGATTGTGCGCCAGGGCCCGCGCAAAACTGATCAACTGCCGCTGCCCCACTGAAAGAGTTGAGCCGCGCTCGTTTACTTCTGTCTCCACGCCTTGCTGCAGCGAGCGGACAAATTCACCCAGCCCAATCTCGTCCAGCGCCTGCTCCACATTCCTCCGTGAGATCCCGGCGGTTCCCAGGCGGATGTTCGACTCGATCGTTCCCGTAAACAGAAACGGATCCTGCAGCACAATGCCAAACTGTTTCCGCAATTCCTGCAAATCGAGCAAGCGGATGTCCACGCCATCCAACAGGATCTGTCCGCGTTGTATGTCGTAAAAACGTAGCAGCAGCGAAATCAGCGTGGTCTTTCCGGCGCCTGTGTGTCCCACGATCGCGAATGTCTGCCCCGATTGCATTTTGAACGATACGTCCCGCAACACCCAATCCTCGTCCGCGGGTTCTGGCACATTCCGGTAGCTGAACCACACGTGCCGGAACTCAATCTCCCCGCGCGGCGATGTGATGTGCTTCGCGTCCGCGCGCGAATCGATCGTAATCGGCTCGTCCAGCAGCTTGAAAATCCGCTCCGAAGCCGCCATCGCCGACTGCAAAATATTGAATTTTTCGCTTAAGTCCTGAATCGGCCGGAAAAACCGCTGCGCATACATCGTGAAGGCAATCAGCACCCCGATTTTCAGCGAGCCACCCAGAACCCGGTTGCCACCCGCCCAATAAATCAGCGCAATCGTCGAAAAACTCAGAAACTCCACCGCCGGATAGAAGACCGCGTAAGCCAGAATGGCGTCCCGCCACGCCAGCATGTTGTCCTTGTTCCGTTTCGCGAACTCTTCCCGTGCCTTCCTCTCGCGGTTGAACAGCTGGACCACCGCCATCCCGGATATGTATTCCTGCAAAAACGAATTGATCCGCGCAATCGCCGTGCGAATCTTCCGGTTCGCGTCCCGCACGTATATCCGGAAAATCAGCGTCACCACCAGAATTCCCGGCAGCACGGCCAGCGTAGCCAACGCCAGCCTCACGTCAATCTTGAAGAGCAAGACGGCCATGACGACCAGCAGGAAAAAATCATTAATCATCGTCACGACGCCGGCGGCAAACAGATCGTTCAGCGCATCCACGTCCGTAGTCACGCGCGTCATCAGCCGGCCCACCGGGTTCCTGTCGAAATACGCCATCGGCAGCCGCTGCAACCGGCCGAATATCTCCGTCCGCATGTCGTACATCGTCTGCTGTCCCACGCGCTGCATGATGCGGATCTGGATGTACTGTGCCAGGAAGTCGAAGATCAGCACGCCCAGATACGCCAAGCTGATCAGCAACACTCCGTTCCACGCCCTGGCCATCGGCAGGCTTCCCTCAAAGCCGGGAACCAGGTAATCATCAATCGTCTTTCGGAAAAAAAGCGGCGGCGCCAGTTCCAGCGGCGTCACAATCGCCACCAGCGCCAGTGCGATGATTACACGCCAACGGTACGGCCGCATGTAATCCAGCAAACGCTTCATCAGGCGCGAATCGTACGCCTTGCCTAGCGCCTCTTCTTCGTGAATGTTGCTCATGCCCGTTCGAGCTCTTCTTCCAGCAGCTGTTTCTGGTAAAGATCCGCGTAGTATCCGCCGCGCGCCATCAATTCCTCATGCGTGCCGCGCTCCACAATTCCCCCGTCCTTGATCACCACAATCTGGTCCGCGTCCCGCACGGTCGAAGTGCGGTGAGCGATCAGGACGGTCGTCCGCCCGCGCATCACCCCGCGCAGTTGCCCCAGAATCTTTTCCTCGGTCTGCGTGTCCACCGCGGAAAGGGAATCGTCCAGAATCAGAATCCGCGGATCGCGAATCACCGCACGAGCAATCGCCGTCCGCTGTTTCTGCCCGCCAGAGAGCGTGACTCCGCGCTCACCCACCATCGTCTGGTACTGCCCGGCAAAGTCCTGCACATCGCCATCCAGATTCGCGATTTGCGCGGCCTCCCGCACTTGCGGCAACTCGAATTTCTCCAATCCAAACGCAATATTTTCGCCGAGGCTCTCGGTGAAGAGATACGTATCCTGTGGCACGTAGCCAATCGCCCGCCGCAACGATTCCACCGGCCACTCCCGTATCGGCCGCCCATCGATCAGAATCGCTCCCTCTGGGGCGTCCCACAGCCGCGCAATCAGCGCCGCCAGCGTGGTTTTCCCGCTGCCCGTCGGCCCGATAATCGCCAACGTCGATCCCGCCGGAATTGTCAGGTCGATATTCTTCAGCACTGCCTTCGATTCTCGCCCGTGTCCGTTCACGCCGTTCTTTCCGGCATTCAAGTCAGCGGTCGGGTAAGTAAAAGTCAAATTTCGGAATTCAATCGTGCCTTTGACGCGAGTGTCCTGGCTGATTTTCGCCGCACGGTCATCAATCTGCGGCTTCGCCGTCAGGATGTAATTCAGCCGCCCCATCGACGCCGCGCCGCGCTGAAAAATATTCGTCACCCAGCCCAGCGCGATCATCGGCCATACCAGCAGGCCAAGATACGTGTTGAACGTAATCAGCGCTCCCAACGACATCTGTCCGTGCAAATACCGGTAACCGCCCTGCCACAACACGATCAGAAAAGTCGTGCCGATCAGCGCCGTCAGCGATGGCATGAACATGCTCCACGTCTTGATCAACTGCATGTTCTTCGCCACGTACTCGCGGTTCGGCTCGTCGAATCCGCGAACCTCTGCATCCTCCTGCGCGTAAGCGCGAATCACGCGCACACCGGAAAGGTTTTCCTGCACCTTTGCCGATAAGGTCGCCAGCGAAGCCTGAATCTTTTCGTATAGTTCGTGAATGACCTTTCCGAAATGCCGGACTGCAAACGCCACCACCGGAACCGGCAGCAACACCCACAGTGTAAGCGAAGGCGAAATCACCACCAGGATGGCGATCGAAAGCACCATCGTCACAACGGTGGTGCCCGTGTACATGATCCCCGGCCCCAGCACCATGCGCACCGCATTCAAGTCGTTTGTCGCCCGTGACATCAGCTCGCCTGTGCGGTTCCGCACATAGAACTCCGGCTCCATCACCAGCAGCCGGTCCAGCAGGTCGCCGCGAATATCAAACTCAATGTCCCGCGAAACACCGATCAGCACCCACCGCGTCAGGAACGACATCAGCCCCTTCAGCCCGATGCAGACCACGATCACCAGGCAATAAAAAACCAGCGTGTCCCGGCTGCCCGGCTGATAATGCGGCACCAGATTGCTCAGCCAATTTAACGCTCCAACGTCGGTGGCCCCACGCGCCATCCGCTCAAACGGCCGCGCACTTCCCGCCACCGCGTCGGTGATAATGCCCGTGGCCAGCGGGACAAGCACCCCGATCAGCCCCATGATCGCCAGCGCTACCATCCCCAGCGCAATCGATCCTGTATACCTTCCCAAATACGGCCAAAGCCCGCGCAGATTCTCCCAGGTAGACACCCCCGGCTTCCTCGGTCCGCCCGCGCGCAGCACTGCCGCCGATGTGCTCATCGCAGGGTTGACCTCGGGTTTTCCAGGGTGGCCGCTTCGCCAAGGAAATGCTGGTAGGAAAGATCCATCGATTGATATCGTTTCGACGCCGGATTCCACGCCACCGCAATCGGCAGCGTCCGCTCGTTTGTTCCCGACTTGATCGGCGTGAAATAAACCGTCATCCCTTTTTCCGCGCTCTGTTCATACTGCAATTTCCACCCACTCACCGCCACCAGCGGCGTCTGTCCCAAAAAGCCTTTTGCATTTTTCAGGTGCTCGTCGGCGCGCATCAATTCCACCCACTTCCCGTCTTCCTGCTTCTCGGCGATCACCGCGCGCGTGACCACTGTTCCGGCGACAACGCTCTTCGGTGTGTTCGGGACCACGTTCGCCACCAGCACTTCCGGCTTTCCGGTCTTTGCCAGGTCGCCAAACAGCAGCACCTGCGCCTCGCTGCCCAGCAGCGCTCTTCCCGCTTCCTGCATCTCCTCCGGCACTGCCGGCTCCGCCGCTTTCTTTTCGGCGTCGGACGCGAGCTTCGAACCTTCCGAACCGCACCCAAACAGTACCGCGGTTGCCGCCATCACAAGGATTAGGGGACGCTGCATTCCGGTCCTTTCTAGAGTAGACGTGCCTTCAACCGATGCGTAATCAAAGCCTTCGGGAAAAATCCGCCCGCTTCACCCACCATGCGTCTCGCCCGGTATATCACAATTCTAGCGGCTGCCCGCCTCCCGGGCCAGTTCTCCTCGCTACCGTTGTCCTAGAATCGCATCCAGTCGCGCCTCAAAATTTTCTTCGCCCTCGCTTTGCAACACACTTCGCTCCACGGGCAGCGCCGCCTGCACGGCCTCCAGCCATCCCATTAACTTTTGGATGTTTTCTTTGGTCCGCTGGTGATATTGCCGCAGGTTCTCCCCGCTCCCCATCCACGCGCGGAACCTCTTCTCCACTGGATGGTCAGAACTCTCAAACGGATTCGAAGCCGCCCCCGGCGCCAGCAATCCCGCGTGCCCGGTAAACAAGTGCTCGAATCCCAAGTCTGCGACGAAATGCCCTTCGCTCGCCGCTGCCCCATCTTCGAACGCGGTCCCCTGGCAAATCAGGGTAAGCGGCTGCGGCCCGTTCTCCCACTTCAGCGTCTCAATATCGAAATTCCACAATTCCCATTTCGCTTCCGCGATAAACGCCGTATCCGCGTTCAAATCCTGAATCGCCAGCGCCGCAATCTCCGCCGGGCCATACTTCGCTTCCCGCAAATCCCACTGCACCTCGGCAGGTATCGTGTAGTCCACCGGCTGCACCGTCAGCATCTGGAACCCGTTCGGCCGCTCCGACACGGGTGCCGTGGTCAAAAATCGCGCAAACTCCGCAATCATCGTTTGTTCGGAAAAGTCGCGTGTCCACACGCGCAGATACGCCCGGTTGGCCATGGTCAGTCTAAAATTATACAGGTTCTAGCCGCTTCGTGTGGTGTAGGGCCCGTCTTCTGCTTACCTTGATAAAGGATGGGAAGGAAGCCGCTCTTACTGAGATCCGCTCTGTTACCCGCCCGCCTTCGCTCCTTGGCTCTTCTCAAATCCCGCCGCAATCTGCTGCAGCCGCTCTCGCAACGTATCCCCAAAATTCGCGAACACTTCCCCCGACGCCTCGCGCAGCCTTTCCTCCGCCGTCGCCGCAATCTGCGCAATCACATCCCGCGATTGATGATTCAGTGTCGCCACCGTTGCTACCATCCACGAATTCGAAATATTCTCCAGCCGTCCGCGAAATTCCACCACGGCCTCGTTGCCGAGCTTATGGAGCCCGCTGCGAATCTCCGCCTGCTGCTCGGCGCTCAGCTTCTTCCACGATTCCCACAGTCCCTCAAACTCCGCCCGAACCTTCTCCTGCGACTCCTTCAATCTCAGCTCAACGGAGTCGCTCATCCCCGCCTGGAACCGCCGCAAAAATTCGTCCTGCTCCACCGTCAACTTTTGCGTCATTGCTGCCCGTGCCGCGTCCAGCCGCTCCCGCGACTCCTCTACCGTTTTCTGCATCAGCTCCATGAACCCTTCCAGCTCCTGCCTTCCGTTCCGCTGGATCTCATCTGTAAACGCCGCCGAAGTCGTGTCCGCCGCTTCCGCCGACAAAATCCGTATCCGCTCAAACGACTCGCGCACAGCCTCTTCCATCTGCCGGTGACTCTGCTCCACATAACCTCGGCTGGAGTGATTCAGCTCGCTCGCGAAAAGGCTCGACACCTCGCCTGCTTTGTCCCGCAATTGCGACCCGGCCTGCTCCACCAGCTTCTCCGTCGAGTTCTGCAGCTGCGTCTGCGCCTTCTTTTCGTACCATTCCGCGGACTTGAACATTTCTTCCATCGTGTGGTGCTTCAGGTCCACTGCTTTGACTTCCAATTCCTCCAGATGCTTCGAGGTGATCCCCTGCGCGGATTCGGCCAGCACCTGTTCCACGGTGCCCAAATTCTCCCGGAAACGCGCCAGCGATTCCGCGAACGCCTCATCAGCTGAATTCCGGATCCGGTCCTGCTGCATCGTCATTGCCGCATCCAGCAGCGAACGCCCCCCGGCCAGCCGGTGCACCGCTTCTTCGGTCCGCGTAATGTGCGGGAGCACCATCGATTCCACGTGCTGCTCGAACTTCTCCAGCGCCTCGCTGTTCGCCGCCTCAAAGCTGCTGCGAATCCGCGAGTGTATCTCTTCGAACAAATTGTCGGACTGCCGGTGCAATTCATTGCGGTGCAAACTCAAAACATCGTCCAGTTGCGACTGGAACCCGCTGATCGCCTGCTGCTGCACACTTTCGATTCGAGCTGCAAACTGCTCCAGGCGTTCTGTCGCCTGGTTCGCCCGCGCCAGCGTCTCTTCCAGTTGCCGCGTCTGCTCGCCCAGCGAGCCCAGTACTGCCGTGCTTTGCGCCGCGCTTTCCTGCTTCAAGCCTTCCCGCAGCCGCTCGGTATGTTCCAACAGAGCCGCCGCTGCCATTTGCTGCGCCGAACTTACTTCCTGTGCCACCTGCTCGCGCATGGAGTTTTGCGCCTGCTCGAAAGTAGCCGTCACCTTTGCCTGAATCTCACTCAGCACCGCGCCAAGCGTATCTTTCTGCGCTCCAGCTGCCTCTTCTCTGCGCCGCGCCTCTTCCTCCGCTTGCTGCCGGGCAGCTTCCAGCCGCGCCGATGCTTCCGTTTCTACTTGCTCCGCATGAGTCCGCAGCTTTGCCGCCGCCTCTTCCGCCTGCG
>Ga0247691_1000166_pt1 | contig 15443 bp, 23 predicted proteins | sample CNK32_metaG_FD_182721 | JGI IMG/M metagenome (GOLD analysis project Ga0247691, IMG submission 182721) | Soil microbial communities from Purdue University Martell Research Forest, Indiana, United States - CNK32 | ecosystem: Environmental > Terrestrial > Soil > Temperate forest > Bulk soil...
GGGGCGGCAAGCTACACTTTGTTTACCAATCCGATCAACTATGTGAATGCGACAATTGTTCCGGATACGATGCGTATTTTATTGGATCCTTCTTTAGTAAGAAGAGGCCCAAATAATTCGGATTATATAGCAACGGATGACGGAATCGCTTCATTTCTGACAGTGGACAATTTATCTTTAATAGATGAAACGGTGGCAGGTATGGATGAATTCTCACAATCAGTGAATGTGTATCCCAATCCGGTTACAGATTTGTTAGTGATAGAAAACTTCCGGGGTCGGGCAGCACTTTTTGACCTCAATGGAAAGTTAATACAAGACCAGGAATTGGAAAGTAATGAAATCATATCATTGAACCGCTTGGATGCAGGAGTTTACTTGCTTCAGTTGAATAAGGACAATCACATTCAAAACGTAAGAATAGTAAAAAAGTAAATTTCATAAGTTTATAGTTTAGGTTAAGTATGCAAAACGTTTGGATGTAATGGATGCGGATCTCAGGTCTGTGTCCTTTTTTATTTATATTCGTTCAATCAATCTAAAAATAACAAGATGAAAAACACACTTTTAATACTACTTCTATCATTCCTTTCAGGTGCCTTATTCAGCCAGGATAGAGAAGGGGCCGAAAAATTGGTCGGTGAAGGAATCGAATTTCACGACAAAGGTGAATTCGATAAAGCAGTTTCCAAATACAATCAAGCTTTGGAACTGGATAAAAACAACCTGCTGGCATTGGCAGAAAAAGCATTGACCTTGCTTTCACAAAACAAGTGTGAGGAATCCATTGTTTGCTGTGAGGCTGCAATTGAAAACCATTCGGGAGATCCGCTGCTGAATTCGGTGTATGTCACTTATGGGAATGCATACGATGGATTAAAGAAAACGGACGAATCCATTGGGGTTTATAACGACGGGATCAAACTGTTCCCGGATTATTACCAGCTTTATTTCAATAAAGGAGTTTCCCTGATCCGCATGAAAAATTATGAGGAATCCCTGGAGTGTTTTCAAAAAGCAGTACAACTGAATCCGAATCACGCAAGTTCACACAATGGAATTGCCCGGATAATGAATGGTGAAAGCAAGAAAATCCCTGCGATTTTGGCTTATTGTAGATTCCTGTCTCTTGAACCGACAAGTAAACGGGCACAGGAAAATCTGTCCTTTTTGAAAGAGCTGATGAAAGGAAGTGCTGAAAAAACCGGTAAGAAATCGATCACCATTACAATTGATCCGGGAACCATGGGAGATACCACTGCGGACGGAAAAAACAAAGCGAATAATTTTTCCACAGCAGAAATGCTTTTGTCTTTTGAATCGGCGATGGATTTTGATAAGAAGTACAAGAAAGAAACAGAGGTGGAACAATTTATCCGGAAGTTCAATACGCTTTGTTCCATTTTGGGAGAATCCAAAAAAGAGAACAGTGGATTCTTTTGGGATTATTATGCTCCGTATTTCATTGAAATGAAAGAACAGAACTTGGTTGAGACCTTTGGCTACATTGCTTTTGCAAGCAGCGATAATGCCGAAGTTTCCAAATGGTTGAAGGAACACAAGGAAGAGATAGGTAAATTCCTGGATTGGTCGAAAGGGTATTCCTGGTAAATTGAACCAGCTTTCGATAAATAATAAAAATAAAATAGCTTCGTCTGTCCAATTCAGAAAAAGTCAATCGTCATGAAGGTATAAACAATTAAAAAAGAAAAGATGAAAGAATTTTTGATGATTTTTAGAAACGAGTTTACACCGGATCGTAAACCAACGGCAGAGCAACTTCAGGCAAGCATCAAACAATGGCAGGATTGGATGGGTGGAATTGCAGCTCAGGGGAAATTTATCGGAACGAACCGCTTGACTTCCGAAGGAGCCAAAGTGATGAAACCGAACAACGTGGTTACAGATGGTCCTTATGCTGAATTGAAAGAGATCGTTGGAGGATACTTATTGATCAATGCAGAAGATTTTGATCAGGCATTGAAATTGGCAGAAGGTTGTCCGATCTTTCATGTCGGAGGAAGCGTTGAAGTACGTGAAGTGATTCCGATGACGATGTAATGACCGAAGATCAGCTGATTTCACAATTGTATAAAACAGAGTACAGGAAGATCGTTTCTGTACTCTGTAAATTATTCGGGATTGCCCGTATTGAAATCGCTGAAGACATCAGTAACGATACCTTTCTGCTTGCATCTGAGACCTGGAAACTGAAAGGTGTTCCTGAAAATCCAGCCGCCTGGCTGTATATCGTTGCCAAGAATAAAACCAAGGATTACTTCAAAAGACACAAAAACTTCACGGAGAAGATCAGCGTTGATTTAAAGAACGATCAGACTGATTTTGAATCCCCGGAAGTCGATCTATCCCCTGAAAACATTTCGGACAGCCAGTTAAAGATGATCTTTGCGGTTTGTAATCCCGTTATTTCGACTGAAGCACAAATCGGTTTGGCTTTGCGGATTCTTTGTGGTTTTGGGATTAATGAAATTGCGGACGCTTTTTTGAGCAATAAGGAAACCATTAACAAGCGGCTCTTCAGGGCGAAAGAAATCCTGCGAAAGGAAAATAGTGCAATCGAGTTCCCCGGTGAAGCTGAAATTCCAAAGCGCCTGGAAACAGTTCTTACCACCTTGTACCTGCTATTTAACGAAGGGTATTATTCCACCAATCAAACGAATACCATTCACAAAGAGTTTTGCCTGGAAGCCATGCGCCTGACGTATTTGCTCCTGGAAAATGAATCCACGAACCTGCCGATTGTCAATGCGCTCATGTCGCTAATGTGTTTTCAGGCATCCCGACTGGAAGCACGGACCAGCGAAGCAGGTGAGCACATCCTATACGACGAACAAGACCAACGATTATGGAATGACGAACTCATTTCCAGGGGAAATCATTTTTTGATTGCCAGTGCCAAAGGTCAGGAGATTTCCAAATATCACCTGGAAGCATCCATCGCGTATTGGCATTCCACGAAAACAGCAAACCCTGATAAATGGGAGAATATCCTGCAACTCTACAACAAACTCCTTCAAATAGATTATTCTCCGATCGTTGCGCTCAACAGGACTTACGCCTTGTCGAAAGCAACCGGAAAGGTGGTAGCCATTGTGGAGGCAGAAAAGCTGAAATTGGAAGACAATCATTTATACTTTTCCTTGCTGGGGAATTTGTATACGGATGTTGACAATGAGAAAGCCTTGAAAAATTACCGGGAAGCAGTTAGATTGGCTCCTAAAAATGCAGATAAACAGGTGTTGGATAAAATTATCCACGAATTGGAAGTGGAGAAAGGCTAATGGCTTTTTGGGATAGTCTCGATCTATAATCTGTATATTTGAACTCAAATTTCTAAATCAACATGTACAAATCAAGACCATTCATTTTCAGTTTAATTGCACTTTTTTTATTTTCATTCAAAGCAGACAAACCTGATTCAGTAATCGATTATTTGAGCATTGGCGATTCTATTACTTTCAATCAAAAAGAATATCATCTAATCTGGAGTTCCAATCCGGTTCAAAACTACTGCAAACAAGAATATTTACCCGATAGCAGCTCTTTGGACAATTATCATGATATGATTATTGTGGAGGCAATAAAAGGAAATCTCAGTATCGATGATGCGCTGAATGTGAAGATCCAGGAAGTGAATGAGTCATCAAAGAAGAGTCATTTCATGATACCTTGGAAAGTTTATCCGGGAGAAAACGAAAAAGTAATTAATTTTTGTATCAGTGACGGCGGGTCGGTTTATGAATGGAACTTGTATCGGTATATAAAACAAAAAAATAAAAAGGGTGAATATCTAGTATTGTGTGCTTTTTCATATCGAGATAGTTTGCTCACGAATGAGGATCGTCAATCGTTTATTAATCGAATCACTGAAGACGGGGACAATTATGTAAAAGCTTTGTTAGAAGTTAAAATACCGCAGGTAAAGATTAAATAAGTATGAAAAAATCAATCTGCACACTTTTGTTCTTGGGATCGCTGCTGGTTTCATGTACATCTACTGAAAAAAAGTCTGAGCACAGGGACGAATTAAAAAAATCTTTAATTGAGAACCCTGTGATAGTTGCGAAAGACGCGGTAAAAAAAACGGATTTGGAAGAAAATGAAGATCCATATTATCATTATCATACGATCATTAAAAAAGAGTTTAAAGATTCTGTTCAGGTCAATTTTTCCAGTTTGGAATCGAAAGATAGCTTTACCTTTTATATGCCTGTAGGAAATATTGATAGCACGGAATCCATTCTTCGAATCTATAATGTGACCGGTGAATTAATTTATGAAAAGATATTTGAGACTCATGAGCTTATTAATGGATATGATCTGGAGTTCATAAAGAATGAAACCCAAATGCAAAAATATATTTATGACAAGGCTAAGAACATGTTAGATAAAACTTCTTTTGATGATTGGAGTAAAGTTAAAGAAGATGGAATTATTGGTCAATCTGAGCCTGAAGATTTTGAAAATTATACAACCTATGTTGAATGCAAAAAAGACAAAAGGATGTTGTTTTGGATCAATCTTGGAGAAGAAGACGGAACATGTATCGGGTTTTCGAAAAAGCAAAACAAGGTACTAGACATTATTTATTGTTGTTGATTTAACGAGTTAATTGAAGTATGTATGGATCAATCAGCGATTAAATTTACACTTTGGTTGGAATTTGAAGAAGTGGAACCGGGAAACTGGAATGTGGAAAATGAATTTTGTAATATTCATGTAGACCTGGAAGATGGCAGACATTACGGATTAAATGTGTGGACTTATCAGTTTCTGGAAACTGCAGTGAAAATGGATGAAGGTAACGGCGAAAGTTTGAATGGGCTTTACCAAATTCCTCCGGATTTATTTGTAAAGGAATTGACCCGGAATTGCATTGAATTAACCATTCGCGATTTGTTAAAACGGGGGAACCTGGAAGAAGTACTAAACTCATCCGTACTCTCAAAATAAAAAACGATGATTTTACAAGCAGCAATGGGAGCAGGAATAGGAATGTTGACCTTTGGAGGATTAGCTTTATTGATCTTCACTCCACTGATGTCTATGTTTGCCTATAGTGCAATCGAATGGATTATTATGAAATGGAGTTCATCCAATAGGGAGTTAAAAGGGACCGGAAAAGTAATTGTACTTGTCGGAAGTGTCTTATTAGGGATCGTATTTGCTTTTCTATTGATCTGTTTCGTCCTCTGGCTGCTTTTTAAAGATGTTACTTTTGATTGATTAAAAATGAATAGTTTACAAAATAAGAACCTGGAGCTTAATCCCAACAGGAGATATACCTGGTTAATTTTCATTGCCGTTCTTGTAATCGCAATACAATTCTTTTGGGTTTTGAAAAGTTATTATATCATCGAATCTCAAAAAGTGATCTGGTGGATGATCAAATACTTTTCAATTCCCTGTTTAGTCGGATCGTTTTTTCTTCTAAGGAAGTTTAATACCTTACTTTTTTATTCCTATTCAAGTAATTATGTGGAAGTCAATCTAACCAAATGGAATCAGTTCAAAAACAAATTGACGAGTTTTGTGCTCATCATATCTATGCTTTCCTTTTTGACGTATGATACGATCATACAAACAAATGAATGGCTTGGCTCTTCGAAGCAGGAGCTTTTTAACCAAGAAATAAATGAGATGAAGTTCAACCAGCATACAAGAACGGGAAGAAGGCTTAGAACCGGGCGTGAGACTACAGATATTTATATTACTTATCAAAGTAAAGAAAGGGTATTAAGAATAAACGGAACCTGGAACGGTGGAGACAATCTTGGTCTGAGGTTAAACACAGGAGGTTTTTGGGGAATCTTGTATTTAAAGAGTTTGAATTAGATTTTTACTTTTACCAAATGGATTTCGAAAAAAAATACCCGATCACCCAAAGACCGGACGAACATTTATTAGTTCAATGGACGCGCGGTTACAAGGATGTGGATGTGTATTATAACGATCAACTGATCGGTTCGGTTCGCGGATCAGGAAAATTAAACATGGGAGCCTCATTTCCATCTGATTTGGGATTGATTACACTTGAATTATCGGAAAAACCGATCACACTGGATGTGATTGTTGACGGATATCACAGTTCGGTGAATGTTTCACATCCGGTAAAGGAGTTGAAGCGGACAGGTACTTATTTTTGGCTCTTGTCGGTTTTGTCCTTCATTGCAGGAGCTTTTGAAGTGGGGCTTTTTACCGAATGGACTGAAGCACAAGTTGTGGTATTGGGAATCAACCTGCTTGTTTTCGCATGTTATATCTTAAGTGCCGTGTTTGTAGGAAGAGGAAAACCATGGGCTTTTTATTTAGGGTTTTCTGTCTTCTCTTTCTGCACCTTGATTTCTTTACTTGCTTTGATGAGTGGTTTTCTTGTCGGTTTGCTACTCTATATTTTTATGGCCGTTCGGATCGGTGGAGAGATCGTTTTGATCATGAACCTGAAAACGGCAAATTCAGCTGTGAGGCATTTGAAGTACAAAGAACCTACATTTGATGAGCAGCTACTCGATTCAAAAATTTAAAAAATGAAATTAAACCACATCAATTTAGTTGTTTCTGATGTAAAGGAAGCAACCCGTTTTTTCGAACAGAATTTTGATTTTACTTCTACGGAAGTGAAAGGAGATTACATTGTTTCCATCCTGAAAGGAGCGGACGATTTCACATTGGTTATCATGGCGCCGAAAGAAGGAAAAGCAAACTATCCGGATGCATTTCACGTCGGATTCATGTTGAATAACGAGTCTGAAGTGATCGCGCACTATGAAAAACTGAAGAACAATGGGATAGAAGTAGGCCAGGAACCGCGCAAGATACGAGACAGTTTCGGATTCTACTTTAATTTCGATACCTTGATGATCGAAGTAGGGTATTACTTTGAATAATTGAGAGGCATTTGATTCCTGACTTCTTTTAATGCAATTTAGTTGCAATAATAAAACTGGAAGTGTAAATTTGTGGTACAAACAAACTTTCAGCAACATGACAAACAAGATTTACGACGTAATTATTATCGGGGGAAGTTATTCCGGACTTTCCGCAGGAATGGCATTGGGAAGAGCATTGAAACAGGTACTCATAATCGATAGCGGGAAACCATGTAATGCCCAAACACCTCATTCACACAATTTCATTACGAATGATGGTGAAACTCCATCCGCAATTGCAAGGAAGGCTAGAGAACAGGTCGCAAAATATCCTACCGTTGAATTTTATTCGGGAGTGGCAGTTAGCGGAAAGAAAATCGATACGGGTTTTGATATCACTACGGAAACGGGAGAATTAGTTACTGCTAAAAAACTTTTGTTTGCAACCGGTGTAAGAGATTTGATGCCCGCAATCAAAGGAGCTGATGCTTGTTGGGGAATTTCAATGATCCACTGTCCCTACTGTCATGGCTACGAGGTACGAAATGAAAAAACCGGAATCCTGGCAAACGGAGAAATAGCATTCGAATTTTCAAAACTCATTAGCAACTGGACAAAGGAATTAACCCTGTTCACGAATGGGAAATCCACTTTAACAGCTGAGCAAACACGAAAACTGAAAGAAAACGGCATTGATGTGCTTGAAAAAGAAATTGAAGCCTTCCAACATACGGATGGAACTATCGAAGAAGTTCACTTTAAAGACGGAAGCACTACCGAACTCAAAGCCATGTACGCCAAATTGCCTTTTGTCCAACATTCCGATATTCCTGAAAAACTGGGCTGTGAATTGACCGAACAAGGGTACATTCAGGTAGATGCATTCCAAAAAACAACGGTTCCTGGAATTTATGCGAGTGGAGATAATTGTACCCCTATGCGCTCTGTTGCAAATGTTGTTGCGATGGGAACACTGGCGGGAGTGATGATCAGCCGGGAGCTTATCGACGAAGCATTTTAAAGAATAGCTACTATTCAATACATTCAAAAATAAAATTTGCGTAATCCGCGCTATCTGCGGGAGAAAAGTAAAATCACCTGTTTTAGTGAATTGAAACTTCATCCAAATAATTAATTTTACCGCATGAATAACTCAAAACCCTCCATGCGTGTTCTTCACCGATACCTTGGTTTTTTCTTAGCCGGAATCATGGCCGTTTACGCTATCAGCGGAATCGTTTTAATTTTTAGAGACACGGATTTTCTTAAAAGCGAACACATTGAAGAAGTGAAAATCGCACCGAACGTCGAAAAAGAAAACCTGGGTAAAGCATTGGACATGCGCAGGTACCAATTCGAGCGCGAAGAAGGTGAAATGGTGTATTTCAAAAATGGGGATTACAATCAAAAAACCGGTGTGGCGCATTTGAAGTCAATGGAATTACCTTATATTTTGGATAAAATGACCCATTTGCACAAAGCAAGTACGGATGACCCGCTTTACTGGTTGAATATTTTCTTTGGTGTATCGCTTTTATTCTTTGTAATCTCTGCGTTTTGGATGTATTTACCTAAAACCAAAGCTTTTAAAACCGGATTACTTTATTCACTCGCTGGATTGGTATTGACTTTGGTCCTGTTGTTTGTATAGATGGAGCAGCTGTAATTTTAGGTTATATTTGTCATTCAGGAAAAAAACGATGTTTCAAAAGCTGTTTGGCTCATATAAAATCATTTTGCTTTACGGGATTTCGCTCGCTGGCTTGCTTTTCCTGATGCGTTGGCTCGAATTCCGGTTACTGGTCCTTGATCACGCTACCGAATTATATGCGGTAGCTATTGCAATTATATTCCTGGTCCTTGGAATTTGGTTGGCGAAACAGCTTTCCAAACCCAAAACTGTTTTGGTAGAAAAAACCATCTACATTGCTCCGACAGGAAACTTTGTGCGAAACGAAAAAGCGGTCGAAGAATTCGGATTGAGTAAGCGTGAATTGGAAGTATTGGAGTTGATAGCTCAAGGATTGAGTAACAATGAAATCGCAGCGCGTTTATTTGTTTCTTTGAATACCATTAAAACACATAGTTCGAAACTCTTTGAAAAGCTGGAAGTTAGTCGTCGTACACAAGCCGTTGAAGTAGCGAAGCGAACCGGGATTATTCCGCTTTGATTCATAAAATCACCCGAAAGTATGAGTAATAAATCCCAGCTACACCTCACTTTTGTCGAAATATTAAATGAATAAATATGAAAAGGACTATTTTGGTTTACGGGGGAATTGGCGGGTTGATAACGATTTTTTGGGTGTTTATCGCAATGGTAGGCTTCGGCCATAAATTGGACATGAACCTTGGAATGATCCTCGGCTATGCCTCCATGCTTGTTGCGAATATCTTTTTGGTTATTGGAGTGAAGAATTACCGGGATAAAATCAACGGCGGAGTCATTACTTTTGGGGGAGCATTCAAAGTCGGGATTCTGATTACCTTGCTTGCGTCCTCGATTTATGTCGTGAATTGGCTGATCTACGATTATGCAACAGATTCGAAGTTTATGGCATCTTATGTGGAATCCATGCACGATCAATTGGTAAAAAGTGGAGCAAGCGTTGCTAAAGTTGCGAAACACGATGCTGAAATGAAGGAGTTTAGCGTGATGTACCGGAATCCTTTGTTTAAAGCAGCAGTGACCTACATGGAAATCCTTCCGATGGGAATCCTGTTTACCTTGATAACAGCAATTGTAATGCGACGTAAAGTGCCGAAAGTTGCTTAATATTACACTTAAAGAATAGCGTGAAATATATCAAACTAAATAAAAACTGGAATGCAGCTTCTGAATCTTCGGAAGTTGCTGTTTCTGTTGACCAAAACACCGTTGAATTAAACTTTTACTTGAATCCGCTTCTTTTTCCGCATATCGATGAAGGAGACAAAGGAACTATCCGGTTCAACGATGTACATGCTTATAAATTGGAACCGATCACTCAGGAAGAGTACGAGGCAGGTAAATTCCGATTTAAAAACGAAGAATTGCCTTGGGGTAAATTTTATGAATTACCCGGTTCCAACTGGAGAAATGACTTTCCGGCAGATAAAGTGGTTGTAAATGAGTCATTGAAAGCAACGAAACTAAAGCATTTTGTTTTCTTTCTTCCTACCTGTATTTTTGAATGCATATCAGCAGAATACCAATTCCTATTCGAGTACGCTATTGCGGAACAACTGGAGGAAAAATACCCGAAAGGGTATTTGGATCATTACCTGGCGATGTTCGCTACACATTTCGATCAACTGAATAGTGGTAATTACAAAGTTTACACCAACTTGTATATTCAATTGGAAGGTAAAAAGGAATTTGAACTCCTGAAAGAGGAGATCAAGAAGATCAAAGCGAATAAAGATGTAGATGCCTACGTGAAGATTGCCAATTACAGTGAGCTTCCCAATTTCGGAAGAAAACAATTGGATGAAATGATCAAGGTGATCGAAACCTACGATACGGGAAGTAAATATGCATAAAGCAAGTTCAAAAGTTCAAGAGTGGAAAAGTTCAAAGTTATTTAGTTGTTTGAACCATTTGAACCATTTGAACCATTTGAACCATTTGAACCATTTGAACCATTTTTAACTCTTTAGCTAAATGAGTAAACCAGCTGCGGGACGCATGTTCCAGGATATCAATTTTAAGGTTAAAAGCGCTAAAGGAAAGAAATTGGAGCAATTGATCGGGGTGGAAAACCCGGATAATCCGGATGGCGGCCCGGTTTTGATTTATATCAAAATGGAGGGAATCAGTTGGTCGCAATACTTCCTGGAATCCTGTTTTGGTGTCTGGGAAAACTGGGGTGAAATGGATACGGAAGATGAAGCCTATTCTTACCCTGATTACGGTAAAAAGTTTGAAGTGGAGGGTCTGATCATCCAATCGGTTTACTGCAAGGACAATGAAATTACGCTTGAATTTGAACCCGGCGAAAAATTGGTGCTGAAGTATAAAGATCCCGATGAATGGGATGGAGATACGGTTTTGATGAAAGTGAATTAATGACTATTTTTAATCTGAGATGGAAATAGGAATAGACAGTTTTGCTGCGGTACCTGCAAATAAAAGCATTAGTAATGCGCAAGCAATCAAAGAATTATTGGAACGAATCGAATTGGCCGACCAGGTTGGTTTGGATATTTTCGGAATCGGTGAACATCACCGGAAAGAGTTCCTGGATTCTGCGCCAACAATGATCCTTGCAGCAGCTGCAGCTAAGACAAAACAAATTCGTTTGACGAGTGCAGTAACAGTACTAAGTGCAGCAGATCCTGTGCGCGTATTTCAAAGTTTTGCAACCCTAGATCTGATCTCGAATGGAAGAGCCGAAATGGTGGTCGGAAGGGGTTCGTTCATAGAAGCCTTTCCTTTATTCGGTTACAATTTGAATGATTACGATGAATTATTTGCTGAGAAACTGGATCTTTTGCTTCAAATTCAGCAAAATGAAGTGGTTAATTGGTCCGGAGAATTTCGTGCAGCTCTAAAAGATCAGGCAATTTACCCGCGTCCTTTGCAGGAAAAACTTCCGATCTGGCTTGGAGTTGGAGGAACTCCGGCTTCTTTTGTTCGTGCAGGAGAATTGGGATTGCCATTGATGGTTGCTGTAATTGGCGGAGAAACTTATCGTTTCAGGCCCTTGATCGATCTGTATAAAAAAGCCGGAGCAGAAGCCGGTCACGACCCAAAACAATTGAAGGTAGGATTACATTCGCTTGGCTTCGTAGCGGAAAGTAAGGCGGAGGCTGTTGCAGATTATTATCCGGGTTACGCCGAAATGTTTACCAAAATTGGCAAGGAAAGAGGTTTTCCACCGGTTACAAAAGAACGCTTCGATGCCCAAAATGGCGAATTAGGAGCTTTATTGGTGGGAGATCCGGTAGAGGTGGCGGAGAAAATCCTGAGACATAGTGAATCTTTAGGGGGAATCACCCGATTTACCTTTCAAATGGATGCCGGATTAACCCATGAAAAATTAATGAAGGCGATTGAATTGATAGGGACAAAAGTTTCTCCGATTGTTAAAGCTAAAATTTAGCTGAGTGAGCGACAACGAAACATCCCGGCTTTCCCGTCTGACTGCAATTCTTTTGCAGTTGCAATCCAAACGTTTGGTAACAGCGACTTCGCTTGCTGCCAGGTTTGATGTAAGTGTCCGAACTATTTACCGCGATATCCGGGTACTCGAACAATCGGGTGTTCCCATCATTACAGAAGAAGGGAAAGGTTATTCACTCATGGAAGGGTACCGTATTCCACCGGTGACTTTTAGTGAGCGCGAAGCAAATGCCTTGATCACCGCCGAACAGTTTGTGCTGAAAAACAAGGACGCCTCTTTCATCCAGGATTACACAGATGCAATTACGAAAATAAAATCGGTTCTTAGGGAAAGCACGAAAGACGGGGCCAATTTATTGTCAGATCGCATTGCAATAGGTCAGAATAGTTCCTACGACCGCACAAGCAACCAGTTGTCGGCTCTTCAATTGGCGCTAACCAACTTCAACCTGGTGAAAATGGGATACCAAAAGGCGGATAGTGATGAAATTACCGAAAGGATCATCGAACCTTTTGCCTTGCTGAGCACCCAGGAAAATTGGTTGTTGCTTGCCTGGTGTCGTTTACGCACCGAATTTCGTTTTTTTCGTTTAGACCGGATCAAAAGTATCCACGTTCAAACTGACAAATTCGAACCGCATAACATGACTTTACAGGAATATTTCGACAAACAAAAGGATTAGACTTCTTCTGTGGATACCTGGCTGTCGGAGACCGGTTTGTCTGGTATCGGATTTTCTGTAATCATATCCTTAGATACCGGATCGATAATGGTGATATGATGAGTAAGGGCTGCTGTATTCAATTTGTGATACAATGTTTCTGTAAAGCCCGCAGGTTCAATATCCAAAGCTTCATACAATCGATTCATCCAAAAAAGGGATGGGCATCTTTCACCTCTTTCATAGCTGGAAATGTTTTGATAATTCACATTCATTCGGGCAGCCAATTCTTCCTGGGTTATTCCTTTTTCTTCCCGGACTCGTTTGATTTCCCTGCCTAAAGTATGATTGAATGTTTTGTTATTCATAAAGGCAAATTCGAGATATTTAACATTTCAACTGTAACACGATTGTGTTTATTTTCTAGATTTGTTGAATGAAACCGGTTTATTCATTGAATTAATAATTATTCAATTTTAATTCAAAGTATGACTTTAGCGTTGGTCATGAGCAACATAACTGTCATGTAAAGATCGCGGTTTCACTAATTATTGTTTTTTTTAATTGTATCGGTACAAATAAGTTTGTTTAAAAACCAACCCTTTAAACTGGATATATGAAAACGAAAAATGTGATAATTGAACAATTATCAAGTTACGTAAAATCTTATGAGCGGGCAAAAGATTTAGAAGAATTCAGAAAAAACATCTATGAAACTATCCTTGAAATTGAAAAGATCACTCCCATTACCCCTTTCTTTTCGACCTATCTTTTTCAATTAAAAATGGATTATGAAAATTTGGAAACCTACAATACAGGAAATGTGATTGCTTCTTTGGAGTTTCTTCTGGAGCGTTTGGAATGATCTTGTAACTTTTTTCATTATTAATTGATTTAGTCTTGAAAATTGTCAACGGTTTATTGGTAATCCGCAATTCAGACACCCCTGACACAGGGTTGTCACAAGCTCGTCTTACCTCACGGCAAACGCATCTAAATTTAGAAATAAAAAAAGGACCCCTATGAATCAGGGTCCCATTCTCCGTCAATACTCCTTCTTTTCTACGTACGGACTGAAAATATAATACTTTACTCCAGCCTCTAAGAACTCCTTGCACTGGTGTGTGTCCGCAAGCTGCATATAATCATAAGTGTACGTTATGAATTTAGCCTTCTTGTTATTATCAACAATTGGATCTCTCTCAAAGATGTCCTTCATATATGCTTTTGCTTCGTTAAGTTTCTCTACATCTGGGAGTAAGGCCATGATTCCGTCATCTGAAATCCTGTACTCTACGCCATTGCTTTTGTATTTGTGATGGTACTCTGTTTTTCCAATGAATAGCATAGGAACTGCATGTTTTTCGAAGTAGTCAATTGCTGATTGCTTGTCACCAGCAGTTGCGCAATCTATAACCATGTCAAATATGTCAGGAACATCTTGACTAAAGGATACTGATGTAATCATCAGTGAAATTGATAGAATTAGTTTTTTCATGTGTTTTCGGGTTTGTTTAAATTAAAAGGTGATAATAGATACTTGGTTATATTTGGTAGCAGAATCAAAATAACCGGAATGATTCCTGTAATGAGAGATGACAACAATGCACAAATAGGATTTCTGTTTTCCTCTGTGAAGAAAAAGTATCCATCATAGTCATATCCAGTGCCACCACCATCCCAGTTGTACATAAATTGTCTTTCAGTTATCTCAATAGTTTCTGATTGATTTTGTTTATAATACTTGAAATCTGTATATGATTCAAGGAAGTATAGAAACGAGATGGCTGATACAACGAACACACTAAGAACTTTTCGCATATCTGTTCTTTTTTAGGTTATTTTCAATGCTGCCAAGGAGATTCATCAATAACATCATCCCAATAAATGACAACCCTCCAACAATTGAAATTCTCCATGGGTTCAGAATATCACTTCTACGAATAGGTGTTGAATAACCGTATTCTATGAATTTTTGATTTTCTCTCTTCCGCAATTGATAAGCATCGTAATTTATCTCTCTACTTTTTCCGCCTGAAAATTCATAGTATTTGTGATCCAGATTCTCATAAGCATAGAGCAGTCCGAATAACATGGCGGCAATTAGAGACACTGCAATTTTTATTGATAATTTCATAAGCTTTTAAGCTCATGGTTCCTGAGAGCGATTAATTGAAAATAGCAGGGCGTGGAACCGAAGATCTCATCCACCTGATCGAAGCGTCGCCAAACGCTTTAGGACAGAACAAGACAACAGAACCACGCCCACAGAAAATGTGTCGAGGAAGACTGCGAATCTTGTTTGTGTCCATTTGAATTATTGGCGATATTTCGATCAGACAAACAAGGCTTACGCCTACTTATATGTAATTAGGTGTAAAAGTAAGAAATTCGCTTTGGTTACGCTTTCAGTATTTACCACATTTCTTTTACCGTTGTGCACGCATAATAACCCATTCATCATTCTCTGATTCCACTAATATTCATTCTTGTTACATTGCAATTACGGAATGATTCTAAAGGAAAGCACTAGTAATGACTTTCCGTGATGCATTTAAGGACTTAAAAGATCATCGCATGAATAGAACGAAACTTCATTCATTGGAAAGCATATTATTTATCTCCCTGGCTGCCGTTATCGGTGGTGCAGAAACATGGAATGAGATTGAGGAGTTCGGAAATGAAAAGATAGACTGGTTCCGTAAACACCTGGACTTACCGAATGGTATTCCATCTCACGATACTTTCAACCGGTTCTTTTCAACTATGGACCCATCTAAATTTGAA
>Ga0247691_1000167_pt1 | contig 15421 bp, 15 predicted proteins | sample CNK32_metaG_FD_182721 | JGI IMG/M metagenome (GOLD analysis project Ga0247691, IMG submission 182721) | Soil microbial communities from Purdue University Martell Research Forest, Indiana, United States - CNK32 | ecosystem: Environmental > Terrestrial > Soil > Temperate forest > Bulk soil...
CCGTCAACGCCATGGGGGAAATCTGCTTGGACTGAATTTTCTTCGCCAGTTCACCAACCGATAGGTAAAGCACTTGCTCGCTGAGCATTCGTCATACCCTCAGGAGTTCTTCGCCGGCGCGGCTGTCGGCGGCTGAACAGGTTTCTTCTCGCGTTCCACCAATGGTTTCAAATAAAGCGCCGGCGCATCCCCGTTTTGCAGCGAGTATGCGCGCACCTTGTCGAGGCTCGCCTGCGTCACCAGGTTCATTTCGCGCAGCGACGCCTTTTCTTCTGCGCTGAATCGGCCGCCGTACTGGCTCATAATTTGCTGGTACCGCGCCTCCGCCTCCGCCTGGCTCTCCGCCGAAAGATTCGAATGTGCCGTCACGGCCTCCTGCGCCGGTGCAGTTTGCAAAGGTCCCGCAATCACGCTTGCCGCGGGCGCAATCGACGCGCTCGCCGAAAGCAGCGCCGCCCGCCGCGCAAACTGCCGCCTCGATATCCCACTCTTGTTTGGTTCGTTCATCATGGGTCCCCCGAGAAAGCACAAATTTAGTTCACTACCAACGTCAGCCGAGGCTACTGAATTCAGCGACACCCGTCAACCCGGCTTGGGGATAGGGGATAGGCTAGAGCAAAAGTGCCCTTTTTGCGTCAAGAAAGCCACTTCGCCTGTTACCGCGCGTTAATCAAGTGCTGACAACATCAGGAAGTCGCATTAACCTATTTGCAGTTTGTCTTTTTGAAAAACGATTATTAATGATTCGTATGAAGCGACAGACTTGGAATTTGCGCAACTCCATCTACCTTGCCGCATTCGTTTCGGCTATCTGTGTTCCTACCGTGTTTGCGACGACGCTGATTGGCATCAGGGTGAAGAATGGTTTCATAATTGCTGCGGACAGCAACGCGACGTACAAAGGACCCGGAAATAGAGGGCCGGCCACCGTCTGCAAAATCGTTCAGTCAGGTCCTTTCTATTTTGCTGTTGCTGGCCTCGTTGCTGATCGCGATCGCGGTTTCATGCCAGAAAAGATCGTCGCAAGTAACTTTTCGAGTTCCGATTCTCTCGCTCACAATATGGAGAGAATAGAACAGGCAATTTCCAACTCTCTGAAAGTCGAGATGAAAAGACTGAAGACAGAAGACCCTGATAATTTCGCGTCCAATCAGAGGCCCGGAGCCGGTACGCTATCGATTATAGTTGGAGAGATGGTAAACGAAACTGCCCAAATGTCCGGTCGGGGCTTCAAGTATATAGACGAGTCCACACCAATTACTATCACTCGCTCAAGTTGTCCAGGAGACTGCACAAACGATGCATTTTTCTTTTTTGCTGGTGAATCTGAGGTCGCGCAGAAAGCCTGAAATACGATGTTTAATGACGGAATCGCGCATAACCCTGCTACTGACGCAAGGAAACTAGTGGAGCTTGAAATTCAAGCTTCACCGGATACGGTCGGGGCACCTATCACCATCCTGCAGGTTGATAAGAATGGCCCCTCATGGATTTCAAACGATTCGGGCTGCCCGACTCTATTAACACCGGAGCAGTCTTGGTTAACCGGACGAGCGGCGACTGCCCCTAGGACGGCTCAGAAATCGAATTGGCGCGACCGGTTCCAGTACCCACTTTTCCGGTAACCGCTGCCAGCTCAACCAGTCGATGCAACACCATTTAATCAGTTGATCTGACGATGCTTCCACAGGAGAATCGGTCTGTCTGGCTATATTCTGTCAAATCCTAGCCCGGGTAGCATTCCGGCTGAGCTAGCCTAGCGAGCGCTTTTAGCTTTTGTTTTCAATGCAAAATGGGTTCGAGCTGAGTGTTGCATCGACCTATTGAGACCACCGCGTTTACCAGGCACTTTACTGGGGGGTTGTTGTTGTCCAATAACCTCTTCGTTGGCTTATCCACCGCATTGGCGGGAAATTCGTCGTGGCCGAACGAAGGAAGTAGCATACGATGTGCGAGGCGGTGGTTCAAATCGGACTTCTGGTTAAGATACCGTGCAAAGAAGGGGAGCATCGTCCCCGACGAGGCGGGAGCTGAGGCCGACCGTGAGTCCCATCACATCCAGTTTCGTCGTATTCGCGTGCGTATTCGGAGGCGCGGTCTTGGGCATGTTTCTCCGCGCTGCCCTGCCGCAACATCATCTGAGCGATGACTCGAAAGATGCCGTAAAGCTAGGGATGGGATTGGTGGCCACGATGGCCGCTCTGGTACTCGGACTGCTGGTCTCCTCAGCAAAAAGTAGCTATGACGCGCAGAGTACGCAACTGACAGAGGTTTCCCTGAAAGTCGCTTTTCTGGACCGCCTGCTGGCGCATTATGGGTCGGAGGCGAAGGAATCGCGGGCGCTGTTGCGCGAAATTGTGATCCAAAATCTCGATCGAGTGTGGCCGCAGGAACGGAAAGGGAATGGCCCATTGGGACGACCATCTATCGAAGCGGAAGACCTCCTCGATCAGATCAATCAACTCAAGCCGAAGGACGATGCACAGCGCTCATTACAGGCCCAAGCATTGAATCTGTTAATAAGTCTCGGGCAGACCCGTTGGTTGAAGTATACGCAGGGAACCAATTCTCCTTCTAGGCCTCTGGTCATCGTGCTGATATTCTGGATTAGCATGATCTTCGTCAGTTTCGGGCTCTTCGCTCCGCGCAATGCGACCGTCATTGCTGCCTATTTCGTTGCTTCGTTATCCGTTTCCGGAGCGATCCTGATTATCCTGGAGATGTACACTCCCTACGGTGGTGGATTTATTGAGCTCTCCAGCGCACCGCTTCGTGCGTCGTTAGAGCAACTCGGCAAGTAGGAATGTTGCCTTAAAATACGCTTCTTTTCCTAACGTGGCACCAACCCGCGCGCAAGATCGTGGAAGAGTTCCCGCTGTCGGCTTGAATCTTAACCTCCAAAACACCTGCTTCTGCGTCAGCCGATGAAAACGCTAAGGTGGCGTCCCACTTGTCAAAAACACCTTCGATTGGCACGGACGCTTTTACCGCGATCTTAATCGAACTGCCTTCTTGTGTGATCTTGATGACGGGGACTCCTCCACAATCGTGCGCACGGGTTGGAGTCACTGGGAGAATCAGTATGGCTACTGCGCGCGATAATTTGTTCATGGCTTGGCCTCCAGTCGTCACAGAAAATCGTGCTGGCGGTCACACTTGGGTTCGGCAGAAGCTGCGTTCCTAGCAGCTAATTCTTCGCCTGTTTCTTGGGCGCCTGAGACTGTTTTAATTGCGTTCTTGCCGCTTCTCGTTCCGTCATCAGCTTCCAGCCCAAGTAATATTTGTAGATGTTGCTGACGTATCCGACCGTTTCTGCCCCGACTTTTTTGGCAACTGCGTACTCGACATTTTTGAACCAGATGTTCGGATTTAGTCCCATGTCCCCCGCCAGCTGGCGGCATTGTTTGATGCGTCCTGGCCCGGCATTGTAGGCGGCGAGTGTCATCAGCGTTTTATTGAGTGGGTCCATCGGATCGTTCTTGAAGTAATCATCGCGGATGAATTTGAGTAGTTTTACGCCGGCATGAATGTTGGGTTCGACCGTCGAGACGTCCGGGATATTTACCGGCGAACTCGCCGCGGTCGCGGGCATCACCTGCATCACGCCGATCGCTCCTACTCCGCTTTTGGCTTCCTGATTTAGTCCAGATTCCTGATAGGCCTCCGCGGCTATAAGCATCCACGGAAATTGATACTGACTTGCATATTTCTGGAATAAGCCCTTCAACTGATTGAACCGCTTTACACTCTCCGCGTTCTCGTTGTTCTTAATAAAGCGGCCGCTCTTCAGATAGGTGTTCGCAAGCTGCGCGAAATAAGCCGTCCCCTCGTGACGCGTAGTGGCAAACTCCTCTAGCATGGTCCTGAGCTGGGGAGAGTCCTTACGCACTGCCCACCCCGATTCCATTTTGTCGGTGACTGGAAAGTCCTCATAAATTTTCATGTCAGGAAAGACCTTCTTCCAAAGCTGCGCCGTAAAGGACGGAGTCACCGTGTATTGCACCAGTCCAGCCTGGGCCATTTCGACAAGGTCATCGCGTTCAAGATTCCCGTCTGCAGCGATCAGGTCAATCTTTTGTTTCTTAGCTGCTGAAAGCTTTTTATTGAGCTCTGTAAGATTCTCCCAGGAGACCGAGTTATTGAAGAGGTAGACTTGCTTGCCGGAAAGGTCCTCCAGGCTAGCTAGCGGCGGGGCGTCCGGACCCGCCATCACAACATCGTGCATGCTGCGAGCCAGAGGAACGAAGTCGAATATCTTTTTGCGTCCTTCCGTGATGTATATCGCAGCGGCTACCAGGTCCCCGTTCCCGTTCTGCAAATCGGCAGCGGCCTTTCCGAAGGTAGTTGGTATCAACACAACGTTGATTTTTTCTTTTCCCGTGGTGTCTTTTGGATGCAGCTTGCGATTGAGGAACTTCTCAAAATCCACAAGCGCATCGTAGGTCATCCCACGTGGACGGCCATTATCGAAAAAGAAGCTGGCCCGATTGAAAGTGACCAATGCGCGTACGACACGCCGCTGATCCATTTCGGGGAGATCGCCTTTGTGCGGCGCAAGGCGAACTACCAGCTCCTGTAGGTCCGCGCTCTGATCCTGTGTAGAGCCTTGCGCAGAGGTCTGTGGGAATGCCGGTAGGGCAGTGGCGAGAAGGACGCCAATCACGGGAGCCAATTTCTTGCTCATAAAAAGTCTCCCAACCGCAAAATACTACTACATGCGGTTGGGTCCTGGTAAGTTCGGAAAACCGGTAAAGTCCTATTAAATGGTCATCTCCCAAGCCGCGGTAACTCCTGCGGCCGATAAACACACTTCTTCCGCTCCTAACCAGTAGCTTCCAATGGCTTGTCTTCTGGCAGTTGGAGGAGGAATCCGTGGTCGCGGACATTTAGGTACTATGAGCCAGTTTTCCGATTAGCTCTATAAAAGAAGAAGTCAAGAAAAAACAGATCCACGCCGGCTGGATTTTTTCTTGCTTCGCAGCCCAACTGATCAAGTGTGATCTGTTCTGACCAGCCGCACCATAGACTCGGTTGCCGGGCACGGTGCCCCAGCGGTTTTGGTTTTCTCTACCAGCGGTTTTCATTGCTTGTTGGCAACGAAGCCTGTCAGTTCCGAAACCAGTAAAGCAGAACGGTGGTCAAGTTGGCGACCATGGTTCTATTTGGGACTCGTGGCCCATCGCTTTTTCAGGTTATCCGAGAGGGCCTAGGGTCGACTGAGAGACTGCACGACCGAGGTACGCTGCGCCTAGCTAACCGGTTGAGACTCACTCTCGAACCTGAGTGTCTCGAGAACCGAAGGCCACCGCCGGAGAAATCCAGGGATGGAACGGGCTCGATCAGAGACACTCAAACTGTTTGTGGTTTCAGATATTGGGCGTCGAAGTTTACTCCTCTCTTCCACACGATCAACACGATGGTGGCAATCTTTCTTGCCAAGGTCAGTCGCGCCATCTCCGGCCGCATGCCCTTGGCCAGCAATGTTTCGTAGAACTCTTGGAACGGGCCGGGCTTCGTTGAGGCAAGAACCGCCGCTCCTTTGAACAGATTCTTCAGATCGTGATTGTGATTTTGATTCAAGCCGCGAATCGATACTCTCTTCTTCACTTTTTGCAGTCGGCCGTTGACCTGGCGGTGATCGGCGCTGCTGCGCGTCTCGATCGCAAAACCACTGATGCTCCACAACTGCCGCTTGGTGCGAAAACGGTGCGGAGTCTGCAGAATGCCCAGCGACACCGCCGCGCGGATCGGGCCAATCGAGGGAATCCCACAGAGCTGTTTCCAGACCTTGTGCTTCTTGCTCTCCGCCAACAATTCCTGCCGCACTTCCTGGCGCAATGTCCGCAACGCATCAAGTTGCTGGAAGTAAAACGCTGCCCGCAGCCGAACGCCTGGTTCGGTGAGCTTGCTGAGCCAAGTCACCCGGTACAACTGCGAATAAACTTGTGTACCACTGCAGGGAATGCCCCAACTGCGGTACAACGCTTTCACGCGGGTCATCACCCGGGCGAGATCTTTGCTGATGGTCAGATAACTGCGCACCAACTCCTTCAGAGCACGTAGGCCGTGCTCACCGTGATAGACCGGCTGGAGTTGGTTGCCACGCAGCAGTTCGGCTAATTTCCGGGCGTCAATGCGGTCACTCTTGTTGCCAACTTTCAACAAGGCATTCCGACGTGGATTGCACACTACCAATCGCGTGACGTGCGGCTTCAGCAGGTCATACAGCCAGGCAGCTGCGGTTCCTTCCTCAAACGTAACGTGCAAATCTCCGCTCAGTCCGTTCAAAAACTGCAGAATCACGCTGGCTTTGGTCTCGATGACGCATTCCATCACTACCTTGCCGACGGAGTTCATCACGGCAATCGAAATGCTTTCCTTGTGTACATCCATGCCGATATATTTAGCACTAGTCATGAGGGTGTTCCTTTCTGGAGGGGTTCGAGCCGAACACTCAAAACCTTACTCCACAAGGGGCACCCTTTTATATTGCGTCGACTGACCAGGAGTTGACCGCTGATGCCAACTTACCGGGAGCTTGACCGGAATTTATAACCGACGCCCAAAACATTTAGTCAGAGCGCCTGCCCATAAATCACTTCAAGATCAGATAACCCACCGGGAATGTTGCGATTCTGGCTGGCAAAGCGGCTGCCCATAAATCATTAGGTTTTTGGGCAAGCCGCTGATACTCGCCTGGCCCGAAAAGTCGTGCTAACCGGACAATTGGCTCATAGTAACGCCCAAGTGCGACCAGATCTGCGCGAGTTCGTCGGAGACTTGCCGCTGGGCGTAGGATGCCAGAGAATCAAATTTTGGCTGGCCAGGGGAGGATTTCAAGCCGACCTAGGGAATTGGGGCATCGTCGGGGAGTTAGCATTTCAGTGGCACTCAGCTGATTCGAGCGGCTCCGTGTACCTGCCGTGTACCTCGGATCGTGAACTGTGGGAATTCTGCGCTTTCTGGGACATCGTGGAATCAATAAGTTGCGAATTATCAAAGCGGGGAAAGGGTCCGAAACCTACCCTCTCCGCCATTTGGTTTGGTCCGGCCTTCTGAGTGTAGAACTCAAATCCTGTCTTAAATTCGAGCGGCGTTTGGGGAAGATATGGCTTGCGCCATGGCCTTTTCCGTGGAATTGAGTACTTTTTCGATCGCGCGGACTACCAGGTCCGGGTCCTCCTGCATGATCCAGTGATTGCTATCTCCCGCTAACACATGCTCGCCATGGGGCAGGCGTGCCGCGATTTGGGCGTGCTCCTGCCGGCGACGCTCGGGCGCGGTGCGCGCCGACAGGATAATCACCGGTTTATCGGAAAAGTTTGTGAATTGGCCGACAGTGGCGGCGCTATCGGGAAGATTTTCGAGTTGACTGGCGATGGTGAGTGCGAATTTTGGTTGTACCCAAAAAATGGAAGCCATGGAGCGTTCGTTTGTGGGGAGGGCTGCAAACCATGGACTGGAAACGGTTCCGGATTCGGAAGGGCTTCCGCGGCTGATCAGGCGAACCAGATGGGCAGCCATATCTTTGACACGGGTAGTCAGAAGAAAGGCGACGAAGCGAATCACTCCGATCTGCGCGAGGAATGCGGCGCGGCGGCACACTTTGGCTCCGATGCGCGTTTGCTTCAAATCGTGCTCGGATGGCGGATTCCACTCCGCGGGAACCACCGGATCCACAAGCACTATGCCGGCGACTTCATCCGGGAAGCGAGCGGCAAAGAGCGGCATCGTCAAGCCACCAAAAGAATGGCCTACCAAAACGTAGGGAGGAGGAATCGCCGCGCGTGAGAGCAAGGTGTGCAGTTCATCGACGATACGGTTCGCCGTGCGAGGCAACGGGCCCATATCGCTCCAGCCGAGGCCTGCCCGGTCGTAGCTGACAATCCGAAATGATGCTGCCAGGGTGCGTTGCAGATCGCTCCAGCTTAATACCGTGGACATTAGCCCTGCTTCGAACAGAATGGTTGGGCCGGCGCTGCGACCCGCTTCGAGCAGGTGCAGCCGGTGAGTTCCGATGTCCACCAGCCTTCCAGGCGGCGGATGAATCCGGGCGTCTCTGCGAGTGCCCCAAGCGTGGTAGAGCGCGCCCACTCCGGCGCAAACAAAGGTGAATCCCGCGACCCATGCGACGAATTGAATCAAGTTCCATGCTCCTTAGGAAGACTTCGCAAACGCTTTTATGCTCTCGCCGCGCATCTGGCTATGGACGTCCTGGGCTGCCGCGAATGCTGCGTCAACACAATCCCCGATGGATCTGCCTCCCAAAAAGTTGCCCACGATGCTCAGCCCCGGAATTTCACGGAGCAACTCTTGGATCTGCCGAACGATCAGGGCGTGGCCAACATTGTATTGCGGGAGCGCACGGGACTCGTTCCAGATGACGCGGTCGAGAGGAGGGCCTTTGATGCCGAGGGCTGCGGCGTTTTCAGCTTCAACAATACTTGCGTAGTCTTCATTGACGGGCGTCGTGCTGCTCCCGGCTCCGCGGGTAAAGCTGGTCATCAGCACTTTTCCTTCAGGAGCGCGGCCCGGAAAGAGAGAAGAATTCCAAAAGGTGCAGATTGCCTCGAATCCTTCGCGCCGAGGGATCATGTAGCCGAACCCATCCAGTGTGTGGGAGATCTGCGAACGGTTGTATGCCGAGGATACCGCGCAGGCTGGCGCATACTCTATCGCCTTGAGAGAGGCGGCCAATTGCGGCAGGGCGTTATCCAAAAGCTGCGCGGCGGCGTGCGCTGGCACGCCCAGGATCAAGTGTTCCGCGGATATTTTTTCACCACTTGAAAGGGTGATTTGCCACGATGATTTCAACACCTCATCCTCAATCTGCTTCAGTTCAAGGCGCGTAATCGCCGCTTGGTAGTGAATCTCCTGGTGCAATTCCGCAGCAAGTTTTTCCGGCAGGGCGGCCATTCCTGAGCGGAAGGAGCCCAGAGTAGGCAACGAATCGGTGACGCGGAGCGAGCCCCCGTTGCGGGCGGTTCGGGCCGACTGCGGCGATGGGTTTTCCTTTGCCGTCCGGCGTTTGGCGCCACGCGCGTGAATCGCCCCTCGTACCAGGCTTCCTTGGTTCCGCTCCCATTCAACCAGCGCTGGAAACGCGCTCTCCATGCCCATTTTGCACGGATCTCCGAAAAAGACCGTGGAGATAAGAGGGTCGACAAGGTAATCCAACACCTCGGCTCCAAATTTACGTTTAACAAATTCCGCCAGACTTTCCTCCTGCGGGGGTGGATATGAAGAGCGAAAGACCTCGGACAGGATTCGAAACTTGGAACCGAATCCTAATAGTCCGGTGCCAATCAATCCTTGCGGAGAGAAGGGTGCGCGATGAAGCCGGCTGTTACGCAGGATGTACCGTTTTGCTTTTGAATCGCCGGGCAGAAATTCGTTTTCCAGATTGAGTTCGCGCACCAAATCCCAAACGGGGCGCGGGAAACGCGGGAATTGCGGGCCCGTCTCAAATAAAAAGCCGCCGCGCCGGATGGTGGCAATCATTCCGCCGGGCCGGTCTTGAGCCTCGAGCACGAGACACGGGATTCCCAAGCGCTTCAAGCGATAGGCGCAAGCGAGGCCGGAGATTCCCGCTCCAATCACGACAACTTTATTGGTGTATCCCATGACATCCGCAGCCTATCAGACTTTCGGGGGTACGGGTGTGTGCCGGGACCTCAGCTTCTGCCAAAATAGATGTTGGGGTCGCCCCGTGGAATCACTTCTAAATTTCGTCCGGACCTATGCGGCACATGGCGGCCAGATTGCCGTGCGGCAGCGTCGCGGTTACCGCATGGAGAGCTGGACGTACAGACAGATTGGCGAAGGGGCGAACCGAGTAGCTCGCGAACTTGAGCGCCGCGGCATTGCCAAGGGAGATGCGGTTTTATTGTGGGGAGAGAATTCCGCGGAATGGATCACGGCGTTTCTTGGGTGCGTGGTGCGCGGCGCTGTCGTTGTCCCCATCGACCATGCTTCGCCGGGAGAATTTGCCAATCGGGTGGCGAAGGAAGTTGACGCAAAGCTCATCTTTAGGGAGGAGGACGGGACCGGGAATTATGGAACGATTCCCGCGAGCCCCCTGCAGTCGCTTTTCGCGAATACGGCTCAGCACAATTCTTCCGAATATCCCTCGCCACCGCTTACCCGGCAAGACCCCCTGGAAATCATCTTTACCTCAGGAACCACAGCAGAACCTCGCGGGGTGGTGCTTTCGCACGGCAACGTTCTCGCGAATATCGAGCCGCTACAGTCTGAAATTCAGAAGTACCTTCGCTATGAAAGATTTGTCCACCCGCTGCGTTTCCTGAATCTGCTGCCGCTGAGCCACGTGTTCGGCCAGATGCTCGGAGTGTTCATTCCTCCGTTGCTGGCCGGGACCGTCGTTTTCATCGATTCGCTCCGGCCGTCGGAGTTCATGGAGACCATCCGCCGGGAACGAGTCTCAGTCGTGGTGGCGGTGCCGCGGTTTATCGAATCGCTGCAGCGTGAAGTCGAACGGCAGGAAGAACGTGATGGGAAGCTCGAGCAATTCCGAAAAAAGTTTGCGTTGGCGGAGAAGCAGCATTTTCTGCGGCGCTGGTGGCAGTTCCGCCGCATTCGTTCGCGGTTCGGCTGGAAATTCTGGGCTTTTATTTCCGGAGGGGCCGCGCTTCCAAAGCAGGCGGAGACATTCTGGAATCGATTGGGTTATGCGGTGATTCAGGGTTACGGGATGACAGAGACCACTTCACTAATCAGCCTGAATCACCCGTTTCGTTCGACTCAAGGTTCCATCGGCAAAGTGTTTCCCGGCATGGAAGTGCGGGTGGACGAGAACGGGGAGATCCTGGTGCGAGGCGAAAACGTCGCCAGCGCATATCGGCAAAAGGGACAGACGCTGTCGGTGGCCGAAGCGGACGGATGGTTTCGGACGGGAGATATAGCGGAGAAGGACGAGACCGGCAGCCTGTATTTCAAGGGCCGGCGAAAAAATGTGATCGTCACACCCGCGGGGATGAACGTTTATCCGGAGGACCTGGAAAAGGCCTTGCGGACGCAACCCGGCGTTCGCGATTGTGTGGTGATCGGGATTGAAAAGGACGGGAATGCAGAGCCTTACGCGGTTCTGCTGCTGAACGGTGCCGGCGGGGATTCCGCTGCGATGATTGAGGGCGCGAATCAATCGCTGGCCGAGTTTCAGAAAATACGCCACTCGTTTGTTTGGCCGGACCCGGATTTCCCGAGGACTCCGACGCAAAAGCCAATACTGTCCCGCATCCGTGGGGTGGTGGAGAAACTGGACAGCGTTTCTACGGAGAGGGCTTCTGACGCGAACTCGATTGCGGGATTGATCGCCCGGATTACTGGGCGCGCGGTTGTAACGGACTCCCGAGACGCCAATCTGGAGACAGACTTGCACCTGACGTCGCTCGATCGTGTCGAGCTGATGAGCGCACTCGAAGAGCGCCACCAGGTGGACCTGAACGAGGCTCAGTTTCAGGAGGTGACCACGGTCGCGCAGTTGGAGAAGCTGGTTGCCCGGGGCAACTCGGCACCGGTTCAGCACGTATTCCCCGGTTGGCCGCAAAGTGGGCCGGTCACGATTCTGCGTCTTGTGATTTACTACACGCTGGCCTGGCCCGCGACGTATCTTCTGGCAGGGCCGCGAATTCGTGGCCGCGAAAACCTTCGCGGGCTGCACGGCCCGGTGCTGGTGATCTCCAATCACGTCACCTATCTCGACATTGCGTGGATATTGCCCGCGCTGCCGGCCAGGTTTCGAAACCGGCTTGCTACCGCTATGGGGGGCGAAAGGCTTGCCCGAATGCGCCAGCCCGCAAAAAGTTTGAGCCGGTTCGAACGTTTCATGGAACGCCTGCGATACTTCCTAGCTGTAAGCCTTTTCAATGTTTTCCCGCTCCCGCAGCAATCCGGCTTTTTGCGGAGCTTCGCTTTCGCGGGCGACTTAGCCGACCGCGGATGGAACGTGCTGGTTTTTCCGGAAGGCAAGACGACCGAAGATGGCAAGATGTTGCCGTTTCGATCGGGAATCGGGCTGCTGGCGAAACAGCTTAACATCCCCGTGGTTCCGATTTACTTGCACGGGTTGTTTGATCTGAAACAGCGCGAGCAGATTCTGACTCGGCCGGGCCACGTGCAAGCCAGTATCGGGGCGCCGGTGCGTTTCGCCGCGAATCAGGACCCGGAGGAGATCACCCGCGAGCTGGAGCGTCGCGTTCGAGAGCTTCAATCGGTCTGAGAATATGCTGTCCGGCGCAGTGCCCGGAGCCGGCGAACCAGAAAGAACGCCAGAACGAGCCCGGCCGCCAGGGCAAGCGAAACCCATTTCTGGTCAATCAGGAAATGCTTGGCCGTGGCTCCGTACCGCGCTCCGAGAAACGCCTCGATAACGAAAAGCATACCGCGCCCGAGCAGCGTGCCGATCACAAAAGTGCCAAACGGGACTTGAAAAACCCCTTGCGCAATCACGAACGGCTTGAAGGGCACGGGGAATGGCGCAACCGCAGGAAGAAACACCGACGCCAGTGGATAGTCCTGAATGTATTTTCGAATTTTGCCCGGCGGATGGCCCTGGGTTTTCTGGTAATAGGCTTGCCCGCCCTTGCGCGCCAGCCAGTAAATCCAAATGCATCCAACCAGCGAACCGAGCGCGGCCATCGCGGCGTAATACGGCATGCGTAAAGGATGGCGGCTGGAAAGCTCCATGAGGAGCAGGTCCGTGACCAGGGGAAGCGGGACGAAGGAGGAATCAATAAACGCGGATAACAGCAGGCCGACTCCGCCCAGGGCGGGGAGCGTTAATTTCAACCAGGATTTGAACTGAACCCACCCCACGGCACCCTCAAGTCGCGCACTACCTCGCTGTGCGGCGCGTGACTATCGGCGCGCTCGCTCTGGAAAGCCTATTCTAAGGGAAAATCGGACGAAATCCTCGAGCAAGGGGGCCCATCCCCGATTAGATGCTGCGGCTAGTCGGATTGGTTAAATGAATTTGCGGCAAAAATTCAAGATTTGTGGCATGGTGATGTATCTCTATGGCAGTTCCGTCAATCCAAGATTTTGTAACCAGGGCCTGCCAGTGCACGGTCTGCTCTCCTGAAGGGGCAGTGGGGGGAGTCGAGCGTACAAATTCAGTTTTGATATTTGGAAGAAGAGCTGGCTAAGCTGCAATCCTGGTCATCTTATCCAAAGAAGAGGTTGGATTCATGTCCACACTGGAACAACCGCTCCCTACTGTTCCTACTCAGCCGTTTCGACTAGACGTACCACTCCACAATCTTTTGCAGCAGCCCGGGCAGCGTCCCTCTCCTGATTCGTCCAAGCAGGCCGTCGCGCTTCCCGAGGCGGTGTTTCCTCAGCATCCTGAGCTATTGCACGAACTGGACGCGGCGGACATCGCGGCGCACGACCATGTCTTGCGCACCGGGAAGCGGGAATGGCCTGCTTCGCGGATTCTGCAAACGATGCGCGGGTGGATGGTGCCGTACATCAAGTCCCGCGTGCTGCCTGGAGAGTTCCAACCGATCATCGCGTACCTATTCACGGAGTGGAAGTGCAATCTGGATTGCCACTACTGCTGGTCGTACGACAATCGCGTGAAGGGCATGACGGAAGAAACAGCCCGCCGCGCCATTGACTGGCTGGAAACGACGCCGTGCCGCGTACTGGCGCCCACGGGAGGTGAACCACTTCTGCGGCCCGATTTTGTACACAAGGCGCTTTACTACGCAGCGAAAAAAGACTTCTGGGTTTATCTAGCGACGAACGCGCGGCTGCTGCGGCCTGAGGTTACGGATCGCCTGGCCGACGCGGGAATCGCCACCATCAATTTCGCGGTGGATGCGATTAAGGAAAAACCCGGCCTGCCGAAGGCGCTGGAGCACGTGCGTTCGAACTTCGATTACCTGGTGCGCCGCCAGTATCGGTACGGCTACACGGTGTTTTTCAATACCAATATTTGCCGAACCAATATTGGTGACGTCAAAGAATTGGTGGAAATCGCCCACGATAACGGGATTTCGCTAACGTTTCACATCAACGAAGCTCCGATGATGGAGCAATCCCACTTCAAGCATCTGCACGAAAACGACACCTACATCCGGCCGGAAGATTTTCCAATGGTTGACGACCTGCTGGACTGGCTGATCGACAAGCAGCGCCAGGGATACAAGATGGTGGACTCCATCACCCGGTTGCAAAATATGAAGGGGTTCATGCGTGGAGTAGGCGAGCATTGGGGCTGCCGAGCCGGTCAGAACTGGCTGATCATTCGCACGGATGGAACGCTGGCGCCCTGCTTCCCAATGTATAACGCGACCTACGATTGGGGCACAGTCGGAAAGCAGAAGTTCGACCTGAAACAACTTGGCGAAATGAAACAGGGATGCGAGCCTCACTGCTTCTCAACGCTCGGCTATAACGTCGCTTATTGCTACGACGCGACTCGCGTGATGAAGTGGCTCTTTAAACAGGCGAGGCACGGCTTTCAGGGTGTTACAGGAAGTTTTGAAGACTAATGGAAGAGATCAGGATGCAAACTGATTGCACCACCCAGCGCCTCAGGGCTGGCCAACGGCGCCGGGCGGAATGTTTCGGGTGACTTTCGACGAAATAAACTCTTGGAAGATATTGGCGACCGCCGTCTCACCCAGGCGGATCAGTGCAGTAGAAACAACCGTCCCGATTCCGTTTCGATCATTGGCCGGGTAGTAGAGATTTGAAAGTCCACCGGCGGCAAGATTCCCGGCGATGCTCGAAAAGTTCGGCTGCCAGTGTCGGTTGTCGCCCTTGCAAATCACGGAGTTGGCCAGCGCGTAGAATATCCGGGAGCGCTTCGATCCCCTTCCTTTGTAGAAATATCGAGGATCTTGTTTGAGCACCGTGGGCAGAATGGCGCTACCAATGAACGTTCCGGCAAAAACGTCGCCATAAGTGGCCCCGAAACGCCTGGCGTAGCCTCTGGTGCCTTGCCCGTACGCACCCCAGCGGTCGCCTGCCTGATCAAATCCCGCTACTACTCCCACTGCCGCGAAGGTTACAGGATCGGTGGCGGACTTCCATGCCAGAGCAAATTTATGCCTTGGGGCCAAGGGAGCGGCATCGGGAACGTAGCTGACATAAAAATTCGGAATGAATCCGAAGACTCGCTGTCTTTCCTGATCCTTCACTTGAGCATCCGCGATTTGCTCCGGCGAGAGTGCCACGCGCACTTCCGTGACCTGCGTGGCGATAATCAAACGGAAAAGCGGGGTGAGGTAGGATTCGCAGGAATGCAGATTCCCGGAAAACTCCTGCGCGGTGAGCCCCACGGTTGAGATGCTAAGGCGGAAGGGCCCTGGAGCAACATTGGAGAAGAAAAACAGTCCATTTTCATCCGAAAAAACTTCCGCGCCAGAAGACTCGCCTTCTCGCGCGAGTGTTA
>Ga0247691_1000168_pt1 | contig 15393 bp, 13 predicted proteins | sample CNK32_metaG_FD_182721 | JGI IMG/M metagenome (GOLD analysis project Ga0247691, IMG submission 182721) | Soil microbial communities from Purdue University Martell Research Forest, Indiana, United States - CNK32 | ecosystem: Environmental > Terrestrial > Soil > Temperate forest > Bulk soil...
AATCAATCACAATTATTCCACTTACGGAACATATACCATTAAGCAGGTCATTTACAACTATACAACCGGCTGTGCTGACAGTACTACTCAAATCGTCTACATCTCTACAACCACAGCCGGAATTGCAGGGATCTCGAATGATAGTGTTTGTGTGAATTCTTCTATTTCACTTTTGGACAATTCCACTTCCTCTCATCCTTTCGGGACATATTCCTGGAACATGGGGAATGGCCAAACCGTTACAGGTGCAAATCCGAGTTATGCCTATCCAAGTTTTGGAACATTTACCATTACTTTGACTGCAACAAACAGCGTTGGATGTGCTGATGATGCAACGTTCAGTCCGATGGTTGCGCTGGCTTTACCTTTAGCTCAGATCACACCGGACGACAATGCAGGATGTGCTCCATTCCTGGTCACATTCAGTAATGGATCAGCTTTACAAAACAATGGAGTGAACCTGGCTTCCTTCCTTTTTACATTCAATGATAACAATACGACTCAGACAACTACCAATGTTGGAACAACGGTGAACCACACTTACAACACGGAAGGAACCTTTACCGCAACTTTAGTGGCAACGGACCAATTCGGTTGTGTTTCTGCTCCTGCTTCCACCTCCATTTCGATTACAAAACCGACAGCTGTCTTTACAATTGATCCGGTTGTTTGTAACCTGGAGAATGTAAGCACGGTGAACGCTTCTACGGGACTCGCGCCGTTAACTTATCAATGGAGCGTTGACGGATCACAAGTAAGTACTGCAACCGATTACGCACACGCATACAGCGAAAGCTTAAACAATAGCACTTCAAGCTTTACGCATGGTTATGTGTTGATCGTTACGGATGCAAACGGATGTAAAGACACTTTGTCCAATTCATTAACAGTTTCCACTCCAGTAGCAATTCCCCAATATACATTCAGCGGTGCTGCAACGAACGCAAATGGTGACTACTTATGTCCACCGGTTTTTGCAACCCTGACGGATGCATCCCTTTCTTTTGGTACTATTTCAAGTTATAGCTGGATTTTCGGAGACGGAAAAACTTCTGTTCTTGAAAATCCGAACAATACCTACGTATTCCCGGGAACTTATAGCCTGAGCTTATCCATCACGGATGAATTCGGTTGTACTTCCGATACGACTTATATCGACTACTTAACCATCTTTGGGCCGGTTGCTCATCCTTCCTGGACACAAAATTTAGGCGGATGTGGCCAAAACGTCGATTTCAATATCGGTGCAACCAGTTTCCTGGAAACAATCGTATGGAATACCGGAGATGGGACCGTTGTGAATGATTCAACGAGCTTCACGCATACTTATCACGATGTGACCACCTACAATCCGACTTTGACGGTTACTGACAGCAATAATTGCGAGGTGGTTTACCCAATGAATCCCATCACTATTCCGGATATTGGTTTGAATGCCTATTTTGTTGTGAATCCGACATTGATCGATTTGGGTACAACCGTTGAATTTGAGGATCAATCAAGCAGTGTGAACGGAATTTTGACATGGACCTGGGACATGTCACCGAACCCACAAACGATCAATAATTCGGATGCATCGGTTTACGCCAATTATTATACTCCGGGATCTTACACCGTCACACTTACTGTTGAAGATCCGAACGGATGTTTCGATACATACACAAAAGTGATCAATGTAGTCGGAGATTTTGAAATGCCAAATATCATTACCCCGAATGGGGATGGTACGAATGAATACTTTTCTTTCAAACACGACATTTTCAAGTCGTTTGACATCGTTATATTGAATCGATGGGGGAATGTTGTTCACGAAGGAAAGAATGTCACAGGATCCATTTTCTGGGATGGAAAAACACAAGGTGGCGATCCATGCAGCGAGGGCGTCTATTTCTATAAGCTGAATGGGATCTTAAAAGACAACAATTCAATCCAAAAAGCAGGGTTTGTAGAGTTGGTCAGATAAGTGATTAGAATAGTATCGGGTTAAAAACAAAAAGCAGTCATTGCTGACTGCTTTTCGTTAACCTAACCTAACCACTATTCACTGAATCAGAAACTGAAGATATCAGCTCCTTTTCGATTACAAAAGTGCGTATTTAATTATCTAATTCAAAATCCAATTTTGTACATTTCAAACATATCTTGAAAGTTAATGACCTGTTATTAAATTAAAAACCACTGATTTGTCGTTAAAAACAGCGCGTTCAGAAGAATTTTAGCTCCATTCATCATTTCCAACTATTGGAATCCTAAAAAATCCACCAGGGTGAATTTTTAACAACTATTTATCTAATTTGATTTTTTCTGTGCTTTCAGCAGAAATTTTAAAACCCGGAGATTTTTATACCTTTGCGTTGTGTCAGAATATATTCAAATATACACGGATGGCTCTGCCAGAGGGAATCCTGGGCCAGGCGGTTATGGTATCATCTTAAAATACAAACAATCCGTAAAAGAACTTTCTCAGGGTTATCGGCTTACAACGAATAACCGGATGGAGTTACTTGCAGTAATTTGTGCGCTGGAGAACCTAAAAACCACTACTATTCCTATCCGGATCTACTCCGATTCAAAGTATGTTATTGACGCCATTGAAAAAAGATGGATTTATGCCTGGCATTCTAAAGGATTTGTCAAGAAGAAGAACAAGGATCTTTGGCTCAGATACCTGGCTTTGGCAAAGTCTTTCCAAATCGAATTCATTTGGGTAAAAGGACACAATGGCCATCCGGAAAACGAACGATGTGATGTATTGGCTGTTGAAGCTGCTTTGGGAGGAAATTTATTGGTTGACCAATACTTCGAAGAGGTTCAGCAGCACGAAGTCTAGCTAATAAAGCAGGATTTTACGAATGTGTAAACCAAGGGATGCGGAAGTTCTCTGGTGGAACTGATCTGCGGACAGAAGCCACAGGCCAGGAAAAATTTACGATTCTTCAAACTGATGATTTCAGGCTCTTCAAATTGATTGTATGCTTCAATATCCAAATCGGTCTCTGTGAGGCTTCCAATGAGTTGCGGATACAAACTATAACGTGTTGCCGTCAGTTCTTCGGGATTACGTGTTTCATATAAATGGATCAATGCGGAAGAATGAGGAACAACATACACTCTTTCGAAATGGTTTCCATCTACGAGATTATCTGAAATAAGTTTTTCCCCGTTTGCACTCAAATTATTGCGGTGAATCAATACGTCGATCAAAGCTTTATATCCTTCACCTGTAATAAAAACAGGAATATCCTGCTGCAATAACAGATCGATTACACCATTCAGATAAAATAGATTGAGATAGGGACCCGGAGCAAACCAAAAACCGTCATAATTTGAAAGTTGCTGAGGCTTCATATTGATTAGCTCATTTACCTTGATCCAGTAATAAGACAATTCCACTTCCAGGAACCGACCTGCATGGTCTAATGCCATGTTTGTCGCATGGTGTGTATTGAAGGTAAAGTTAAAATCCCCAATAATTCCGATCTTCAATTGCTGCATAAGGAAATAAACTAAAAAGCCATCTATCGGTTGACAAATGGCTTCTTTAAATTAGTTATTATCTTTTGAACCAACCCTTTAAGATTGCGTTTTGGATTGGTAGCGAAAGCGTTATCGAATCAGTCAGAACAGGAGTAGTCAAATCAGGTACAATCCGGTATACGTTACAGTTAAATGTACACGTGAATTTCGAGTAATCTCCCGAACCATCCGATTCCTGAACAATTCCTGTGAAAATAACATCCTGAGCAGGTTGTGTATCATCAGAAGTCCAAACATTCCCTGAACCATCGCGGTAAACTACTTCAAAACCATTGGCAGCATACGCAGAATAAACAGGTGCAGTCGTAGATGAGAAGAAACTATTAAAAACAGCCAAACTCGGATCACTGTCAGCACTTCCGTCAAAACTGATAGAACCCAAACCAACACGAATGGAAACCAAACTCTCAGAAGATTTCATATTTGCGTAGTACGCCGCTTTTGAAGGTGTTGGCGAAGGAAGAATGTATTTCGTTTTTGTCGCTTCCAAATAATAACCACCAACGTTTTGTGTCAACTCCAGCTGACTTCCATTGACAATCCCAATAAAACTTGATTCCAGTTCTACCTTTGGTGTCGGCGCCGGGATAATTTCATGCTTTGGACAACCCGCTAAAAACAGGGAGCCAAACGCAAAAAGAGCAATAACTTTTTTCATAGATAATGTTTTTCAAACCAATGTGTTCTGAGAACACAATTCGAAAATACAACTTTTTTTTATATGCCAAAGATATTTCTGAAAATCTCACGGATCTATGCCCGCAACAACTTATTTTGTTCAGGGAAACAATAGTAAGGTAAGAAAACCGGTTTTTCAATCTCGTTGGTCAAATCCATGGAGTAAATCACCTCTGTTTCGGAGATTATGATCGTGTCCAGGTTTTCATCCATGTTCAAGTCGATTCCACGCACGCTCAACTCGCACATTAACTGATTAAATGCACTCATGCTTACAAAGATCTGACTCTCATAAGAACTTCCGTTTTCGTAAACACAACAATCCAGTTGAACTTCCGTTGATGAACTTTCGAATTGAATACGATTTAATAAGATGCTGTCGAATATTGTTTTCATACTGTTTGACTTTGATGATACAAATTTGCACCCAGTAGTTCGTAAACTACTTACGATCTACTCAACAAAGTCAAAATTTTAAAGTGAAAAGTTAAAAAGGGAATATTAGACAAAATCAAAGGTCGGTTTACTTTTAACTTCTACCTTTTCACTTTTACCTTCTTTTTAGTAATTTCACAACACCTTATAGATTGAAAAAATGAAGTATTTCCAAATAGACAAAAACCTTTTTATTGAAAACCGTAAGAAATTTACGGTAAAAATGGCAAAAAACACATTAGCTGTTTTCAATTCAAATGATATTTATCCGGTAAGTGCGGATGGAACTTTACCTTTCGCCCAACACCGGGACATTTTTTACTTATCCGGAGTCGATCAGGAAGAAAGCATTTTGGTCCTGTTTCCAAACGCAAGTAATGAAGCACATCGCGCCATTCTTTTCCTGAAAGAAACGAACGATCACATTGCCGTTTGGGAAGGCGCCAAACTAAATAAAGACCAGGCTTTTGAAACTGCAGGGATCAAAACGGTTTATTGGTTGCAACAATTCCCTACGATCTTCAAGCAATTGATGTCTGAAGCAGAAGGAATTTACCTGAATACGAATGAGCACTTACGCGCAGATACGACGGTTCAAACACGGGAAGACCGGTTTATTATCCAGGTAAAACAGGATTATCCTGCACACCAGGTGCATAAAAGCGCTCCCATCATGCACCAGATCCGCTCGGTAAAGGAAAAAATCGAATTGGACCTGATGCAAACAGCATGTGATATCACTGAAAAAGGATTCCGTCGCATCCTGGGATTTGTAAAACCGGGCGTTTGGGAATACGAGATCGAAGCCGAATTTTCACATGAGTTCTTAAGAAACAGATCAAAAGGATGGGCATACACTCCGATCGTAGCATCGGGAAAAAACGCCTGTGTCCTTCATTATATTGAAAACAACATGCAATGTCAGGATGGCGATGTCATCTTGCTGGATGTCGGGGCAGAATATGCCAATTACTCTTCCGATATGTCGCGAAGTATTCCGGTAAATGGCCGTTTTACTCCAAGACAAAAAGAAGTTTACAATGCCGTTCTTAAAGTGAAAACACAGGCAGAGAAAATGCTTGTTCCGGGAACCATGTTAGCAGAATATCAAAAAGAAGTGGGCAGATTAATGGAGTCCGAGTTGCTCGGTTTGAAATTGTTGGACCAGACCGATATCAAGAATCAGGACCCGAACTGGCCGGCTTACAAGAAATACTTCATGCATGGAACGTCACATTACCTAGGGCTTGACACGCATGATGTGGGTCTGTGGAATGTGCCTATTGAAGCAAACATGGTATTCACCTGTGAACCGGGAATCTATATTCCTGAAGAAGGCTTGGGAATCCGTATAGAAGACAACTTGGTTATCCAGGCTTCCGGTCAACCGTTCAATCTGATGAAAAACATCCCGATCGAAGCGGACGAAATAGAAACGTTGATGAATCAAAAATAATGAGTGAACAATTGTTGAATTACAGGATTTCCGGAAATGGAAGTCCTGTTGTTTTTTTGCATGGTTTCATGGAGGACTATACCATGTGGGACGAACTGATCCCTCACCTTCCGGTGAAAGCAATTTGTATTGATTTACCCGGACATGGTTCAAGTCCTGTGGATTTTAACACAACGCCTTCCATTCTCTCCATGGCCAAGGAAGTAGAAAAAATAATTGTCCATGAAAAATTGAAACATGCCCTGGTTGTCGGACATTCCATGGGCGGATATGTTGGTTTGGAATTGATGAAGCTCGTTCCAAGCCTGGAACACCTGGTTTTATTTCATTCACATCCATGGAGCGATTCGGAAGACAAAAAACGAGATCGTGAACGTGTTGCAAACCTGGTCCTTACCAAAGCTTCCGCTTTCATCCGGGAAGCAATCCCGAATTTATTTTACGATCCTTCCAAAATGGAAGCTGCAATCGGACATTACATCCGCCTTGCAGACCAAATGGACCCAAAAGCGATCGGTTGGGCATCTTTAGCCATGAAAAACCGCTTCGACCTGGCTTACCTGATGGAAAAGAACCCGGAAAAATTCACAGTGATCAGTGGCGAGAAAGACAAACTCATTCAGGTGGGTCTACTCGATGTCTTTTGCAAACAGAACAAGATCTCATCTATTGTATTTCCAAATGTGGGACACATGGCACATGAAGAAAACCGGGAGGAAGTGATTCACTTGCTCAACACGATCTTTTAATTCACTATACCAAAACTCTTATATTTCCCACGGAGGAACACGGACGGGCACGGATGATTGTATTTATTTGGCAGTTAAGATAGAGGTGACAATTTTCGTTTTTAATAAATTAAAAAATAGGTTTCTTAAGTGTTCCTCAGTGCACGTCTGTGGGAAAATTATATTTACATCGTGTACAAAGCTTATTTTAAACACGTATTCGACAAAAAATAAATAATTTTAACGGTATTAACTTTTGATTATACTACCAGCTGAGTTATTTTAACAGTTAAAATCTGAGTGTGTCCGGTTTCAAAACGATAACTCAGTTTATTATAACTCGTAAATTGTCGATAAGAACTAAGTAACAAACTACATTATGGAACCGAAAAGACTTCGCGCTTTAGTCATTGATGATGAAGAATACGCACGCAAAAATTTAATAATGATGCTGGACGATTTTTGTCCGGAGATTGAAGTAATCGGTGAAGCTTCCGGAAAAGAACAGGCAAAAGCATTGATCACGGCCAGTAAACCGGATGTGGTGTTTTTGGATATCCGAATGCCAAGCGGCGCGGAAGGATTTGAATTGTTGGAGGAAGTCGAAGAAAAAAACTTCCTGGTTGTCTTTGTTACGGCATTTAAGGATTATGCAATCCGTGCATTCAATGCAAGTGCTGTCTACTACTTGTTGAAACCGATCGATATTGACGATTTGCGTGTTGCAGTGGAAAAACTGGTAGAAGCAAATAACGTTTTCGGACAGGATCCTGAGAATTACGTGACTTACTTCAGAAGTTTACGCAACCTGTCAGACCAACTACTTCGCAACAAGCCCAATAACCGCATTGCAATCAGTCATACAAAAGGATTAAAGATAGTTGAAGACAATACCATTTCTCATTTGGAAGCAAGTGGAAACTGTACAACGATCTATTTCAACGATGGCACGCGTTACCTCGATACAAGAACACTGAAGATCTATGAAAACATCCTGAATCCGGCAAAATTTTTCAGGGTCCATAAATCACATATTATTAACCTCAACAATCTTGCAGAATACATTAATGAAGACGGTCATTTTGCCGTATTGAAAAATGGATTGCGTATTCCTGTTGCCCGAAATCGCGTAACTGATTTTGTCAAAATGTTGAAAGAAGGATGAAATTATTTACTTGGATAGTTTTTGCAGCTATTTCTTACATGGGAATGGCGCAAGACTATTCTTTCATAACATATTCCAACGGACAAGGTTTACCTCAGTCACAGGTCCAATGCATTACACAGGATGACGATGGTTACCTGTGGGTTGGAACATTGGGCGGATTGGCCAAATTCAATGGTAAGAACTTCACCACCTTTCCGCTGGAACAAGGATTGTTCAATAACCGGATTTCCTGTCTTCAATACATTCAAAAAAGTATTTGGGTCGGACATGAAGGTGGAATCACACAGATCACAAATAATAAAGCACAAACCTTTTCATTAGGTGATGATGACCGGACGGTAATTGTTACGGATTTTATCTCCTATCAGGGGAAAATTATCGCCTCAACGGAAGGAAGTGGTTTATATATTATCTCGAACAATCGCATTTCAAAGGTCTCTCTAAAAAACGCAGATGCGTCGACTTGCAGGGATTTGGAAGTGATCAACGGAAAATTGTACATCGGAACCCGAAACGGTATCTATTTCACAAAAGATCTCACCAACTTTAACCATGTAGCGGCTTTTAAGGACCGACGCATTTCCGGAATTGCTTTAAAAAAAAATCAGGTATTCATTTCCACTTCCTTTGAAGGTCTTTTCAAAACTGATTTCACTTTCAAACAGTTTGACTCCATTCCGGTACGATCGGACGATTTGTACATCAGTGCTATCAAAAGCGACAAATCCGATCAATTGTGGCTTGCTTCACCTGAAGGAGTGATTCGCCTATCTTCCAATTTGAAGCAGCTTGATCTGAATGAGGTAAACGGCCTTCCTGTAAATGCCATCAATTGTTCCTTCCAGGATAACGAAGGCAACATCTGGTTTGGTAGTGATGGAAAAGGACTCATCCGGTTTGCCAATCAGAATTTGCAGATTTATTCCACAAAAACAGGAATGCCCTCCGACCTGATCCTATGTGGCAAAAAACTGACCAATGGCTCTTATTTATTCGGTTCTTACGACAAAGGGGCTTTCAAAATGAATCTTCGGGGAGCCTGTGAGAAAATTCCCATACCTGCAACCACTGTATGGGACATCGAATATTTCAATGGGAATGCCTGGTTCGCTACTGAACTGGGGATATTCAGATGGGATTTCAAATCGGAACCACAGCGTTATAACTTCCCGAATTATTCCAGTCCTTTCCGGGTCATTAAAATCTATAAGAACAAACTGATTGTTGCTGATGAGGAACGGATCGGGTATATTGAAAACAATGTCCTTCATCCCTATTCCGATTTCAAATTCAATCTCAATAAAAATGGGAATATCCGGGATGTTTCATTCTACTATTCAAATATCCTGGTTGCCACATCCAAAGGATTGTACGAGCTGAACCTGAACAAGAAGTCGCAAAAACTGCTTAAGAATTTCAAAGCCAGCATCTCGTCCATAGAAACAGATACCGACAACCGGATCTGGATCGGTACGGAAAACGGATTGGTCATTTTTGACGGGATCAAGTATAAAAACATTTCCTACAGTTCAAAAAGCGGTGCGCGTTTCATCAACTTCATCCAGCGAGTGAAAAGCCATATTTTTATCGGGACAAATGACGGATTATACGTTTTTGAAAACAGGGAAGGCACACAAACACTGGTAAAGCACATTGGAACCAATAACGGACTGATCAACCTGGAATCGAACATCAACTCTTCTCTCTTTGAAGAAGGGAACTTTTGGTTTGGTACCAGCGATGGCCTTGCGAAATTGCATGTGGGTTCCGATGATGAAGGATTCTCTGATTTTTCGCCCAAATTAAATATCGCTCGGGTATTGGTCAATTACCGGGAAATCGATCCTTCTTTCATATACAACGGTCTGAAACTGAATTACTCCAAAAACAACCTCATCATCGATCTGGACGGGATTTCAATGGAAGATCCTGAATCAGTCACTTTTCAATATAAACTGGAAGGTGAATCCGACAAGTGGTCTCCACCAACTTTGAACCCAACGATTATCCTTTCAAACCTGGATGCCGGAGATTATGTACTTCATATCCGTGCCATTTCAGGAACGAAGAAGATTTCGGAGATCAGTTCTTTTGCCATTACCATTACCCCGCCTTTCTGGAGAACCTGGTGGTTCTACATCCTCGTATTTGTAGCAATTGCTTTCGGAATCCGGTATTATTTCAGATTGCAGATCAAACGGGAGAGAGAACGCAACTACAAGACCAATCTGGAGAACAAATCGCGTTTGCTTGCATTGGAACAACAATCCCTGAATGCAAGTATGAACAGGCATTTCATCTTTAATTCCCTGAATTCCATCCAGTATTTCATCAATACACAAGACCGGGTTTCTGCAAACAGGTACCTGACCAGTTTTGCCAAGTTGATCCGAAAGAACCTCGACAGTGCTTCCGAAGGAGACAATGTGGTTACCCTCCACCAAGAGCTTGAACGACTGGAATTGTACCTTTCCCTGGAAGCCATGCGTTTCAAGGACCGATTCGTTTACCGAATTGACAACCAGGGAATTGACCTTGAGCAGGTAACCGTTCCGGCAATGCTTCTTCAGCCTTTCGTAGAAAACAGTATTATCCATGGAATTCTGCCGGATGAAACGAAAAAGGGTGAAATCTTAGTGACAATCAAGGCACTGGGTGACCAGCTCGAAATCTGTATTGACGACGATGGGATCGGAATTGATTTCAGTTTGAATAAAAAAGCCAAATTCCAGGGGGATCACAAGTCCCAGGGAATGGAGATCACTTCTAAAAGAATCGACCTTATTCGCCAGATGTGGAATAAGGATTATGAGTTGATTGGCCCCTTTCAAATGACGAATCCTGACCGTTCAATCAAAGGAACGCGCGTTTTAATCAAAATTCCTTATGAAAATTTGGAAATGAATGATTAAATAGTTTATATTTGTTCAGTATGCCTTTTTAGACTATGAAAAAGATAACAATTATAGCATCATTATTAATCGTGTTTACAGCTTGTCAAAAAGCTGATATCCGTCCGAGAACAGAATGTGGAACACCAACTCCTGAGATGAAAAGTATCTCTGAGGATGGTTCGGGTACAACTGTTGGTACTCCGAATGCTTTGGGTGGTTCCGAGACAGGAACACCTACAGTTGATCCAAATGATCCGGAGAATCCTAACGGAGGAGACATTACGGATCCATTGAGAAAGAAAGATCAGAAAGACAATAAATAAAATAAAAAATCCCGATTCAAATGAATCGGGATTTTTTTTGTTCCATTATTTTCAATCCATTACTTATTCTGAAAATGATTCCAGCCCTGAGCCTTTATTGGAATCAACGAATCATTTGTATCCACCAGATAAATCCCTTCGCTTGAATCTGTCATATAACCGATCACTGTCATGTGTGGATTTCCTTTAATCTTGTCGAAATCATTCTGAGAAACCGTGAATAGCAATTCATAATCCTCTCCGCCATTCAATACACAAGTTGTCGGATCCATATTAAAATCAATTGCCGTAGTTGAAGTCAGTGAATCAACAGGAAGCTTTGCATTGTAGATCATTGCTCCTTTATTACTCGCTTTACAGATATGCATCACCTCAGAAGCCAATCCATCCGAGATATCGATCATAGCTGTCGGAATAACTTCCAGTTCCTTCAAATAAGTGATAATGTCTACACGCGCCTCAGGCTTCAACTGTCTTTGAACAATGTAATCCTTCCCGTCTAAATCCGGTTGGATACTTGGGTTTGATTCAAAAACGCTCTTTTCACGTTCCAATACCTGCAATCCCATATACGCAGCACCCAGATCTCCCGACACAACCAATAAGTCATTGGCAGCAGCTCCTGACCGGTAAACCACTTTCGATTTATCCACCACTCCGATAGCCGTAACAGATATAACCAATCCGGATTTCGAAGAAGTGGTGTCTCCACCTACCAAATCCACTTTATAATGCTGACAAGCCAATCGGATACCCGCGTATAAATCTTCCAGGGCTTCCAGTGGAAAACGGTTCGAAACAGCTATCGAGACTGTAATTTGTTCCGGAGTTCCATTCATGGCTGCAATATCCGAAAGATTCACCGCCACTGCTTTATATCCCAAATGTTTGAAAGGAACATACATCAGGTTAAAATGAACACCTTCCACCAACATATCTGTTGAAACCAGGGTGTATTGCTCTTCATTGCGTTCCAGGACCGCAGCATCATCCCCGATTCCAAATGCCGTCGATTCTCTTGTAATCAGGAAGTTCTTAGTCAATAAATCAATTGTTCCAAATTCACCCAGGGATTCCAAATCCGTTCTTCTTTCTTCTGACATGTGTTAAAATATATAGTGCAAAGATACACTTTACTCAAAAGAACCCGAGCCTGAATCCAAAAACGAGCAAACTAAGCAAGAAAGAATTACATTTATTGAAACAACTAAATCCGTTATGAAGAACCTCATCATCTTCTTTATCCTACTGAATTCCTTTACCGGAATAACACAAACCTTTGTCCGTTCCGAACTTCCCACACCAGTTTCAACTCCATGGGAAATCACTTTCGGACCGGATTCCATGTTGTGGATCACAGAAAATAACGGAAGGGTTTCGCGTATTGACCCCGAAACAGGAAGTAAGACCGTTGTTTACACTGCTCCCGATTATTTTGGCGGAAGTCCCTTGGAAAACTCCTTTCTCTGCCCCAGTCTGAGTATCGGTTCGGGTACATTGGGCCTGGCATTGCATCCGGATTTCACCACTACAGGTTCTTCTTATATCTATTTCATGTATTCCTACAATTCGGGAACATCCGGTAGTCCGGCCACCCGCTTTAAGATCCGAAGGTTAGAATGGAACCCGGCGAGCGAACAAGTTATAGGCTACCAGGATATCGTAACGGGAATTTCAAACGGATACGACCATTTGGGAGGAAGATTATTGGCTGTCAAACAAAACAATATTCCCTATCTATTTGTATCCATCGGCGATCATGGATCTTCGGAAACGAATAGCCCCCAATGTTACAATCCGCAATCGGATAACCCGAACAACTTTGCTCAGGACCCAACTACTGATAATGGAAAAATCCACCGTTACCACATGGACGGAAGCATTCCGGCAGACAACCCCATTCCGGGCAATTCGTTTTTCACCAGGGGCCATCGCAACCCACAAGGCTTGGTTTACAATGGCGATTTGAACATCCTTTACGACATCGAACACGGAGACCGCACAGATGATGAGATCAACATCCTGGAAAAAGGCATGAATTACGGCTGGAAAAATGTTCATGGCTATCATTCGGATGACAATTTCCCCGGAGAAGCTGCCTACATCGCGAATTATGTCCCAAATCCCCAAATTCCAAACGATCACCTGGTAGAACCGATCTATGCCATTTGTGCTGTTCAGACACCCAGTTCCAACAATGGAACCACCTGGTGCACGGTTGCTCCCTCCGATGGGATTTACTACAACAGTCATACTATTCCGGCCTGGACAAACAGTATCCTGATGGTAACGCTCAAAAAAGGCGATGCCACCGATATGGAACTCTACCAATTCAAACTGAATGCACTGGGAACCATGGAAACATCCACTTCACAGCATCCGAATCCCAAAAAATACTTTACCGCAGATCAGCAATTGAATGGGCGATTACGTGATGTGGCGATTTCCCCTGATGGAAAGAAAATTTACCTGATCAACAATGGCGGAGCAACTTCAGCCACAGACAAAATAACAGTCTATACCTATATGGACACAAGCAGTTTGGAATCTCTGCCATTCAATCTCTATCCCAATCCATCCAATGAAACACTAATTATCCAACTCCCTGAAAACAAACCCAGCGTGATTCGGATCTTCGACACAAAAGGGGCCAAGATTCATGAGATCAAATCACAATCGGATTTTATCACGCTGAACATAAGCGATTTAAAATCAGGATTGTATTGGCTGAGCTACGAGTCCGAAACACTTCAAAGAATTGAACAATTTGTGAAGGAATAAATCTAAGGACATGTCAACAATAAGAAAAATTCAATGGATCATCGGTATTCTCGGTATTTTATTGCCGGTGCTCACTCTTTTCATCCCATTCTATGAATCGGTACTGATGCTTGACAAAAGTTCCATTCAAGGCTTGTTGTATACCTACGAAGCAGTTGAGGTTGGGGATATTGCAGTAATCAGTGGTTTGGGCTCCTTATTCGCATGGATTCATGTTCCATTTTGCATCGCACTTTCCATTCTATTGATATTGGACAAACCAAATCTTGCGATGTCAATCGCATGTGCCGTTTTTTTCGGCGTCTGCACTATTCTTGTTTACATAGGCTGTTCGGCAGGTTTTGGGAAACCTATCGGTGATAGTATGTTAGTAGGATATCCAATATTATCATTGACTGAAATCGTACTGATCACCTTCTCCATTTATTTAGCGGCCAAACACAAAACCCAAAGAAATTCTGCTGCAATCGATTTTTAAAAAACAAAAAGCTTTCCACCGCAGCGAAAAGCTTTTAACTAATTTCAGATTATCACCAGTTAATGAACGGGTGGCGGTGTGTTTGACGGACAAGTCGGGTTTGGACATTGCGTCAGCCCATCAGGCAAAGCTGTACCGCAAGCCGGACAAAACTTTTGCTCTTTTGAAAGATAAAACTGCTTTTTCATAACTCTCGCTTTATTCGTTACCTGTAAGTTAGAAAAAAATGAGCTTAGGGAAAGTTAAAGAGTGTTAGGGAAATGGGAATCGGTTGCTTTCTTTCTTGCAAAGGCCCACATAAGCAATGCTGCGATCAGACAGCAAACCAGTGCATAATCGTAGAAATAAATTTGGCTTAAAGGAATATCACTTGCCACATTCGGAGCCAGGGGCTCCGATGCGATCACACCCAAAGACAATAAAATGAGCATGAACTTCACTAAAAACCCAACCAAATAGGCAGAACAAACAACACTTAGTATCCGAATCAACCTGCCGTTTGGATAGTCCGGGTTCTTCCTTCTTTTAACCAGTTGGAAAGCTCCATATGAAATCAAAGGAAGTGCTCCAAACGAAAGAGCAGTTTTCAATCGGACGAGGAATTCCTCATTTACCGAACTGATTGTGACCTTAAACGGCATTGTCGGACCGATCAATTGGTCCAATAGTGCGTCATTCACAAATGGAAACAGGACCCACATGCCTATGAAAAACACAACGGTAAGTGCTGAGGTAATTAATCCGGGCTTTTGCATGGGATGAAAATAGTGAAAATTCTGTTTTGGTTGGCTATCGGAATCCTCCCCCTTCATCCCCCTCCAAAGGGAGATTGACTAGTAAATCGCACAAGCCCTTTTCATTAAGAGATTGAAAGCAATTTGGGGAGATGTGTTTTTCTTGAAAGCGATTTCGTCC
>Ga0247691_1000169_pt1 | contig 15362 bp, 12 predicted proteins | sample CNK32_metaG_FD_182721 | JGI IMG/M metagenome (GOLD analysis project Ga0247691, IMG submission 182721) | Soil microbial communities from Purdue University Martell Research Forest, Indiana, United States - CNK32 | ecosystem: Environmental > Terrestrial > Soil > Temperate forest > Bulk soil...
ATCAATGCAAAAAGAACAGTAATTACTCCAAAGGTCATTATAAAATTTACTGTTTTAAGCACAAAAGGGATAAAATCCGGAAGATTTGCTTTAATCATCCCGCTCAATGCTTCCAATCCGGTTGTAAGCAGTAAGGAAATAAGCATGAGGAATCCCAATGATAAAACCAGGCCCAGAGAAAACAAGCGTGTCTTAATTGTTTTTAACCACTTTCTCTTGGCAACTACTTTTACTTCCCAAATCTGATTCAGGGAGGTTTGTAATTCGGTAAACACTCCGGTGGAACCCACAATTAAAGTAATGATACCAATGATGGTCGCAATGATAGAGGTTTTTTCTTCTGAAACTTTTGCAATGATACCTTCTATGGATTCGGCTGTGTCATTTCCCAAAGCTCCTTTAATCTGTTCAGAAATCTGTCCCTGAACAGCCTCTTCTCCAAAGAACAGTCCAGCTACTGCAATCACGATGACCAATAAGGCTGGTATCGAAAAAACAGCATAATATGCCACCACAGCACTTTGCCGAAAAGGATCCGCTTTCCACCAATCTGTTGTCGTTGCTTTTGTAATCGTCCAAAGACCTCCAAAAAAAGATTTTCGTTTTGTTCCTGGCATAAGATTCTGCATTTTTCTATTAAAAAAATACTGGTTTTGGACCTAAATTCCAAAAATCAGGAAGCAGATGTGGGAAAGATGTAAGTTTTTATCCGTCAGGGATTTTTTAGCAAGTATCTTCAAAAACAAAAAATCACCCGATCCAACTAAATGGACCGGGTGATTTCGAGCAGCTGTTAAAACGCTTATTTTTTAATAATCTGCTCCATTTTTGTTTCACTTGCAGTGACAATTTTCAACGAATAAATTCCCATTGGTCTTGAAGTAAGATCAATAGTTGCAGTTTTCAGATTATCAACAGCAATAGTTTCTAACTCTTTTCCTGTTGCATCAATCAAAACAATTTGCTGAATCTCTTCTGCATTTTCCACCGTCAGGATTCCCGAAACAGGGTTTGGAAATACCCGAATTTGAGATTCTGCCCTTACATTATTTTTCGGCGTTTCTGACAGGAGTTTTTTAGGCTTCGGATAAACGTATACCGTATAAGTGGTTGAAATTTCCACACACTGGCAAATTCCAGTGACGGTAATAGTTACCACTTTTGGCTCTGTACCATCACCATCATAAGGTCCCCAACTAGTTACAACCAGAATTCCATCCGCTGTAATGTAATACTCCGCAGCAGGAGAAATACTCACAACTGGATTATCAACTCCACTGATCGAGAAATACCCGGGAGTTCCGGTTCCGTAGATCACGTTACCTCCTTCCAATCTTCGGATGTCAATTTTACAACAACGCTCATCCGTCACATAAATATTGGTTGTCTCTACAATTGCATTCGTTGTTCTCACGTATCCTGCACCTGTTAAAGTGGTATGCTGCAAATAGCCCAGGCCGTTTACAGTTTTTGGAATATCAAAACAGAATTTATCTACCAGTTTCGTTCTGTTCGGGTCACTGTAAAGAAAAAATTCCGCATGCTCGTTGCCATAAACGCTTACACGTGCATAATAATCCGTTCCATATGAAATCGGAATAAATCCGGCAGGAGAGATATTTGATCCATTGTCCAACAAACCAATTGCAACTCCCGGATTAACATCTGAATAACCACCGGGTGTATAGAGTCTGATTGCCAACTGATCCATATTCGGTGCGGTATTACAAGTGATCATTGGCACTTCATAATCCGGGTTCCAATCCTTGGATGTTAGGATAGCCACATTGATTGCTTTTCCGCTTGGCGTATTGAATAATTTGAAATCGACATCCATGTTGAAATTTTTGTCATACAAATTTCCAAGGAATGTAGAGATCCTGCTTTCATGTGCACCATACACATCATTGAACAAAACAACCCCGCTGGTGATGTTAATGTCTCCGGCACCGGCAAGTGAAGGCAATGGTCCAAAAGGACATCCGGAAGGAGGATAAACGAGGTTTTGGATGTTCGGACTCCAACCCACGGAAGTCGTATAATCAAAGTATTGGGCATTCGCGGAAAAACCGCACATAGTCAACAGACCTAATGAAATGATTTTTTTCATAAGACTTAAATAAATAGTAAATAATGGTCCCTACTCTCAGGCTTTTCGGGTAACGCCGTTGACAGAGCCGACCACAAATCCGCGCGCTGGATCCATAGAGAACTCTTTAACATTTTGACGCAATGAAGCTTGTTGGGAAAAGTGTGTAGTGTGGATATTGTTCTAAATCGTAAAACACCTTGCAGGTAAAGCCGGTTTTATGACTTTCGTAAAGTTTTCATCATCGAATAGCGGTATTAATCCAGTTCATAAATGCTTCCACACACTTGAGAGATGACAATTTAGAAAAGATTATCGAAATAAAAAATTCTTTTTCGTTTTTAACATATTGGGAATAAGGGAGGTAGGAGGATGTTCCCGCAGAACGCTTACGCCTTAGCTCTCCACCTTCGCATAACCGCTATGGTGGAGCAAGGTCAGCGTTGGCGCATTTCGCTGATTACGCGGATGTTTGTTTAGAATATTTGAACGTGGTGAAAGTACTTACCTTATTTATGCCCAAAAAACAAAGACAATGTATGCCAATAGAGTGCAATGGTCAGAACTGAAACTACTATCATTAAAATGCTCAACGAATCTTTATAGGTCTTTTTCACAATCATATAAATCACATTTGTCAAAATTACCATTGCTGGAAACCATGCATAAACCAAATCATTGATGATTAATGGTTTATAAAAGAAATCACTATCCAATAATATCCAAGCGGTTATGAAATGGATGATTAATAATAGAAGGGCAATGATCTTAAGCTTTTCCTTCATTTCTGATCATAATTCAAATAGCCTTTTTCATAGACTTTTGCATCCATCTCAAAATCTTCTCCTTCTAACGAAGCATGAACGATATAGGCGTGTTCCATGGTCTCAATAAAAGTACAACGAATGGTTTGAGGTCCAACCGTATGTGTTTTATCCTTAATTGAAGTAGGAACAATTTTGAATGTGCAATTATCAACCCAAATGATATCGGCAATGACCTTAGAACGGCCATTTTTTTCAGTTTGTTTGGTTTCTGTCCTCACAACGGTAGAAACAGTTCCATCAGGATTAGCTATTTCAAATGTCCCTGTTCTGAATTTTTTGCAATCACATGTCTGGGCCGTTCCTGCAAAACAATTCGCAGTTATAAAAATGATAAATAGAATTCTTCTCATTGTTTTTTCTTATTGTCTGATTTGTGTTATTTCCCTATTAGCACGAACATCTGCCTCGAAATTCGAGATTAAGCTTGTGTCAAATAGGTCAACTTTGATTACAACTTCTACTCGTAATTTTTAAGATTCAGAGTCGGGACATTATTCTTGGATAATTCAGGAATTGAAAACTCAATGAGTGAGTTATTGATCATTCTATCTCTAAGGATAATCTTCGTAATGGTCTTTTCAGTGTTTTCCAATTCAAAGATCACTCTTGCGCGAACAGGAATACTAGCTTCGTACATTGCTGAAACACATTTGATAGTATCGTTGGATTTGGAAATACCGAAGAGATCTCCTTTAATGGTGTTGTTCAGATAGATTTTTCTCTCTGCAGAAGACATTCCGGACCTGCTTGGGTATGAAAAGATGTCTTTTGAAAACTCCAAACAGGATAAATCAAGTATGAAACCGTAGGAGTTGTTTTTTGAATTTAAATCCGTTAACAAGATTTTCTTTTCTTCACAGTGCCTCAATGCACATTTAGCAATATCATATTCTTTGGGAACAAATCTTACCGAATAGGAAATCCCATTCAAGGTATCTCCATTCTTCCACGAAAACTCGGGCGAAGAATACCATTTCAAATAGGATTCAGGATCCATGTTTGCTACTTTTTTAGAGCTTGAGCAGGAAATGCATACCCCTAAAAAAATAAATACAAATAGGTTCTTTATCATAGAATAGTGATAACCCGTGATTCTCATTTTAGAACATTTAAGTGAATTTTTAATCGCAACTCCCAAAACCAAGGCCTGATCGGATAATTAACATCGGGTGTAATAAAGTTTAAAGCATCTGTCGGAAGCCACCTTCTTGCAGTCATATACCAGGTGAAATTCTTTCCCGGAGAAGCGCTCAAGGTGAAAGAAAAGCCGTATTGATCTGAAAATTGTTCACTTCTCAGGTAATTGAAGGCGGATGAAAATTGGATTCCTTTATACTTGGCACCTAGTTCCGGAGAGATGATGATGTTCGTCCCATAAATTTTCGACATTCCTTTAAAATCCTGGTAATTGGCCGTCACACCGTAGAATAGGTATTTATGGGCTAGTTCGGATTTCAGGATCACATTCGTCATTTGAATGGTGGAATCCAATCCGTTTACACGTGAATAAGTGCTATTGCTAGACAAGGTGAATTTTGTTTTCTTAAATTTCTTTTGATACACAAAACCTCCGCGATACAAGGTATTGTTTCCATAGGTGATCGAATCATTTCCACGGGCATTGATCAGGGAGTAACCCGCAAAAAGCAAGAGGTTCTTAATGATTGTTTCCTGTACGTCGATGTGGATACCATTGGTGATCAATCCTTTTCCATTTGAATTCACATCATACCTGTCGCCCACATATTTCCCAACAATGCTCAGATGCTTGAATAACTTGCTTTGAAAACCATATTCATGGTGCAGGAATCCTGAATTGTACAATCCTTGTGAGAACCCGTCGTAATTGACACCAATTCGTTTCACCTGCCCATAAACTTGCGTATGCATTCGGGTGAACCGGTATTTCACTTTGGTCGTGTATGCCAACTGACTGGCGTAATTTCTCGAAACGGAATCACCGATTGGAATCGTTTGCCCCAGACTTCCACTGATGAATAACCTTCCCGATCTTAATGGAGAAAGTGTAAAACTGACATTGGAAGTGTTATTCGTAATTTGTTTCTTCTTATGCAAAATGCTCTGTAGATCTCTTCCATTGTAATAATTCTCCACAGAAACAGAATTGCGTTCCTCGTCTCCATAACCAATAATGATGGAACTCACAAAACGCGCTGTGTTCACCGTAAAAAACTGGTTCATGTTGAATATATTCTGAGAATTGTTCAGGTATTGGTCCACAACGGAATTCGAAAATAATTTATTCGGAACCGTTAATCCGGCTGCAACGTCATAGAAGTATTTGCGGTAAGTTCCCTTAAACCGGATCCCTTGAATCGGCACACTGCTATTCGACATTTTTCCTCCTGAAAGAGAAGTCAGTCCCAAATCAAAACGTTTGATCCCATCCAAAAAACCATTGGGCTTTTTTAAGTTCAATGCGTTCAGGTCATCTAACTTGGTATTTTTCAAATTTTGGAGGCTATCGACCTTTCCGTTCCATTTATCCAAAGTTCCTTTATACATGTCCATTTTCTGGGTAATGGAATCCAGGTTCAATCGGTCAAAATCAATCTTGTTTGCTTCGGGAATGGCTACATCCGGAATCTTGGTATCGGGAATTTTTCCATTGATATCCGGAATCTTTCCATTGGGCAATTCAGGTTTTTCCAATATTCCACCAGGAATTTGAGGCTGATTTTTCCCTTTCAGTAATTTGTATTGTTCCAATAGGAAATCCAAATAACTGAGTTTCCCCTCTAAAGCATAAATATCCTGATTGATTCCACCAATATCGGTATCCAATCCTCCGATCTCATGCTCCAATTCTGCCTTTCGCATGCGGTATTTAGCGAGAGCATCATAGCTTAATCTAAAATAAGTAGGCTTCCCGGAAATGTATTTTTCGTCCGAAAGTCTTCCTTGAAAAGTAAGTGGGATACCTTTGAACATAAAAGAAGAAGAAACTTCCACAAAATGGTTCATTCGTCCTCTTTTATCCAGGAAATTTGATTGGACACCTGCATTTGCGCCTACGTCGATATCTGTCCTTCCCAAAGAAAAAAACGGGGTTCTTATTGAGTCAATTTCTTGAGCAAACAATAAAGGACTGATAACAATGAATACTATGCAGGTTATTAATTTCAATTTAGGTATAAGCTATTATGTCTGCAAACGTAAGGATTTCAATCAAGAAATAAAAGAGCTGAAAAATCCACCTATTTGTTTCAACTAAGCATCTCATCACTAAATCATAGTTATTCTAATCCACGACGCGGTTTTATGTCCAAATAAAAAATTAAAGAGCGGGTCGTTTTTTAACAATTCGGATTGAAAAATCAGAACGATTTGGTAAGACAAGCTCAAGTTAGAAGGGTATTTTACCATTCATTACAAACTGAAACTTTATTTAACCTTTCCATATTCCTTTCCCACTGCTCATTTAAGCTATCAATATCTGTTGGTGCTTGTTCTATATACTAGGCATCTCAATCCCACGAATATTCCTATAAAGTTTCAATGCATACAAATCCGTCATCCCAGATATATAATCTATAACTCGCATAACTTTTTCATATGGTGTATTTGTCTCTTCAAATCTGTGAGAAGGAGGTAAAAGCTCTAGAATTTTATTATGTCGTTTTATTCTCTTTTTGGAAGGAATAAGAGCTGCTTCAACAAAATCTTCAATTAGTCCAGACATAATCCTAAAACCAGCCAATTCAATCTTAACGACGCTCGAATAATTATAAATTTTCTTATATGAAACTTCTTCGATCTTAGTAATAACCTTTTTCGCTTCTGATATATCACTTATCAAATCGCCAGTATAGATTCCTTGCAAAATAGCATTCTTCTTTTTCATGAAAATCTCAGCACATCGTATTGTCAAATAGTTTATTGCTTTAGCTCTCAAATAGGCAATTTTCTCATTTTTGTCTGAATCCAATTGTTCACACATCTGCTGGACATGTTCAAAATCTTCATTTTTATTAAGCTTAATTAGCTCGAGGAATATTCCTGATACAAATTCATGACTTAAGATTCCAAGTCTATGAGAATCCTCGAAATCTATAATATTATAACAAATATCATCTGCAGCTTCAACCAGATAAACAAAAGGATGTCTTTTGAAAACAATTCCATCGTTTGTTTTCTCTTGGATCATATTCAATTTTTTAGTTATTTCTGAAAAGACTTTCAAATCAAGCTGAAAAAAACCATACTTCTTTCTATGGACACCTCCCTTTTTACCTAAGCTAGCCTTTGATTCACAGGGATATTTAATTATTGATCCGAGAGTTGAATAGGTTAATCTGTAACCTCCCTTTGTCCCAGCCTGGGAATCCTTAGTTAATAGTCTTAACGCATTTGCATTCCCTTCGAAATTCGTTAAGTCCGACCATTCCCCGTCACTAAACATTTTACGGAACGCTTTACTTTTAGAGTTTTCAATAAAAAATTTGGATATTGCCTCTTCACCTGAATGTCCAAATGCCGGGTTTCCCATGTCATGAGCTAGACAAGCACTTGCAATTACACTTTTTAAATGATTTCTATAAAAAGGCCTGGCTTTATCGTCAGTTTTAACCTCTGGAAGTTTTGATATTTCTTTACCCACGAGTTTGCCCAAAGATCGTCCCACAGAGGCAACCTCTAGAGAATGTGTCAATCTATTGTGAACAAAAACTTCTTCTGGTAAAGGAAAGACTTGTGTTTTGTTTTGGAGTCTCCTAAATGCACTTGAGAAAATCAACCGATCCCAATCGCGTTCGAAATCATTTCTTATACCACCTTTACTATTTACTCCAAATCTTTCGTTTGAAAAGCAGTTATTCCAGTTCATAGTAGTCTTCATATAGCAGTTAGTTTAGTGAATTGTATGGTTGGTTACTCAATGTTCAGTTTTTCAAATAAAATGCGGTTTCTCTTTTTTGCATCGTCTAATACTTTATCAAAAGGAAGCACTTCAAAATAGGCAGAATAATACTTGCTTTTCACTTTGAAATAGCCTTTTCCGTCAGGCGTTTTATCAAACTCTCGATTCTCCAAAATCTTTCTTAGTGAATCGCTAATATCGCAGACGATGTAAATGTAAAATGGAGTCTTATCAGTTACTTCTACAGGTCTACCGTTTCGACCTGTTACTTTACCCTGTAAAAGCTTATCAATATATTTTTCTGCTTGTTCAATTGGATTTTTCTCCTCATTATAATCTTTATAATCATCCCTCATAGGTTTTTTAAACTCAACGATTGTAAAAGAGTTGTGAGGAGAAGTTTTAGAATCTGAGAAACCGAATGCTTCATTGTAGATTAATAAGTCTGACCTTTGCCCGCTTTCTGAACTGACCTCATCAATTGCTTTGAATGTTTTATCCGATGCTAAAAAAGAATGATATGTCAGTCGTTCATCAATTAACCATAAATTTTGCTTGTCAGGAGAAATCTCATTAGAGGTTGTTTGCATTGGAAAGAACACTGTATGAATTAAATCTTCGTTTTCAAATTTCTCATCGGTATTGAGTTCGAGTAGGCTTTCTAATAATTCAATTATTGTCTTTCTATGGACAACGTATCGCGCTAAATCTGATTGTCCAATCTCATTAAATTCACCTAAGAATTTTTCATATCTGCTAAGGTATTCTTCGTGATTGGTTATGTCTTTTTTATCCTCTAAAAGTTTGATTTTCTCTTCCTTTACTTGAAGCCTCCAATTAGCTTCAATCTTGTATAGTTCAATATCCAACTTCTCCTTGGATAAATCAGGTGGTAATTTAGACACCTCATCTTTTCTGAAATTTAAAGTACCTCTGTACTGAGGAAGCTCGTCCATAATCGTCGGTTTATAAGACTCGACTTTTTCGCTTCGAACTTTACTTAAATATTCATTAAGAATGTCTTCGATACATAAGACTGAAGCTCTCCTTAACTTAGCTAAATTCAAGTCTGAATTTTCATCATCTTCATCTTCAATCCCATCCGGGAAATTAAATCCTATCCGTTCAGTGTCAACATGTTCGTCAAGCATATCTCCAACGACATATGCTTGGTAATAGAATCTATTTTCCTCTTCATCTACAATCGGTTTTTTCCCTAAATCAATTATCCTTGAATAAAGTCCTTCTCTTATAACACTTCGATTGTGCGCGCAAAAGTTTATTTTATGGCTTTGGGTATTAAGTGACTTGGTTAAATACAAATCGAATGTTTCACTTTCTACTGAGAACTCCTTTGATTCCACGTCACCACTAAACTCTGTATTGAATACTGTAGTGAGATTAAACTCAATACTATTTTGATTCTGAACGATGATATTTGGCACCTGTTTCCTAATGAAGTATAGCTTAAAATGAGCAACTATTTCACTTGCAATTGAATGCAAATCAAATGAAAGTTGTTTTTGATACTCCTCTTTGTACTGGTTTAATCTTACTCTTGTTTCAGGATTCACTCCTTGTGGTTGAGGCTCCGAAAAATTATGAAAGCCTTCTTTAGTTGGCTTGAAGTCAAAAGCTATCGCTTTCATCTGATCATTCTCATCAAGAAACTGACTATGAATATTTAATTCTTTGAAGGCTTTAAGACAAACGAATCGACCAACACCTTTTCCACCAATTTCAATTTTATGATCAGTATCAGCTTCGACGAAAGACTTCAAATTTTTAGAATTTAACCCTATTCCGTTATCAATAATTTCAAAGGAATGAATTGGATATTGGTCAATATCTGGAAGAATAGCTAGTGTTTCCTCACTCCCATTTCTGATACATCTAATAATTATTTCCCCTTCGTTTTGTTTAATCAAATCAGATTTTATCGCTTCTTCAATTGAGTGTATTGAATTACTAATCACCTCAAATAAGGGCATTAGTGGCTTAGTTCGAGGCAGTCTAGTATTTCGTACCTTATTTGCAATATTTGAAGTGGCTAATAGCTGTTCCATATGTCTTATTTCTTCTCAATATTATCAACCGAACAGCTCCTTTACATTTATATTCAAAATCATCGCGATTCGATATAATCTTCTAAGCTTGGTTGTCTTTTTTTAATGGTATAAGCAATCATCGACGAGTAACTTTTACCAAACAGGTTTCCTAACCACTTGATTTTAATTCTTTTTTAGGTTAAACCGGTTTTATTCTATCATTTTCACGTATTTGAGAACGACAATGTACTAAAAACTATCATTTTATGATACTTTTTATCCGTTAATTGAAAGAATAAGCGCTCAATGATAATCATAGCATTAGAAATTGGAATTGGAGGAATTAAAACTTCAAGACATTGTGGCTTCCTATATTAAAACACTTATACACCTGTTTTACCAATGGCAATTACGATGTTCAAACTAGTATACTAATAAACTTCTCGTCCAGAAATGTTATAAACACAAAAAAGCCATCACAATGTGATGGCTTTCTAAAGCTCCCTCTGCTGGACTCGAACCAGCGACCCTCTGATTAACAGTCAGATGCTCTAACCAGCTGAGCTAAGAAGGAATCTGGTTTCGCGGTTGCAAATATAGCTAAAGATTTGTTTTCATCACAAATTCTGCGAAAAAAAATGAAATTATTTTTATTTAAATCCAGTACTAGTCTGACTTTCAGGACTAAAAATCATCCTCAGTCAAGGTGAAATCATCCAAACTTGCGTCGCAACCCTCTTCTTCACATGGTGATTCATTGTCATCTATCATGTCAAATGGAAGATCTTCTTCGCATTTTGCAGGTCGTAAAATATTCGTTCTGGATACATTCAACCGGATCTCGGATCTGGAAGTACCGTCTTCCTGGGAAAATGATTTTGCGAATGGGGTACCAACCAGTTCAACCAAAGCACCTTTCTTTAAAAAATCCAGGATACGCATATTCGCGCCTTCCTTTTTCCAGATCGTACAATTTACCCAAGTCGTTTTGGTCCGCGCTTCTCCCGTACGCTTATCACGCCAATTCTTATTGTGCGCAACAGGAAAATTGACTGCAATAACACCGCGCTCCATTTGTTTCACAACGGCGTCCTTTCCAATATTTCCAATTAAGCGTGTTTCAAAAACAGTTGCCATATTTATTTTGATGGTAAATTAATGAGTTTCAAGTGTGTTTCCCCAACAAAAGTAATACATTTCAAGTTAATTCTTCCTTTCTACTACAATTGAATCGGGGAAGCCTCTCTTTTTCATCTCATTACAATATTCATCTGCTTCTGATTTGGAAGAGAAACTTCCGGAAAAATACTTGTATCGGTAACCTGTTTGTGAAACCTGTGTGCGGCTTACTGCATGTTTCAGATTTTTGAAACTGCCTTTTTCCGTATCCAGCCATTCCTTCGAACTCATGATCTGAACGCTGTATGTTTTTTCGACTGAGCTTGACTGCTTCACATTTTGGTCGGTCGACTTTTTCGTAAACGAAATGGTTTTATGTGTTTCCTGCAGATGACTTCTCATCGCCCGGAACAAAGCAGATGCAATTACATCCTGACCTTCTGTCGTATTCAAATAATTTGCTTCCGAAGCATTGGTCATGAATCCACATTCAACCAACACGCTCGTCATTTCCGTAAACTTCAAAACCTGCAATGAGTGTTCCCGGTCATCCGAATCCTTCACCCCCCTTGATTTTCGACCTGCTCGTGTTTTAAATTCATCTTCAAATGCCCTTGCCAGCTTGACCGATGCTTTAGAGTTCATCGAGTGGACGTGTGATTCCGTTCCTTTGATATTGGTATTCGGGCTGCCGTTAATGTGCACAGAGATAAAGTAATCCACCTTTTTTGAATTCGCCATATTCACGCGTTCATCCAAAGTCGGATAACGATCATCCGTTCTCGTATACAAAACGGTCACATTTTCCAATTTCTCGGAAAGATATGCGCCGAATTTCAGGGCAATTTTTAAGGTCAGGTCCTTTTCCGGTAACAAATTCTTGTCCGCCGCCTCATGTCCCGGATCCGAACCTCCATGACCCGGATCGATCAAAATGGTAATTCCCTGACCAAAGGAAGAGATGGAAAGTAATAGAAAAACCAAACCGGTGTAAAGGAACTGCATACTGCAAATTTAGGGGGCTATCGGGCTCAATCGCGAACTATTCCAAAAGGTTACTAAATACTAAATGTTAATTTTCTATCTTTGCGCCGTGAAAGCAACTCTTATTATTTCCGTTTACAAAGATGTCAGTGCATTGGAGGCTGTTCTCAGAAGTGTTGTTTTACAGAAAGAAAAAGATTTTGAAGTCATTGTTTCACAAGATTGTGACGATCCCTGCTTCGACCGGTTAATTGAAAAATACCGTTCTTCCTTCCCGATTAAACATTTACAGCAAGCAGACGAGGGTTTTTTGAAAACCAAAATGCTCAACAAGGCCATTCGCGCTTCTGAAACAAACCGCTTGATTTTCATTGATGGAGATTGTGTGTTGCATCCCCGCTTCATTCAGCAGTATGTGCGCTACATTCAAGAAGGCAGAGTATGTGTTGCACGAAGAGTAAACCTGGATGCAGCTACCTCACTTAAAATCCGCAACGGAGAAAAAACGATTCCGGGTTACCTGGAAATGATCCGCAATAAAAGCACCAGTGTCGAGGAAAGTTTCCCCTTGTGGAGTCTTTTACAACGAAAAATAGTTCCCTTGCTTGGTTCGAACATGGGCTGGCATAAAGCTGATCTGATTAAGATCAATGGGTTTGATGAAAGTTATGTCAATCCCGGATTTGGAGAAGACACAGATATCGAATTCCGGGCAAAGAAGGCGGGAATTGTTCCTTTTTCTACCCGCTACAAAACAATCCAGTACCATTTATTCCATGAGCGACCAAATCGTGAAAACTTGGTTAAGATCAGCAAAGATCAGTTTTTGGAAAAAATGAAGCGCGAAGATTATCGCTGCCAGTTTGGGTTGGAGACGCTGGAAGCATAGCTTCCAGGCAGTTCAAAAAGTTGAAAGGGTTCAAAGAGTTTAAACCAAAATACTTTTGAACTTTTGATCCCGATAGCTATCGGGATTTGAACTTTTGAACTTTTAATTATTTTCAATTATAAAAAGGTCTGAAGCAATCCCATCTGCCAATAATCTTCCAGCCGGTGTCAGTATGATTTGTTCCTCTGTTTGAATCAGCATTTTTTGATCCTCGTAATCGGTTACGATTTTAAACCATTCGGCGGTTGGTGAAATTAATCCGAACAATACTTGTTTCGAAACACCCCATTTCGTCCGCAATCCGATCATCAAGGTTTCATTGAAGCGGTCAAAGGATGACAGGATTTCAATCGTTTCCGGAAGTTGTCCTTTTGTCAACTCCACCATGTATGCTTTGTTATTCGCCTGGTTCCAATACCGTTCAATCCCGTTATATCCATGAGCTGAAGGGCCGATTCCCAAATATTTCGATCCTTTCCAGTAGGAAGTATTGTGTTTGGAGTAATGTCCGTTTCGCGCGAAATTGGAAATCTCGTATTGTTCATATCCCGCTTCCTTTAACGTTGAAACGAGCAATTCAAATTGCTCGGATTGCTGATCGTTGTTGGAAACCACCAATTTTCCTTCTTTTACCCATTTGGAGAGAGCAGTCTTTTGCTCAACGGTCAGGCAATAGGCCGAAATATGTTCCGGATTTAGTTCTATGATCTGAAGTAATTGCCCTTTCCACTCTTCCAAGGTCATGTCGGGCAAACCATACATCAAATCCAGGCTCAGTTCATCAAAACCAACCTGTTTGGCATTCCGAACCGCATTTAAACTATCTGCTGCCTGGTGGCTTCGATTCATCCATTTCAATTGTTCGTCATTGAATGATTGGATTCCAATACTCAATCGGTTCACTCCCTGTTTCTTCCAGTTTGTCAAATTCTCCAGGGAGCAATCGTCTGGGTTGCATTCCAACGTAATTTCCACCGAATTCGATAGTTGATAATGCATTCTAACACGATTGATTAATTGATCCAATTGAACAGATGTAAGAACGCTTGGCGTTCCACCACCGAAATAAATAGTTTCAAATGTTTCTTGCTTCCAATCCTTTGCCCTCATTTCCAATTCCACGCATAAAGCGCCTACCATCTCACTTTTATAGGTGTGATTGGTTGAAAAATGAAAGTCGCAATAACTACATTTTTGGGCGCAAAAAGGGATATGGATATAACAACCGGACATGGAACAAATTTACTGATTAATCAGTCGTTTCAGCTCAATTAAAATTCCCGAATTAAATCAAATGTTAAAAAACACTTTAAATTTTTGCTATTGCATAAAAAGATATACTTTTCAAATATGGGATTTAAAGAACAACAGGCAGCCATTCAACGAGAATTAGATCGCTTTATCGACTTATTGGGGATTTTATTGCCACGTTATTCTAAATTGCTTAAGCGCAAGAATTTAACAGAAGATGAATTACACGAATTAGGTGAATTGGAACACTTCCTGATTGGTGTAAATGGTCGCATTTCTGAAATAAAACAGGTGCTTGACCAGGATGTTTACGGACACTCTTTGGACTTGTATTACAAACTGAAAGCTAAAGCAGATTTAGGAGACGAAGATGCAGCAAAAAAATTGAGCCGATTACGTGACTCGTACAATGACTCCATGATATCCGGACAGATCATACATTGGAACTAGGTATCATTCACACAAAAAACATTCCCCAATAAAAAGCCCTCATAAGAAATCTTACAAGGGCTTTTTTATTTTCTATAATTCGAATGGTTCAAAGAGTTAAACTATTGAACCTTTTAACTTTTTGAACTATATTTTACGGTTTTTCTCTCGTGAAAGCAGGAATTCCGGTAACATCCATTCCAGTGATCAATAAGTGGATATCGTGTGTTCCTTCGTAAGTCAGAACCGATTCCAGGTTCGCCATGTGGCGCATCATAGAATACTCACTTGTGATTCCCATTCCTCCGTGGATCTGACGAGCTTCACGTGCTATATCCAAAGCAATCTCCACATTGTTTCTCTTAATCATAGAGATCATTGCAGAAGTTGCTCTTCCTTCATTTCTCAACTGTCCGACACGCAATGTAATAAATTGAGCTTTCGTGATCTCAGTGATCATTTCAGCCAATTTCTTTTGTGTCAATTGGAATGCACCGATCGGAACACCGAACTGCGTGCGTTCTTTTGAATATCTCAATGCCTGATCGTAGCAATCCATTGCAGCACCCAAGGCACCCCAAGCGATTCCAAAACGGGCAGAGTCCAAACAACTTAAAGGAGCTCCTAATCCGGAACGACCCGGAAGCAGGTTTTCTTTCGGAACTTTTACGTTTACAAAAATCAACTCACCTGTTGCAGAAGCGCGAAGTGATAATTTTCCATGCATTTCAGGAGTTGAAAATCCTTCCATTCCACGTTCAACCACCATTCCATGGATCCGACCTGTTTCATCTTTAGCCCAAACTACAGCGATATCTGCAAATGGTGCGTTCGAAATCCACATTTT
>Ga0247691_1000170_pt1 | contig 15210 bp, 9 predicted proteins | sample CNK32_metaG_FD_182721 | JGI IMG/M metagenome (GOLD analysis project Ga0247691, IMG submission 182721) | Soil microbial communities from Purdue University Martell Research Forest, Indiana, United States - CNK32 | ecosystem: Environmental > Terrestrial > Soil > Temperate forest > Bulk soil | place...
ATGGATAATTGTTAACGAAGAACACTTGAAATACATCGGCTTGGATGCGTCATACCTTAAAAATCCTAGTTAGTTAGATGATCAGATATGTATGCTTCTCACAAAGGGATAAATAAAATTCATAAATAAAAGAGCGTACAAAAAGGAATTAAAAGACAGATGCCCCACTAAAAGTGGGGCATCTGTCTTTTTTGTGTTCGTGACCTCGAGCGGGAAACGTCAAACTTTTTAATGGAGGGTTTGGAGAGTATTTTACAACTAGATAGCTTCAGTAAATTTTGATCTATATTTGAAGCTAATTAGTTTCAAATAACCGATCAGTATAATCACAGTGTACCATTTTAAAACAGAAAGAAGAGCTATTCATTCAACTGGACTTGCTTTTAGCAACTTTGGATGGGTGTTTAGAGAGCAGCCAATCGTAGATTTTGGTATTGATGCTTTTATAGAAACAACAACGGACCAACATCCAAATGGAATCTTTGCCGCCTTACAAATTAAAGGGGGAACTAACCTCAGAAGAACTAAAACTGGTATATCGATTTATTTTTCAAATCGACACAATGATTATTGGAACGCTGTTAGCGAAAAAATCCCAGTTCTATTTATAGTGCATGATTCTGCTACAGATGTATTGTATTGGGAGCATTTTTCAGAGTTTACCACATCAGAAACTTCTAAACAATGGAAAATCAATATCCCTTACACCAATGTATTAAATGAAACTGCAAAAAGTCATATTGAAGAGATCATTCTAGGATACTATGAATTTGACATGGTATTTGACAGCGATGTATTTATCGAGGACCTTATTTCTATTCCTGAAGAAAAAGTGTTAGATGAAGAAATTACAATTAAGTATTTTCTAAACGAAGAGAATATACTTAATTGTATACTGCGGAGTAATCAGAACCAAATAGTTACCATAAACCTCCATTATGAACCTAAAGAAGAAAATTGGAACAAAGAACAAGAAAAGCTCGAGTATCCTGATCCATTTTACTTTACGATTTGGGATTTTGAAAACTGGGTTAAACGCAAGTATCAATTATTAAGCGAATACGAAAAATCAAATCCACTTAGTACTATAGACATTGAAATAAAAAGTATTCTCTCTGGAAACGGAATAGAAAGTTTGTCAGCTTTTTTATTTGATGAAAAAAACCAAAAACATAATGTTCCCCCATACAATATGTTTACTAAAGCTTTTGAGTTTCATTTTAACTTGAAAGAAAAATTATACAGTGTAATGACACTGGATGAGAGTATGATATTTCAATATGAGGGAAGAGCGTATAGAATTCAAACGTACGAAGGTCTGCAAAATCGATTAAGAGAATTTATTAATCGAAAATCCTATGAGGAAATATATACAGAGACAAACGAAAACATCTGGAGCGAAATCTACCTTGATGCAGGTATAGAAAAAGACAAATTTATCCCGTTATTAAAAAAAGAATGGGAGCTCTATTGGAAAACTAAATATGAGCAATTAGTCTATGACAATTCCAATACAACATACCTGGATGAACAAAAAAGACAATCCAAAAATCTGCTTATAACTTTCTCTAACTTGTACGGCAATTCTATTGATATAATTCGACTTGCTTATGAAATTGATGAATTTGATCTTTATCCAATGGTTGTAATTACTATGCTGAATATTTTTAACGCCGAGGTTTGTTATGAAGAATATTGTGAACACGAGTTGTTTGGATATCATTGGGAATCTATTTCTTTAGACCATGAGAATGAAAACGCCCCTGTCTTTTTTATACAAGAAGACGATTTGTAATGCGAATTTTTATGGAGGAAGTGGGGATTGACAAACCAGAGTAATACTTTAACAAAGTAAAAGTTCTTTAAGAGCTGTTTTCAGAGCGAATTTACCTTTCTGAACCTCTCAATCATTGAATTTATATCATTTTGATGAAGATCAATTCGGACAACATGCGAATTTGTTGCAGTGACTTTTTCAGTAATTTGGGTAGCACGCCTTATTCTATTATATATCAAGTCGACCGTACTTTCACCATTAAAAAGATTCATTGATCCCAGATCGGAAATCATTTCTTCCGCTGAATAACGAACAAATTCATCAGAAATCATTTCTTTAGAATATAGTTGTTGCTGAATCGAACCAAAGATTAATGTTGTCAATATTCCTCTAACCCCGTTAAGTGTTGGATTTTTATATTTCAAGTGTGATATTGAATCAATAAACCAAAGTCCAGCGCCCACAATATTGTTCTCGCGAAACTCCTTAATTTCGAAAAAAGTTTGCTCCATCAATGAAGGAAATACAATGCTAGTGATTCCCGAATTTAATAGTGGAGATGCATCCTCTGAAAAAATCTTGTCTACATAGAAGCTTTTTAATCGACAATGTGCAGACTCCTCATTAATGATCTTCTTATATTCTTCTTTCAATTTGTTTCCATTTTCATCAATCACAGCTATTATATAATAATCGGTTAAATTACAATCCTTAAAAGCCTGAATAATTTCGCAAATCGCACGCCCTGAAATTACAGTATCAATAAATATAAAACGCTGATCCGTTTTTTTGTGATTGGACAATTCTTTTTTTAAAAGTAATTCGGAAGTATTAATCGTAAGTTTTAGTCCTAGTTCCTCCACCAATGCCTTGTAATATCTCGTATAAATGCTCTCATTTCCTTTGATAAAGTCTGATAAAACCCTCGACCAAAATCTACGAATATTAGAGGACTCTATCTTTAAACTGGTATCTCCAAAATCAGATGTAAATGGCAATAACCAAATTCGATGCTTAGAATGATAATCGTAGTATGACTTTTTCGAAAAGCTATTCCACAGCCAATTGGCAGAATTTGCTCCATCATAGAACGGGTAAGCTCCCCTACTGGGGATTACGATTGTTTGATAACCATTATCAAATAGTTCAGGTAATAAAAGACCTATCTCTAAACACGCTTTTGCATACGATTTTATCGTTTCTGGGGTAATTAAATCTTTGATTTTTTGATTTATCATTGAAAAATCTATTGCGTTTCATCGGTTTTTGCATTCTTCGCCACCAAAAACCTCCAAAAATAGGGTAACGGGTATGAGCGATAATGTCTGTGAGCCATAAATGCAATAGGATATTGCAAATAACGAAGTGCGGACAAATCTTTTTCTATTGTGAATTTCTCAAATTCGACAACCATTTCTTGCTTGTATTCTTGCATTTTATCAGGTAACTCAATGGAAGTCTTGGTACTTCCGGTATCACCTGCATCAGATGAATACAATCTATCTTCCGTTTCCAATTCTGGAAACCAAAGTTGTAGATTAACCTCAGGAAAATGAGCTGAAATTGTATCTTTCAAAAGTTTATACTGATCCTCCATTTCCAAGATGACACACCATTCAGCTAAGATCGTGATCAACATAGACGAATTAATTTTGGGAGGCTCTTGTTTCAATTCGACACGAACAAGTTTATCATAATCCGTAGTGAACAAGGGAAAGAATTTTTCGAATATAAAGGCATCACTTAAACCAACTATCAAATTGTTTAACCAAACTTTAGCCACATCATACTGCTCAACTGAAAAGAGTAGCATCATGCCTAAAGTAATCTCAATGCAATGCTCATCATATTTTGGGTGTTTCGCAGGAGAGTTGTTCAATATAAGATTACCCAAAGTAATTCCGGTGACTCTAGCATTTTCATATGATTTTTCAGAGGTCTCTTTATTTTTATCTCCGAGTAATAACGCTTTCCAGAATTCTGAAAAACCAATAACACTCAAATGACCTATTTCCTCCCAAGTTGTCAGTGAATATTCCAAAGGATTTCGAGAGTAGTTTGAAAGACTATCCTTTACATAAGCATGTCCTCCAACCTTATTCAGGTATTCAACACCTAAGTTTAGACGAAACTGATATAATCGATGGTATTCTTTATTTACATATTGTTCCTGGAAAAGATCTTTTGTTCTCATTAAGTCCCAAATATTCAACAACAACCATTCGGATGCAATTAAAACCGGTTTCAAGTTGTCAAGATCCCTGCACCATTTATGAAGAATATTCATACATAAAGAGACTAATCGAAATTGTTTGATTATTTGTTTCTTAGTTCCTGTTCCTGTTAAAACTCCACGGACCAATTTTTGAAAGTGATTGAGATCATAATCTCTCAACTCTAAGAATGCAAGTGTCTTTAAAAGTAAACTTCTGTATTCCTCTGGAAACAACGATTCGTTTAATAAATACTTTTCGATTAAAGGAATTAATTGATCTGTACCCCAAAATTCAAACTCAATTTGGTTAGGGACTGATTTTCCTGAAATGTATGTTCCCCAAGTTTGACTAATGGTTTGATCCATGTAGCCATTCGTTGCCAAAATGATCTTCTTTGGAAGACTCTTTTGATGTGGAGATAAATAGGTTGGAATATAAGTATCAAATATATCATCAAACGATGGACGCACTGAATTCAAACTTTGAGTAGCGTTCCACATAGACCTAGTAAAATTCCCTTGCTTAACAACCAGTAAAAAAACCTTTTTTATATTGTCTTCAGGGTCCTTACCCATAGCTGGAATATCCACTCCATGCTGTCTTCCTTTTTGAGGTTTTGTGGTGGTGGTAATACCCATTGCATTTATTAATTCTACTAACAATGCATCTAATTCACCATCCTCCTTTAGGGAATCTAAATATTCTTTTAGTATTAATCTCATTTCTTTGACATTCTACAGATGTATCTAAATTTTGCTTGATCAAGAGGACTAATTGATTCTCCTCTCGGAACTTCGTATTCACTTGTTATTGTTGAAAAAGGAGTTTTTTCTGAATAAACTCCCTCTGTCTTCGTAAATAATTGGTGACCTCTTTTCGTAGAAACCTCTTTGAATAGGTTTCTTAGAAAGCCTTTATTCGGTGTGTCTTCCATCACTTTTTGGAAAATCAATCTTTTCACCTCGTAATAGCGTTTCAATCTCATTTCGGAAGCTCTGAGTTCATTCAATCTTGGTAATTCATCCAGACGTTTATAATATTCTTCAGATTCATTGACTATCTCTGTTATGATGCGTTTATTAAGAGACGAAGCTGTTTTCTTTTTATCTAATAAAAAGTCCTTTGTTGAAGGGTAGTTATAGAAGATGAACTCTTTGAATATTCCTTTAACAATCCATGCAATCTCACGATCTTTCGGTTTTGCATTCAATAAAGAATAGATCATTGATTGCAGGTGTTCTTTCCCAATAAAACACCCAACTATTTGGCAAGCAATAAAATTAATTTCCGATGTTGATAAAGAAGAGAGCGTATCCGAATCCAATTCTATATTCTTGAAAGAGGCACTTCTATTTTGTTGAATAACAATTCTAGATGCGTCTTGAAATTTTCTTTCATCTTCACCTAGCCAACGTGTTATCATTCTTTGAAAAGCAATCCTGTCTTTAGTGTATGCTTCTGCAAGAATATTATTAAAACGTTTTATTTCTTTACTGCCTTTTTGGGTTCTTAACCATAGATCAATAGAATTCAAAATTCTTTCTGTTTCGGAATAAGCAATGAGCCTTCGAAATATTATTTCCAATTTATGAAGCACCTCGTTATCCTCTAATTTAGTTTGTATAAGGTTCTTGAGTATTAAATCAAATAAAGCAGGAGATTCTTTAAAATCAATGAATAACCACAAACAGCTGATTACAGTCTGTTGAGATTGAAGAATTGAATATTCCGATGCTTTTATTAAACACGCCTCTGAATTTGGCAGACTTTTTATCAATCGACCGCAGACTTCTATTGAAGCACTCAACCGATTTAAATCTTTGGCCTCTATAATTTCGGAAACAAATTCACTTATGGTTTTTAAAAAACTCTTATTAGCTTCGGATTCGTCATAGTTTAATCTGCCCGCAGATTGCAGTGCGACAATTTGATCAGGAACTTCTGACGAAAGCAACCGTAGTAACAAATCTAAAAGCCTTTGTTTAGAATTTGTCTTAGAAACACCAATACTTATCCAGGGAATATAATTTGCAAAATCAAGATTGTTCTTCAACAACACAATTGATTCTAAAGCTTGCTCTGTATAATTCGAAGCCCATTTCTCAAGACCTTCAGTCAAAGTATGTGTATCACCATTGTTTTGTACTTCTCCGTGAACTTGTTGTAATAAATCATGTAATTCAGCTGACGTAAAAGGAATATCAGGGAGAAGTTTTGAAAACTTTAATAACGATTCAAAAAACTCCGGAGTACCTTTTGAGTTGAGAAATTCTTTCACACTATCCATAAATTTGCTCTAAAAAAAGTTTGAAATCATTCGATTCTTCAATGATCCATTGATCCTTTTCAATAAGACCATTCAATATTGTTTTCTGAGAATCATCAAGTAATGAATCTAGTTTGCTAGGGTATCCATTCCAATAACTTTTGTGATCTGTTTCAGAAATACCTTTTGGGGAGCCATTTGGAGTGAGAAGCCTAATTTTCGGTATTTTCTCTTTTACAAGTGGATATATTATACATAAGCCATCGTAATCCCAATCGCCTGAATAATAAATTGGAAGACCTCGAGAATCCGAAAAATCCAACTTACTCAGATTCTTACCACCGGCATACCATAATTCAATGTTATTAGCCCTTGGAAATGATGGTCTTTTGAGGAAATCAATATTCTCACACAGTACTATTGATTTTGGATCATTGCATTCAAGAACATATTTGTACTGTTGGTCCTTTTCATCGGCTAAAACATCAATTTCTAGAATCTGTTTTACAGCATTTATCAAGGACTCTTTCCCAATTAGATACTTTTCATTTTTGAAAAACATCAAAGAAACTCCTCTAACGGTTTCTTCGTTTTTACGAATCTCATCTCGAATGGGTAGGAGTTCTCCAGATTCCATTCCTTGTTTTAAATCTATCAGCCTTTCGATGTCTGATTCTTCAAAGCGTGTTTGGGGTTTGAGGAAGTCATTTTCAGATAAAAATGCTTCATACATGTCATACCTTTTTTGATAATCATTTTCATAGGTTCGCTCAAATCCGTCCAATGTATATACCTTATCGTGTGAACGATCAAGAACACGAAGCGAGTTTATCAAATAATTAAACTCACCGCTTTGAGATACAGTACTACCAACTTTAATTTCCTTATTCCGATAAAGATTGTTTAACGCTTTAAACTCGATCCAATTCATTTGTTTACTTTGTTTAAATATGTACTCAATGCCTCATTATGATCACTTGATTTGAAATAAGAAGAGGAAGGATGATAATTGATCTTATCGTCTTGTTTACCTTTTATCAAATGATGTGCATACCATTCTTCCGAAAAACCGATATTAAAGGTATGAGGAGCCATTGTTATGATCTGATATTTCAACTCCTCCGCAATCTTAGGGAACGTTTTAAAGTTGGTGTTATCAAGACTACCTAATTCTTCGAGGATGATGAACCGTAAACCTTTTCTTTGTTCCTTCTGAACAGAAAGTCGCGCTACCCCTAGTAAAGCAATTGCCGAATAGGATTCTCCGGTACTTCCTGAAGTCTCTACACCGAATTGATCTGTAAGTTTTGCCGATAATTCAAAGAAGGTTTTCGGATTTAATAATTTGTCAATAGGAACTTTGGTCTTAATCTTAGCCTGTTTTTTGAAGAAGTCCTCCACAAAGTCTGTTATAGATTCCCCAAAGTTCAACTCTCCTCTTGTTGCAGTTTCTCTTACTTTGTAGGCAAGTTCTTTAACATAATCAATCCGAAGATCCTTGTTTGCTTCAAAATCCAATTTAAACTCGAATTTTTCGCTGATTTTACGATTAACAAAGAAAGCGTTGATGAGTTTTATTTGATCTTCGTATTTCTCGTATCGTTCAACTGTTCTACCAAAAATCTTTATCATAGCATCTCTGAGTCCATCCGCAATCGAAATTCTTGTTTGATTCGCTTCTTGAAGGGCAGTTGTTATATCATCTGTTGTCTTAATTTTTGCTCCAAGTAAGACTTCTTCCAATTGTTTAAATGAATAGACATGATTGTGAATAGACAATTGAACAGCTGTGTTCTTTTCGTTTGAAGTCTCCTCAAACGCATGAGTGACTCCAATATATCTAAGCTTATATTCTTCGAATTCTTCTTCGTATTTAGACTGAATAGTTTCAATATCTAGCTTATTGGTTCCAAAACCTGAAAAATCTTCTCCAAACTCCTTCTGATAGGATTTACTTAACGCTTCTAATTGCTTTTGTTGGTTATTGAGTTTAAAGAGGAGTGTTTGTGATTCATTTTCCAGACGTGTTTTTTCATTGCCAAGAGAACCTCGTTGTGCTTCCTTGATACCTGAATATTTCGCAGCTTTCTCTCTCCGACCATTCCAAATTTTTAGAATTGCTCCCAATTCTTGTTTTATCAATGTTGGTTCTGTTGTCTTTGTTTGGAACTTAGATTGAAGATTTTGCAATTCTTCTTCTGACTGATTTAGCTCATTCAGTAATTGAAGGGTCTTTTCATCCACCTGAAGAATACAAGCAATCGAAGATTTTAGGCTATCAATTGAACTAGCCTGCATTATTGTCACATCGAAAAATTCTTGAACAATATCACGATCATAAGGTTTACCTTCTGAAATATCATTGAATATGTGAATCTTCTCCTTTAGTGCTTGGATTTCGGCTTTCAGTTTTTCAACCAATTGCTGAACCGATTTCTGAAGGTCTATTTTGTTTCCCAATAAATCGGCATCAGAATTAAATTCAATGAATTCAGATATAGCCCCAAGTTTTAACCAAATACCGTGTTCGGTTAACTCTGATTTGAAATTTTTAATAAGTTCTTCAGGATTAATATACCTAGCTTTATTTTCAGGATGATTTATTGGAGATGTGGACAAAGAAGAAAAATATAGTAACGCTTGTAATTGCTCTTCACTTGCATCAGGTAGTGTTCGAATATACCAACTAATAAGACTGCTCTCATTTTGTTCAGTTAACAGTGACAATAGTCTTTCTTTTTCCTTTAAATCAGCCGTTGCAGATAATCTAAGATTATCCAATAATTGTTTTTGTTTTTCCCTTGTAACTGTGAGATTGTCGAACAATGGATAGTTCTCTAAATAGGGTCTGGAGTAATCGACGTCTTTTTTAATGTTTTCTATACTTCGAATAGAAATATCAATCTCTGAAACTCGATTCTTCCAATCGTCATCTATGGAAGGGTATTCCAACTTTTGAAGCATCAATATATCTGCTTGGAGCGACTTTGTTTTAGTTGATAGCTCTTCAAATCGACTAAAAGAAAGAAGGGACTCTTCTACCTTCTCATGGGATGCTATAATTCTGGCTTGCAAATCCGGTAGTTTTTTTAATGTATTTTGGACCGATTCAAATTCTTCGTTTTTATTTTTCAATTGGTTAGCAGAAGACTTTTCTTGTTTGGTAAGCTGAGTCAACTCTATATTTTCATTGTTTAATTCTGCTTTCTTAAACTCTTTGAAGCTTTCCTTATAGGATTGTTCCAGACTCCTGAGATCGGTTAACTTCTTTTGTTTTTCATTTAGGGTTTCAATGACTTTATTTAAACTTTGATACTCTCTCAGTATCCTCTCCAATTGTGCCTCCTCTTTTTGAAAGTTCACCAAAATATCTTCGTCTGATTCTTCGAAGAGAAATTCCTTTAAACTTTTGGAAGCATTATTCCCACTCAATTTTAATGTTTTAGCTTTTGAAAACGATTGAATGACTTTGGCATACGCCTTTAAGTTTTTTTCATGGTTTAAATTGAGGGGCAAAATGTTCTTGTCATAGAGAAAACGATAATAGTTTGAAATATCATCATTGCTTTTAAAAGAGTTGAGTCTAAGTTGGTGCTTTTGATGAATTAATTCAGCCAGTTCATTCAGGTCTGGGATTTCAGCACTTGATTCGCTTCTTTTTATTAAATCTTCAGCAAACAATACCTCATCTTTGCTCAATGTCAATTGTTCGATTTTTAATTGAATATCTGCTTGCTTGGTAATAACAAAAGGAATGATCCTTTTCCCTTTTTGATTACCAATCTGTATTCCGATTAAAATGAACTTACCCGCTTCAACTTCAATATTCAAAAAACAATAGGCATGTGAGGTCTTGTATGGAAGAGTATGAATTTGTCGGTCCTCCTCTTTAACACCATCTGTCCCGAACTTGATCAAACTTTTGTCATAAATAAAGATCAATTGCAATAAATCAGCAAGAATTGATTTCCCCACTCCATTTGCGCCAATAAAATCTGTTCTTTTAGGATGAAAAAGATAGTCGTGAACGTAATGTTTAAGAATGCCTACCGTTGATAGCGAGTAAATGTTCGGATAATTCATAACGTTTCATTCTTTTTTAATTTCTGACTGAAACTTGGAAAATCCTGAAGTTCTTTCTCATATATTTTTGCTAGTCGATAGATTGCTGGTCTGATTTCTAAAATGATATCCTCATTCTTTCCAGATTGCTTTTCAACCCATCCTAAGCGTTCAAAACTATCAATCGTTCTTGTGAATTTTCCCTTTACCTCATTCCACTCTTTTTCATCATACGAATCTCTTACATCATTAAACAAAATACGTTGATAGGCTTCTTGGTGATCGCTTTCCAGTATTTGAACCTGAAGATCATTCCAGGTTATTGTTTTTTCTTCTTCGAAGTACTTTTGAAGATACATGTCCAATAGCATTAAACCGATTAACGTCTGCAACTCGGTTAATTCCTTGTGTCGTTTTGGATCGCTCATTTTTCCTTTGCCCGTTTCTCTAAACTCCAGATAAAAACACTTGTTTCCGTCTAACAAATCAGCTATCAAATTCAACTGGTACAATTGAGCATAATAGAATTTCCAGTGATCTACAAAGTCTTCCAAAACACTAAACATTGTATAATCCCTGTTATCAATGTGTTTTCCGGATAGTAAAGAAATATTAATGTCTGCAAAATGCTTTTCTACACTTTCGTCAGAAAGAAAAGAAAAGTCAATTATTTCAGAATTTTCGTTTTCCATAAGGCAATGTTTTGGTTTTTTATAGACAATAGTTTACGCTCAATGTCTACGTTTACATCTTTGCTTTCCGATGCATACGCTATGACTTGAGAAACCACTTGATAGGCTATTGATAAATCTGATTCTTCTTGAATAACATTTTCCATTAGTTCGTTGATTGATAATTGCCCTTGCTCTGCCAATAATGACTTTGACTTCTGAACCAAGGAATTGATCAATTCTTGCCTAGCAATTTCATGATCGATCTTGTGTTTTTCCTCACGTTCATAATCTTCATCGGGTTGAATTGTAATGAGGAGATTAGGTTCAGGATCACCAAATTCATAGTACTTAGGAAAAAATAAAGACGGGGATTCATCAATCAACTTCTTCAAAGGGAAATTTTCGTTGAGAAGCACACCTCTTTCCGCATAGGAAGCATTTTCCAAGATCAGTCGGTGCAGTTTTTTGATTTTTAATCGGAAGTCTGCTCTTGATGAAAACTGTTCCTGTAATTCAGTCAATTTCTCACTTGCATGATTGATCTGTCGCCTGATTAATTTCACCTTATTATCAACAGTTTGAAAAAACTCCTGCAAATCGGTATAAATATCTCTTGCCTTTCCCCAATCTACTGTCTTATCAAGTCCTTCTTTTATTCTTGAATAGAATACATCTACGACATCACGCAAATCGCTTAGAAACTTATCCTTTGAAATAATCGCCTCAGTGATATCTTCCGCGCGTTCACCAAACTGTCTGAAAACAATAGCAAACTGTTTTACTAAATCAGTTGCATTTTCTTCATCTTTCTGCAAAATGGTATTGAGTTCCGCGTAAGCTCTGCGCAGTTCATCTTCAAGTGCTTCCAGATGATCTAAAATAATTTTTTTAGATCCTTGGATGAAGATTCTACCAAACTTTCGTTCTAATTGATCAATTGCCTGGATTTCATTTGGAAGGACCGAAAATGAATCCTGAACGCTTTTCTTCAGAGGATGGTTTTTATATGGATTTTCAAGTTTGTTCAACATCAAGTCCACCACATTACGAGCATAGTCTGTCAAATAGTATTTCCATGGCTCATCCGGGTGGCTCCTGATAAAGTAATGAAACAAGTTTTCTTTAATGTTACTCCATTGACGTGCAGCTCCCTGATCAAAGGCTACACTAATTTCCATTAAAATATCTGTTACATCTCTTTGTGTAAAATATTCCTCAATTTCTCCATTTTTTATTTTTTCATAAAGAGCAATAATCAAATAGCCTCCATCAAATTTTGAAGGAAGTAGGAGGTCGTATTTGTTATAGAGGTCTTTATTTAACATCTAAGTTTTATTGAATCATTGGATAAGTATCTTTCGTAAATGTATTTTGAGCATTTCCAAACTTTTCATGAAGATTGACCCAAAATCTCGATGGTTTAAATTCTTTTCTCCAAATATCACCCCTTCTGGTAGGTAGATTATAAATTTCGGATCGAAGTAAAATGCACGATTTTTTCGCCCTACTGATGCATACATAACATAGACGTTGATCTTCGGCTAAAGCAATGGGATTATCCAAATGCGCGAAATAAGGAAATTTTTCTTCTTCCATCCCAAGCAAAATAACAGTCTCAAACTCCAATCCTTTTGAACTGTGTCTAGTACTAATCGTGACCTCATTTTCGGGAGCTCCCAAATTAGCAAGCCGATCAATACTCGCTCCTTTCAAACTACCCAGTTTAGCTTCATTTAACAACTTACCAATATTTTCCACTTCATCCGGATACATTTCGGAATCTTTAAGCAAATCATTAAGCCCTAAAGCACCGACTAAGCTAGTCAGCCAAGTGAAACAATCCTTGTAGGATTTTCTATTAACAAGAGTCATATGAAACTCAGTTTTAAGCCGAATATTTTCCCAATTTCTTCTAGGATCATTATGTGAATGAATAATGCTTTTCCAGAACTTGAATAATTCGTCAAATGATTGTTGCTCTTTCTTGCAAGACCAAAGCGCACAGTCTTGTAGCCAAACTATAACCGCACTATTTTCAAAACTCCATTTCGCGATAAAATACGGTATACTTTGTTTTATTAAATGAGACGCCATTTCTTGAATCTGATTATTTGATCCTGTAATTATTCCAATTTCACGTAAAGGAATACCTTTCTTTATTAGATTCGGAATTACTTTTGTAGCAACTATATCGTATTGCTCATGCATTTCTTCCTCACAGGTAATAAATGTAAAATCTGCTAATCCTTGAGTAGCTATCTCCGAAACATACTTTGGAAATGGTGGGCTGGGCTGGAGCGTCTCTAATGAAGCTTCAATAATATGTTGAGAACTTCTGTAATTTTTCACTAAACTAATTGTCTCAATATCATCATAATTAGTTAATTCTCTCAAAAATTCTGGGTATCCTCCATTAAATCCGTATATTGACTGGTTAACATCACCTACAACATATAATTTTATTCCAGCATTAAAAGCTAGCTCAAGAACCATTTCATGTAGAGCCTTACCAAGGTCTTGATACTCATCGACTAATAACCATGGGAATCTGCATTGTAGTGATCGACTTACATATTCTTGTTCATTTATTATCCTAGCTGAAAGATTTATAATATCGATGAAGTCAATAAATTCTGTTTGATTTAATCGTTCCTGAAATAATTTAGACGCCTCCTTAATCTGATCTGTAGATTCTATTTGTACCGTACTTCTTCCTGTTAACGAGAGTGAGCGGTATCTGTTAATTTCACTCAATGGTAGTTGTCTTGAATCTGTAATTTTCAGGTCATTAAGTATACCGTTATAAATCTGTCTTTCGATATCGTCTGGAAGGATTTTAATTGGAAGTGGAATTTCATATTGAGGATATAGATGGGCAAATGGCTTAATGACGTGCAATAAACTAAAACTATGTACTGTACCTATGAAGTCTCGATTGTTTGGAACATACCCATATGATTTTAGTCTTTTCTTTAGTTCCCTTACCGATTCTCTACTGTAACTAATACAGGCAAGTCCGCAAGGTTTTTTTATTTGAGTCTTTACCAATGTTAAGGCTTTCAATGCAAGGACTCTCGTCTTACCACTACCTGGTCCAGCAATCACGACTGTATTATCCATAGATTGGAATGCTTCATATTGCTTCTCATCTTTCATAATGAGTTCCAAATCCCTATAGAACAAATCATTCATATGACTCTTCGATTTTTTGGATTATCATTTCAATTCCATCAACAATATAACTCGGAAGCATTTTGGCAGTAATGTCACTTGCTAATCGTTGAGCAAAACGACCTTTACTTACATTGTTTTCTATCTTTTTCAATGCTTCCCAATATTCGCCACTATCCAAAACGTTTTCGAAGTTTTTTTGCATATCTTGACCGCCTAATATCAATTCTTTATAGACATCCTTGATTCTTTTGATTCCATCGGCATCTGAGATTTCCATCATATCTACTTCCAAAGTATACTTACCAATAAAGCAACCATTTTCTTCAAAATCAATATCTTCTTCCTCATCTTCCTCAATAATTTCAAGTTCAATGAGTAACTTTAGTATATTCTCCTCTCCTTTAAACCCATATTCACGACCAGAATCTTCATCCATTATGTGATAAACACGTCTTTGTTTGATTTCTCCATCTTTATCATCGTATTCCTCAATTTCATAATAATCGCCATCAGTAAATAAGACCCATGGTATGCTTAATTCATTAAGCAATTGTACATATGGTTGAAAATTAGTGGAGTCTATATTGCATACTACTATCCCATAGTCATCTAACGGATTACCTAGCAGTATTGCAGCAGATGGGATAATATACTCTTCAGTTATACCTTCTACAAGTACAATTCCTTTTCCAAAGTATAGTTCACCGCGTTTTGCGTCGATATATCGTTCAATATCTCTTTTCTCTCTTTGATCAATGGATAAGTTGACTGTCGAAAAAACTTTACTTGAAGTCTCGACATGTCGTATATGGACAATTGAATTTAATGGAGTAACTGAGGCAATGTGCGTCGAATGCGAAGTGAATATTACAGATGTATTGCTATTATGTAATACCTCTCTATAAATAAGCCGTTGCAGAACCGGATGCAAGTGTGCTTCGGGTTCTTCCACCGCTAAAATGGTAAATGACTGATTTCTATAATTTTTTGAATCCATAAACTCATATAAAGAGTTCATGAGTTTTTCTTCATTACCTTCTT
>Ga0247691_1000171_pt1 | contig 15083 bp, 12 predicted proteins | sample CNK32_metaG_FD_182721 | JGI IMG/M metagenome (GOLD analysis project Ga0247691, IMG submission 182721) | Soil microbial communities from Purdue University Martell Research Forest, Indiana, United States - CNK32 | ecosystem: Environmental > Terrestrial > Soil > Temperate forest > Bulk soil...
TGGTTGATGACTCCGAACCGCACATTCAGAAATGGGGACGTAATTACATTCTACACACGAAAAGTTGCTCCTGACACCTATGCGGATAGATTGGAAGTGCGCTTAAGTACAAATGGAGCTAGCACTTCGGTAGGAACAGGAATGGCTGTCGGAGATTACACCACGCTTTTGATGAGTGTTAATCCAAGTTTGATTTTGGGAGTTTACCCAACTACCTGGACCATGTACACCATCACTATTTCAGGTTTGCCGGCACCGACTTCCGGACGAATTGGTTTCAGATATTTCGTGACCGGAGCAGGATTTTCAGGTACTTCTTCCGATTATATCGGGATTGACCAAATAGATTATACACCTTATATTTGTCCGACATTCACGATGACTGCTGGTGGAGCCTTGACAGGTGGATCAGCGGGTTCAGCATATTCAACTACCTTGACTCAAACTGGAGCTTTGGGAGCACCAAGCTATGCAGTTACAGCAGGAGCGCTTCCTCCGGGATTGACTATGAGTGCAAGCGGTACTATTTCGGGAACACCCACTGCTACAGGAACATTTAATTTTACAGCTATGGTAAGTGATGCGAGCGGATGTTCCGGTTCATCAAGTTATTCAATCACGGTAGTTTGTCCTGCAAACCCGATTTCGTTCGTTACTGCACCGGCTTTGTGCGACAATAATGGAAACTATACCTTGGTGGAAGGTTCACCGGCAGGAGGAACTTATTCAGGAACAGGAGTTAGCGGAGGTGCTTTCGACCCGATGGCTGGAACCCAGACAATTACTTATGATTACACCGATGCTTACGGATGTGCATTCAATTCGAATTACACGATTACCGTAAATACTGCACCAGCAGTTTCCTTGTCTCCGATTTCAGCTGTTTGTGATAATTCAGGAACACTTGCATTGACAGGTGAAAGCCCGGTTGGAGGTACATTCAGTGGAACAGGTGTAACAGGTTCTGATTTTGATCCGATGGCAGGTTCACAACTTGTAACATATACTTACACGGATGCCAATGGCTGTACTAATGCTACGAGTACGACGATCACGGTAAATGCATCACCGACGGTAACTCAAGGGGCTATTTCAGCAGTTTGTAGTAATGCAGCTCCTATTGCACCGACGGGAGGAAGTCCGGCAGGAGGAATATACAGCGGAACAGGAATTAATGCAAGCGGAGATTTTGATCCGTCAGCCGGAACGCAGACTATTACTTATACATTCACGGATGCGAACAACTGTACAAATAGTGCAACGACGACAATCACGGTGAATCCGGCACCAACGGTTGCATTTACATCTCCGGTTTCAACAATGTGTATCAATCATGCACCATTAACACTTTCCGGAGGAAGCCCGGCAGGTGGAACTTATTCCGGAGCCGGAGTAAGTGGAGGAATATTGAATCCTGCAACAGCCGGAGTAGGTGATCACGTGATTACGTATTCATTCACAGATGCGAATGGGTGTGATGGAGAAGCAATGTTTACCATCCATGTGGATGCATGTTTAGGTTTGACAGAGAACAATCAGGAATTCGGTTTGGAAATTTATCCGAATCCAACAACCGGAAAATTCACTGCAAGAGTAACTTCAGGAGCTGATTTCTCCATTGTAAATGTGGTTGATATCCAGGGGAAAACGATTCAATTCGGATCTTCCGGTTCTTCTGCTCAAACAGTTGAAGTTGATTTCTCGAATCAGGCACCTGGAATGTACTTTGTGACCGCTTTGGTTGATGGTCAACAGATTACTTTCCGTGTTCAGAAACACTAATATTTAATACCAATAACCAGGTAAAAGCCGTCCGTCAATTTGATGGGCGGTTTTTTGTTTAAGAAAGAGATTGTTGGATCAGATCGTGGTCCCAAAGATTCACTTTGAAAGATCATCTTTCGCATATTCAATAAAAATTTTACTTTTGAGCATGGACATTCAAAACCGACTACTTGAACAGCTAAAGGCAAAACTACCTCCGGACACTTCATTGGGTAAGTTGCTGATGGATGATTTGGAGTTATCCCGAGATTCTGCGTACCGGAGAGCTAGAGGAGAAACTGCCCTGAAGCCGGAAGAAATCAATTTGCTCTGTCGGAAATACGATTTATCGATTGATAAGATCATTGGTGTTTCGGGTAAAAGTGTCACGTTTCAGTACAATCCTATCCAACGTTCCGAATTTTCTTTTGAAACCTATTTAAGTGGGATCATGGATGGGTTCAAGCGGATGGTGGCCCAGCGCACGCAAGAGTTGTACATGTCGAATCTAGACCTGATCATTTTTCAATTGCTGAATTCACCGGCCCTTCTGCGATTTAAATTGCTTTATTTCGGGAAGTGCTATTTAAAATTGGGGCAATTGGAAGAAGTCAAATTTCACAAAGGCTGGAAAGGCGATATTTCCGATGAACATCTGCAACAGATGGCCAACTTCTATATTCGTGTGAAATCGACGGAAGTAATTGGCTACGATGCCGGGAAAGGACTGATCCGTGAGATTGTCTCGTTTTATGAATTGGGTTATTTTGAAACACCTGAAGATGCATTGTTCCTGCTTGATGAGGTTGCATCCCTGGTTGATCATATCAAAAAACAAGCGGAAATAGGCCGGAAATTTATCAAAGGTCAGCCGGTCATCACGGATGCTGATAATTTCCATCTTTACTTACATCAAACCTACATCCAGGACAATACCATCATTTCGGAAACGAACGCGTATCGCATGCTCTATATCACGCATAACATGATGAATTACCTGTACACGATCGATCAGGATTACGTGAACAAATCTTTCGCGGTATTCCAATCCATGCTGAAAAGCTGTGTCAAGATATCAGAGGAAAACCAACGACAACGCAATGCCTATTTCGATAGTTTGAATTTGTTTGTGGATCGCGCGCGCATTCGAGTTCAGGGGACAGACCTGTTTTAGAATTCAAAATTAAAAAATGCAAAATGCAAAAAAGGAGTGACTTTTGAATTTTGCGTTTTGAATTAATTTTGCGTGTTTCTCGGATGATAGGTCAAAATGGCCTCGCGCAAAAAGCGTTGGTCCAAATGCGTATAGATTTCGGTAGTCGTAATGCTTTCATGGCCCAACATATCCTGAACGGCGCGTAAATTTGCTCCTCCTTCAATTAAATGCGTTGCAAAAGAATGTCGGAAGGTATGCGGACTGATCGTCTTCTTGATTCCTGCCAGATCTGCCAATCGTTTGACGATAGTGAAAATCATCACACGTGTCAATTGCGCACCTCGCCGGTTCAGAAATACAATCGCCTCATTTCCCTTTTTGATAGGTACATTTTCCCGGTCGTTTTCCGCGTAAACAGACACTTCTTCAATCACGCTCGGACTCACCGGGACCAAACGCTCTTTGTTTCCTTTTCCGATTACACGAAGGAAGCCCTCATCGAAAAAACAATCTTCAAACCGGAGGTTCACCAACTCACTGACACGCAATCCGCAACTGTAAAGTGTTTCGATAATCGCTTTGTTCCGTTGTCCTTCATTTGAACTCAGATCAATTGCGGCAAGCATGGCATCAATTTCTTCGATGGTCAATACTTCCGGTAATTTTCGTCCGATTTTCGGGAGTTCCAAACTTTCAGAAGGGTCATCTTTCCGGATTTCTTCCAGGAGGAGAAAATCAAAAAATTGTTTCCATCCACTGATGATCCGCGCCTGGGAACGTGCACTCAGTCCCATGTCATACAACTCTGCAACGAACTGTTTCAGATGCCCGGTTTGAATATGCTCGGGAGAAAGTGTGTAAGATTCACAAAAGTCGCGTAATTTAGCAATGTCCTGTTGGTAGGCAAAAATGGAGTTTTCGGCTAAACTGCGTTCTATCTTCAGATAATGAACAAATTGTTTAATATAACGTTCCCAATTTTTCAATGATGCGTATTCTAATTCTCAATGGCCCGAATTTAAATCTTTTAGGAACACGAGAGCCTGAAATTTATGGAAATCGTACTTTTTTACATGTTCTGGAAGACCTGAAGAAGCTTTTTCCGGGAGAAATCGATTATTTGCAAAGCAATGTGGAAGGCGAATTAATCAACGCGCTTCACGAGTCGAAACACGATGGGATCATTCTCAATGCAGGTGGCTACTCACACACCAGCGTTGCAATCCGCGATGCAATTTCGGGAATCCAAATCCCGGTGGTGGAAGTGCATATCAGTAACCTGGCCCAACGAGAAGAATTCCGTCACAATTCATTCATTACGGCTGTTTGTGCGGGTTCAATCATGGGCTTCGGAATGGATGGATACCTATTGGCATTGAAATGGTTTGAAGCGAATCAGCGCGGGAAGATCGGGTATAGATAAATAAAAATTCAGGTAGGGACGCGATGCTTCGCGTCACCTACATTTTTATGATTATCCTTTTATTCAAAAATTTATTCTTTTTCCGTATCACTGAATATAATTGCGCGTTTTTTGGGTGAAACGATAGGAGGTGATGTTTTATATCGATTTTCTGTCTCCAAAGTAATCAGTCTAGCTAGACCCAACGCAATGATCTTATTGATACTGTCATTGTTGGTATGCAAAACGCCGAAATTTCTCCAGGTTATTGAATGGGCATAAACTTTTCCAATTCCTTCTATATATCCTGAATTCTCATTGGCATCCGGTGCGAATTCGTGATTCTCATTCGTGAAAAGCGAGACTCCTATTCCTTTGCCATTTTCATCATCGATAAAGCCGATTCCTATCAGTGAATCCTTGTTGTTTTTTTTGAGGATTTCCGCTGTAGTCACGGTATCTATTTCGCCTCTTTTGTCATTAGGAAAAAAATAATAAGCGATCTTTTCCTTTTTGACTTCGCACTTTTCTTCACACTTCATGTGACATGTTTTATGAGAAAATACCAACAACACAATTCCGATCAATGCAGGTAAAGCCTGAACGAAGAAAATCTTTTTATCTGCAGTTAATGCACCGTAGATTCCGGCAACTGATACACAGATCAAAAAGAACAGGCTCACGTTGAATCTCCATTCGGGATTACAAATGAAGAAGGTCCAGATCAACCCGGCGGCTAAAAATCCGTTGTACAAGCCTTGATTGGCTGCTAAAGATTTTGTTTTGGGGAACAGTTCTTTTTCGAAATTCTTAAATGTTTTCGGTCCGCGGGTAGTCCAGGCAAACATTTCCAACCACATCACATACAGGTGAAAAAGTGCGACAATTCCGATGACAATTCTGATAACGATTTCCATAGTTTCTAAGTTTAAATGATATTCAAATTCCTCCTGCGGAAGGAGATAAAGGGGATGAATTGAAGGTTCCCAATTTTGTTCCAACGATCGAGTACATCATCGGGATGAAATTCCCCAAATGTTTGATGCGGTATTTGCCAGGCGCAAATTCTTCTGTATGTGAAAAACAGTTGTAGTTCGAAAAATCATATTCCTGCAAATCCTGCAATTGGATACCTTGCTTGAGCAGACTAGTTATGACTTCAGCCATTCCGTGATTCCAGGTTATGGATGTCGTCTCAATCGCTGCGTCACGGTCGGCGTATGTTCCGCTTGAAGTTTCCACAATCGGGTCTGATTTGAAGTAACGGTAGCCAACTTTTTGGAAGTCATCGTCAAACATCCAGACAACCGGATGAAATTCAACAAAGACGAATTTTCCATTTGGTTTCAAAAAATGATCAATGATGGAAGCCCATTTGTCCAGGTCAGGCAACCAGCCAATTGTTCCGTAAGAAGTGAAGACGATATCGAATTGACCTTCCAGGAATTGCGGAAGATCATACAAATCGCAACAGACAAAAGTAGCATCCGCTCCGGTTTTGACGGCCAATTCACGTGCCTTGTCAATTGCTTTATCGGAAAGGTCCGCCCCAACAGCACTTGCTCCCATGCGTGCAAGAGAAATGGTGTCCTGTCCAAAATGACATTGAAGATGTAAAATGCGCTTCCCCGAAATATCTCCGAGAAGTTCCAGTTCTGTTTCGTTTAACGAACTTTTTCCGGCCAAGAAACCTTGCAAATTGTAAAATTCAGATTCTACGTGCGGATCCACACGATCGTTCCATTGTTGCTTATTGATTTCCTTGTAATTCTCCATGAATAGTTTCTATTCTATTTTCATCTCGTCGAAAGTTTTGTTGTCCTTTCGAGATTTTCCAACTAAAGGTCGGAATTTTAGTTGAATTAGCATGAAAGATTTGAAGTCGGTTTGGGATTTGGAGAATTGGAAGTCTAATTAAATGGATATCAACAAACTAGTTTATGTTTTTTATTTGTTCATATGGAAATTCAGTAATGATTTATAACTAATTGTTTTTCAGTGATCTAATTGCGAGCACTTAAATTGTTAATTTATTTCCGTATTGTTAAAAATGAAAAGTTTAACATTCTTAATTGTTTTAATTCAAACAAAAGTTTGTAATATTCATCTCGAACATTAAAAAGCTAATTATGAAGAAAGTTACTTTTAAGTTGACAACATTGGTATGTCTTGGAATTTCCTTGGGCTCTCATGCTCAGGAATTTAAAACAGTATCTGTTCCAAAGGGAACCTATACGGAATCAAAATCGTTTGAGCGGATCAATCAAAAACGTGTTAATAATGCCTTCCAGGGAATAGACGAGGTCTACTCTTTTGATTTTACCGCGGCACGTGTTAAATCCGTTTCTCAGGAAATCGAATCAACAACCAGCCTCGCGCTCAAAAAGTCCGGATTTGTAGCGTATTCTAATATGACTTCCATTTCCGGCCTGCTTGCAGTTCGACCGGAAATTCTTTCTGTTCAATTGCCTTACGAAAATCAGGTTTTAACTCTTGATTTGGTACAAGTGAATCTTTTCACCGATGAGTTCAAGTTGGAAACCAGTACTCCCGGTTTGGAGAAAGGAGTGAATTTCGGATTGTATTACCAGGGAACCATTCGTGGTGAAGATGCCGTGGTAGGAGTCAGTTTCTTCCAGGATGAATTCTATGTGCTGATCAACAGGAATTCGGCGGAAGATGCAACCATCGAAGCCGGTTTTATACGGCTTCCGGAGAACAAAACTGGAATCCACGTGGTTTATTCGGATGATGATTTGAAGAACATGCCGGTTTATTCCTGTGGTTCTGAAGGATTGGAACAATACCACGAAGCTGTTGAGCGGCTTTCTTCTCAAAAAGAGGATCTGGAGCAAATGGAAAAAGCAACATACAAGTGTGTGACTTATTTCTGGGAAACGCGTTACAATTTGTACACGGCAAAAGGAAGTACGCAAGCTGTTACCAATCACATCACCAACATCTTCAATAATTTCAAATTGATGTATGAAAATGAGCAGATCGGATCGAAACTGAATCAATTGTATGTGTGGACAACTGCAGATACTTACAACGATGATCTGAATACATTCTCTGCCAATCGCACGAATTTCGGGGCAAATATTGCTACCTTATTCTCGAATACAGGTGGCGGTGGTGTCGCATGGTTGGACCAATTGTGCGGAAGCAATGAATATTACAAACACGGATTTTGTGGAGCTGTCGGTGGAACTGTAAATGCTGTTCCAACTTATAGCTGGGCTGTAAATGTCACAACACATGAAGTTGGGCACAATTTGGGATCGCCGCATACACATGCATGTAGCTGGACTGGCGGTGCAATTGATGGCTGTGGTCCTGCAGCAGGTTATAGCGAAGGGTGTAATGGTCCGATTCCTGCAAATGGCGGAACAATCATGAGTTATTGTCACCTGAATAGTGTGGGAATGAACTTCACACTTGGTTTTGGCCCTCAACCCGGAAACCTGATCAGAAGCCGGGTAAATAGTTGCATCACTTTGACTTGCGATACCGGAGGTGGCGGACAAACATGTACCAATGCCTACGAACCGAATGAAACTCAGGCAGCCGCAGCTGCTTTGACAAGTGGAACGGCTGCTTCAGCTGCAATTCCAACTTCCGGTGATATTGACTTCTTCAAGATTACGACTTCCGTAACTACAAATAATGTGTTTAACCTGGCCGGGCCTTCCGGTGTGGATTTCGACCTGGTGATTTATAATAGTGCCGGAACACAAATCGGTTCCAGCGCCGGAGGTACAGCAACGGAATCCGTAACATTGAATGGACAAGCTGCCGGAACGTATTATGCGAAAGTGTTCGGGTATAACAATGCAGTGAGCGCTACATGTTACACATTAACTGCTACAGCAACAGCGGTAACAAACTGTGCAACTGCTTACGAACCAAATGAGACACAGGCTGCAGCGGCAACAATTCCATTGGCAACAACAGTTTCTGCTGCGATTTCTTCCAGTACGGACCAGGACTATTTCAAAGTAACAACAACATCCATTGGAACATATCAATTTGCTTTGGCAGGACCAAGTGGAGTTGATTACGACCTATATATTTACAACAGTGCGGGAACTTCTATCGGATCAGGAGTCGGTTCAACAGCGACCGAGAATGTTTCGATTTCAAACCTGGCTGTTGGAACTTACACCGTTCGTGTTTTTGGCTATAACGGGGCAAACAGTCCAACTTGTTATACCCTGAACGTAGCGAAAACTTCGGCTAGTTTCTTTGCGGAAGGAACAAATGTGGGAACATACTCGGTTTATCCGAATCCGACAAAAGACAAATTGACTGTCAATTCTTCTAATCCGGATGAGATCATGAAAGTAGAAGTAATGGACCTGAATGGTAAAGTGCTTTCGACACGTGAATTGCGAAGCAATGCTACGATAGATGTTTCGGATATCAGCTCAGGAATTTATTTCGTGAAAATCGGTTCTGCGAGTAATGAAGTGACACAGATTAAATTTGTGAAGGAGTAAAACTCTTTACCAACACTATTCTTTAAAAAGGGAGATTCTGCACATGTGGGATCTCCTTTTTTTTGTACAATCGGGGACTCTTTATCCTATTCCACTATGTTGATGTACCCGTTCTGATTGATCTTCTTTCCATTGGTGGAACTGCCGGTTATATTGAAATAGTAAGTTCCCTGGTCTATTTTTTTTCCGGATAAATCATACTCCAATTGATTGGAAACATGCAATTTTTCTCCCCACCGATTGAAAATTATGATTTCTAAATCCTGAATCGCACATGCACTGGTGAATCGGAAATGTACTTGTTGGTCACCACAACCATCCTTTTTAAATTGTGTTGGTACATTAATAACACAGGAATCAGCTGGTTGTTGGGCGAATAAGAGTCTGCCGAATATCAAAAACAGAATAAGTAGTGTCATTCTTTTCATAGTATACTTTACAGTTAAGCAGAAAGATCGTTCAATAAATTGAATTCGTTCTAAACTAAGCAAATTAACATTCACTTGCTGAAAGAATACTAAATTTGCAACCAAAATTTGTTCGTTATGAAATGGTTTCTTCTCCTATTGATCTTTTCCACCTCTACTCATTTTTACGCACAAGACAAGGTTGAAATCTGGAAGCCCAATAAAAAAGGATCTTTCTACATTTATTGGGGCTGGAATCGTGGAGCCTATACGAAATCAGACATTACTTTTTGGGGAAAATCTTATGATTTTAAAATGGACAATGTGATTGCGAATGATCGTCAATCTTTATTCAAAGCTAATTTGTATTTCAATCCTTCCACGATGTCTATTCCACAATACAACCTTAGACTGGGTTACTATTTTAAGGATAAGTATGAGATCTCGTTCGGTGCAGACCACATGAAGTACGTGATGAAACCTTTTCAAACGGTGAATATGAACGGACATATCGAAAATTCAGGAACTCCTTATGATGGTGTTTACAACAATCAGGCGATGATGGTAGATACTTCATTTTTAAAGTTTGAACACACAGACGGATTGAATTACCTGAATGTGGAGTTAAGGAGATCGGATGCGCTGATTAATGTGAAACATTTCAATGTGAGTGCGGTTTACGGAGCCGGAGCCGGAGTGTTGGTTCCAAGAACAAATACTACCTTACTAGGAAATCCTCGCCACGATGAATTTCACCTTGCAGGATACGGATTGGGGCTGGTTGGAGCAATCAAATTGAGTTTCTTCAAGTATTTCTTTATCCAGGGCGAAGCGAAGTACGGCTTTATTCACATGCCGGATATCCGAACAACAAGAAATCCGGATGACAAAGCAAAACAGCATTTCTTCTTTATGCAATACAATGTGGTCTTTGGGGCCCAGTTCCAGATGACTAATCGGGTTAAGAAGAATAAATAATTACGAATTACGAATTACGAATTACGAATTACGAATTACGAATTACGAATTACGAAATTATTGTTTCTTATCTTCTACGAAACGTAAGATTTTCGGGGCATCCGCTTGTCCTTCATTGGAAACATACAAGTCTCCATTGGGCATGATCACAATTCCTTCTGCTTTGTTGAATTTTTCCGGATCCAGGACTTCCAAATGGATGATTTCACCTTGATCATTAAAAACGAATAAGTAATAATCGGAGGCGCTCAAAGCATAGAGCAAGTTGGATTTCGGATGGATGTAAATTGCAGAAAGCTGGAACTTCAGGGCTGCTTCTTGCTCACCAGGATTCTTTTTACCTGGTTTTGTCGGTAGGTGAATCTGATTCTTAGCAGCAAATTCCCTGATGGAGTTAATATCGTAAGTATAAAGGGGTTCTTCCTTCAGTTTGTTTTGTTTCAGGTCGAAAGCATAGATTGTCCGTAGATTTTTGAATTCAGGCCCTTTAGCGATCTTACTCTTCGAACCGATGAGCAAACGATTGTTTTTCGGATCGAAACACAAGCCTTCATTATCCTTGTTCGGAATTCCGGTTGCAATGGAATCAATACTCCGCTTAGTGGATTGATAATTTTGAATATGGAATAAGGTAGCATCACTTCGCAATACGAAGATATCTTTCCCAACAGTTGCAATCCCTTCGTAATCGCCCGGCCCTGCAAAGTGAATTTTCTGTTTGATCTCCTGTTTTTGCAGATCGTAGATGAAAACAGATCCTTCTTCATCCTGGACACAAGCAAGTGTTTTCGGATCGATGATGGTGATTCCGGAAACCTCCCGCAATTCGGCAGGAAGCACCAGGGTTTGATCTTCCTGTTTCAGATCATAAGGAATGGGATGCTGGGAAAAAGAAGTGATTCCGACAAAACTGAAAATTACCAAGAACAAACTGTTTTTCATACTTTAAATTTTAAAGACATAAGACCATAGACAGAATTAGTACTTAGCCTCTCGTCTAATGTCTTTAGTCTTGGAATCCTGAAGTCATATCGTGAAACACCTTCGCATTTCGGATCAATTCGATGAGTTCCGATTTGTGGAGCAAGTGATCACTTAGTTCGACATAGCGTGTTTTTTTTCCTGTTCCCTCCAAAAGACCGTGCTTATTTGAAAACTCAGCTCCTTTGCTGAAAGAGAGTTTCACCCCTTTTTGAGAAGGAAGTAATACGCAAACCATTCCTTTGTATCCGGACCCGTAACTGAAAGCAAGCATCTTGGCGGCAATATCCAATTCCTGCTGACTGTTGGGAAGTTCCTGTTCCAGTAAGAATTGGGCTTTCAGGAAAAGTTCCCTGACCGCATGTGGATATCCGCCTAAAAATATTGCCAAAGAAGAACTCATCAGATATCCAGTTTTCGTTGGTTCAAGTCTTTGAATTTACTCACTTTTTGAATATAAAGCGCCCAAAGGATGCTTCCCCTGTAAAAGGAGAGAGGAGCTTTCTTATCCAGTTTTCTCCATTTTCTCCGTTCTTTCATGGAGGAGGGAAGATGGTTGTAGAAGGACATGTGTGCTCTGAAAACGGCCCAGAAATGTGGGAATTGTCCTTTGAGTAAAAAGATAAATGCCGCTAAACCATCGAAACAAAGTCTTCTGAAAAGTACATAGGTTAAACCAACGCGTTGATTTTTATGGATCATGAGAAGGCTGTTCCTGAAATTCAAAAAAGTCTTTTTGGGATTCATGTAGTTGAGAGTTCCACCTCCAACATGATAGACCACACTTTGGGGATTCACTTCGAAATGAAGGCCCAGGCGTTGGATCCGCCAACATAGGTCAATTTCCTCCATGTGGGCAAAGAACCGTTCGTCCAGTCCGCCGGTTTCCCAATAGATGTTGGAACGTATCATCAAACAAGCTCCTGTAGCCCAGAATATTTTGGAAGGATAATCGTATTGACCTTCGTCGACCTCCACGTGGTCCATGATCCGTCCGCGACAAAAAGGGTAGTGGTATTTATCCAGGAAACCTCCCGAGGCTCCGGCATGTTCGAAATGATCCCGGGATTTAAACGAATGGACTTTTGGCTGACAACCTGCTACCTGTTCGTTCTTCATGGTTTCTACCAAAGGCAAAAGCCAATTTTCACTGACTTCCACATCGCTGTTGAGCAAGACATAATAATCCGCTGTGACTTGTTTCAATGCATCGTTGTAGCCTTTTGCGAATCCGCCATTGGAGCTATTGACAACAATCTCCAGTTCCGGAAATTGTTCTTTTGTCCAGGCAACGGAATCATCTGTTGAAGCATTGTCAGCAAGCACTACCCGAAATGGTTTCGAGTGTTCGATTACTTCCGGTAAAAATTGTTCTAAGAAATGTAAGCCGTTCCAATTGAGAATAACAACGGCAATATCAGGATTTTGCACAGATAGCTTCTAATCTTGTTTGTAATAGTAGTTGCTGTTTCCTCCATATTGGCTGCTTCCACTGGTATTGTCAACACTGTTGCTTGAGTTGTTGCGTTTTACGAGCATTTCCTGCCACTTATAATTTTGTTGTTCACCGACCATGTCAGAATGCAATAAACGGTATGCATTGTTCACTAAATCCGGGTTGTAGAATACAAAGCGTTTGTTGCTGAATGTCTTAATTTTGTAGTAATGCCAGATTTCATAAGGATATTCCGATGGAGAAGTCTGTCTGTCAATAATGGTATTTGGCGGGCCGTATTGCAAGTAAACTCTTCCCCGGTCTGTTTCAAAACCATCCTGGAAATTATTCCCGTAATTTTGCTGAACGAGTGCTACATTTTTCTTGTAGATCAGCCATTGGCTTGTTGCATTTGTTCCGGATGTTTGAACCCAGAACTGTTGAATATGTTTGCGGTTCAGATCAGGACTATTTGCTTTCAAAGTTTTCATGATAGATTTCACTTCTGCCGGTCGTGCAATCGGGATCAAACTTGCCAGGTAATACTTGGTTGAATCTTCTGTCAAAGAAGCCTGGAATGAGGGGTCTAAAACAATCTCGTCTACGTTTTCTGCCTGTTCGATATCGTTTACACGCTCGAAAAAGTAATCGGCAGTCTGACCGATTGTCTTGCTGTTTCGGTCAATGATCTCCAATGTGAGGTGATAGGAACCGGAAGGCAATTTTGAAATATCAATGTTTCTGAGAATCGGAACAACAGGACTCGGTTTTATTTTGGTGAATCGCGAAAATCCGGGCATCACCTGGTTGGTTTGAGTGGAAACAATTTGTTGTCTTAAACCGAAACTACTGTCCTGAACCAGGTTCGTGTTGTACAATTCCACGTAGTAAGGAATGTGATCCATACCTTGATTGTAGAAATTTGAAATCCGTGGAATGATCTCATAACCACTTTTATGAAAAGGCGATTGGTTGTTTGAACTTGGAGTTGCGACTTCCGCAATCAGGATGTCCGAAGTGGAAATAGTGGTGAATGCGTCGGGAACATGAACTTCAATTTGACCGTCAAGTGATTTGTCGCCTCCATAGAGATCTTTCAAGCTGACGTGTGCCGTGTATTTTCCAGGTTGCAATGGAATCCGGATGTTATCGAAAAAATCTTCGACAATGGAATCACGCATTCTCGGACTTTCCAATGCAAATGCGCTGGAATAAACCGTGTCTCCGGATGGCTCGCTTGTTAATATGGTCGAAACAGCAATTTTCGCCTGCAAGACAGAATCAACAGGAGCAAATTTGATGGTATAAGCGACATATTGGAACTGCAAATCAATGTATGGGCCTTGTTCAGGTGAATAATAACTTTTGTAATCAATGAAGGCTTTCATCTGATTTTTCTGTCCAAAAGAATTTGAAACGAGAACAAGTAAAGTCAAAATCACCAAAAATGGATTTTTCATAATTCAAAAATAGGTCTTGTAAAGTTAATGAATTTGGAGTGATTTACCGAATGTGAATCCCTATAAACGAAAAATCATTGATTAAACGGTGCTGATTTTCAGGTAACAAGTAAATAACTTTTATTTTTTTTTCAATTAATACTTGTCAAAAAGGAAAATAGCACTACTTTTGTCGCGGAGAATTGGCAGAGTGGTCGATTGCGGCAGTCTTGAAAACTGTTGTACCGCAAGGTACCGTAGGTTCGAATCCTACATTCTCCGCAGGAAATTGAATCCCGTTCGTCATCGACGAATCGGGATTTTTTCTTTTGTGGCTTGCCGAAATGTGTTTCGGTATGGACACAAGAAAAAATCACGTAAGTTTTCGGAGAAAACTAGGGATTCAATTTGGTTAGCTGATCCCCCCAGGATCTTTAATCCTACATTCTCCGCACGATACTGAACCCATTTCAGCACATGCTGGAATGGGTTTTTTCTTTCGGAAAATTGGTGTAATTGAAACTTTGATTTATATCTTTAATCTCAAAAAGAAATTAGCGTAATCTAAATGAAACCTGCAGACTTAATAGCATTGATCGAATTGAATCAGCTGGTTGAAAGGGTGATTACGATTGAGCGTAATGGATTCCTGAAAACTGCCGGAAGTATCGATACCAACATTTATTTCATTGAAGAAGGAAGTTTACGCGTTTTTGTAATCGATGAAGACGAAGAACGAACGATCCGTTTCGGTTATCAGAACAACATCCTGGTTTCACTCGATTCATTCCTAACCGAAAAACCTTCTGAATTTGTCATTCAGGCAATCAAGAAAACACGGGTGAAGGTCATTCCGAAGAAAGGGTTCATGGAATTTCTATACCAGGATGAAAATCATTTGAAATTGTGGGTGAAGATACTGGAAGATTTAGTGATCCAACAAATTGAGCGTGAAAAGGACTTGTTAACTGCTTCTCCCAAAGAGCGTTTTGAACGGGTTTTGAAACGCAGTCCGATCTTAT
>Ga0247691_1000172_pt1 | contig 15070 bp, 8 predicted proteins | sample CNK32_metaG_FD_182721 | JGI IMG/M metagenome (GOLD analysis project Ga0247691, IMG submission 182721) | Soil microbial communities from Purdue University Martell Research Forest, Indiana, United States - CNK32 | ecosystem: Environmental > Terrestrial > Soil > Temperate forest > Bulk soil | place...
ATTACAGATGCAAATGGATGTGAAATGACGGCATCGGTTACAGTAAACTTCTCTAATCTTGGAATTGATGAGTTACTGCAATTCGGGGTTACGGTTTATCCGAATCCAATGACTGATTTCATCAAAATCGAATCTACAAAGTACACAATTGAAAGCGCACAATTAATTGACAATTCCGGACGTTTGGTATTGGAAAATAAGATTAGTAACAAGGTCGGTATGATCGAAACAACACAGTTGGCAAAAGGAAATTACCAATTGATTTTGAAAACAGGAGATCAGACTTTCAAAGTTCAGGTAGTTAAGTAATCTGAAAAACGAAGCATGAAAAAAGCCCCGATCCCGTATGTACGGGATCGGGGCTTTTAATTTATAACAATCAGTTTTCCTACGCGTTAAGTTTTAATCCGCATCGCGGACTCCTATTTCAAATACTTGTCTTTCATGTCCTGGAAAGTCATGTTTTCACTTCCCACAGAAATTGTACGTAAATCCAAAGCAACCAATAAACGGTTAACCACATTCAGATTTGATTCTTCGTTCTTCAATAAAGTCACTTTTAAAACGTCTGTTGACTCATTGAAAGCCACTGAGAAATAATCTTTATAATAACCTTTTACAGCATCAACTTTCTCCGAAGTGATTGATTCGGGAACTGAGAATTCATATACACCGTTTGATTTTCCAGTTTTCAATTGAGCTTCACTAATTGAAGCAGAGTTTTGGCTAAAAGCAAAAGAACTTCTAAAGACAAAACAAATATCATAACTAACTTTTTCATAATTCTATAACAGTTTATAAGTAGACGTTAAAAAAACCTAAAGGTTGTACGAGCTAAATATACAATTATTTTAATAACATTTGCAGTATGCAATTATTAGACCATTTCGATGAAAACAAATTGGAAGCCGGCTGCGACGAAGCTGGAAGAGGCTGTCTTGCTGGTCCTGTGGTTTGTGCATCCGTGATACTTCCGAAAGGTTTTTCACATCATTTATTGAATGATTCTAAACAACTTTCCGAAAAAAGTAGAAATATCTTACGTCCGATAATTGAGCAGGAAGCGCTTGCGTATTCCGTTCAGTTCCTGCAACCGGATGAAATTGCCGTGCTGAACATCCTCAAAGCTTCATTAACAGGAATGCATCGTGCAGCAATGGCTTTACACCTTCGCCCCGAACTGTTACTGATTGACGGAAACAAGACACTCCTCTCAAACGAGATCCCTTCCATTGCAATTATCAAAGGAGACGGAAAGTATAAAAATATTGCAGCAGCTTCCATTCTTGCAAAAACGTACCGGGATGAATACATGGAACAACTTCATCACGAATTCCCGCATTACGATTGGAAGTCAAATAAGGGTTATCCAACAGAAGCACATCGCACAGCTATTGAAATTCACGGAGCTTGTATCCATCATCGTCCTGGGTTCAATCTTCTCGGAAAAGGACAATTATCTCTATTCATGGAGTAAACACTCAACTGTTAACTACTTCATGAGAAAGATGCAAACCGCGCCAGGCGAAGCACTATTTTTGATGAATAGTCAGGTAGTATGTTCAATCGTTCGATAATTATTTTTCTGGTGATCTGCTCATTGAGTTGGATCAGTTACGTTGGTTTCACACTTGTTGAAGGTTCCAGCGCTCCCCCCACTCCGGAAAATGCCTTTTCTCAAAAAGACGATACGATTATTGTGGTCCACAATTCTTCGGAAATCGATTACACCAGTTCAATCGTTTCTTCCCTTCAAAAAAACAGTTTCTTCGCCATCTTATTGAATCAACCCGAACGGATCCAGCATTTCTATTTTTCTACAAGCCGGGACCTGGTGCTATTGGAACGTAGCAAGCCATGGACAAGCGAGATCGTGAAAAATTATGTTGAAGGACTTGCCTTATCTTCCAACATTTCAACCCAAAAGCACATTTCTTTATCCAATAACTGGAAAGGCGAGTTTCATGGAAAATACCTGCTACTCTATTTAGGAGAATGGGAACCAGCCTCAAAAAGTGTTGTTTCATGGAAGTACCTGGACCGAAAAAGTAGTTTGTCATTGGTTTATAAAACAACCGATAATTCGTATGAAATTGAGGACTCCTACTTTATTTCCAGTTACAATACAAAATCCGTCACCCATACAGGAACAAAGGCTTTACCATTAATAAATGACCAGGAATTGTTCCAGGAACTCATTCCTGCCGATTTTGATGCATATACTTTTTACGAAAAGAATTACTTTCTTTCATTATTCCCGAAAAAGTCAATCAGTTACGAATGGATGGATTTCGGTTTGGCACTTGTAGTCAATCAAAAAGACAGTTGTTTGATCACAGATTATAAACCAGGGCAGGATCCTTTGGCAATTCTAAGTGAATTGGACAACGTTGATCTATCAGATAAACAAAAACAAGCAACCTTAAAAGGACATTATTTCCCTTTCCTTCGATCCGATAAAAAGATTTACCTGGAACTATTCAATAACAGTGTGCTTATTTCAAATTCCCAACAGAGTATCAATCGGATTATAGGAGCCTATGAAACCGGGGCAACGCTGGAGCAATCCACTACATTGAAATTCAAGCTATTCAATAACAGTCCGCAAAAAGTATCTTACCGCCATTTTGATCGAAACCGGCAAATCACCTTAAGTCGACTTACCAGTGCAAATCATGGTACGGTCCAACTTCTAAATGAAGAGGAATCTGACTCGGATCCAAAAGAACTTCCAAAATTGAATCCTTTGCGTTTGGATGATAATTTGCGCAGCTTGAGTCCGATTCCGGGTTCAAATAACCTGGTAGCAATCACCCGATCCAACACGCTCTACTTTATCGGAAGCAAACAGATCCTATGGAGTAAAAACCTGGACTCCGAACCTATCGGGAATCCGGTGTTTATTGGGAATGGGCTCTTTCTGAATACCAAAAATGGCGTACAGGGTTTTGATCGGAATGGAAACAACCTTGCCGGCTTCCCGATTGTTTGTAATGAGGTCACGAGCAACCTGTTCGCTTATTATTGGAATGGAAAGGATTTCATTTCCTTCATTGCTGACGGGCAAATCCAATCTTACGGGACCAATGGAAAACAAGGTTTCAAGATTGGTGTGAACGGACCTTTGCAAAAAGAATCCCAACTCGTTGTTCAAGGAAAAAAAGGGGAATTGATCGCTCATGTTTGTACGGATTCCAATTGGTCGAGCATCTCCATTAAAAGAAGACGCCTGATCAAATCCCATAACTTAAGTGAGGGAGAATGGCATTTGGTGAAAGTGAACGGTGTCATCAGTCTTTTGGGATTAACGAAAAAGCAATTCGTTCGAATGAATGAAAATGGCAACAAAGCGATGTTAGTGGGAAATGTGTCTAACATATTGAACACACAAAGTTTCGGAGAAGAAAAGCTTTTCTTTTTAAACCAGCAAAGCACTATTTATGTCATCACAAGTGCCGGAACCATTTTGAGCCAGTTCAATTCCACCATCGGTAATATCGATGATGCCGCCATTATTCGATTACCAAATAATAAAACTCTTGTTGGAATTATTGATGGGATTGCCAATAATTGTTATATTTATTCCACACGCGGAAATGAACTGAATAAAGAAAGCTACGAAGGCTCAAATAAAATTGTATTCCAAAAACAAACAGATGGAACAGTTTTATTAGTTTCGCAGGCAAATGGTTATTTAATTCGTTATCCATTAAACTATTAAAAGAACTACTTATGAAGAGACAGTTACGCAAATTAACTTTCATCGCTTTTTCATGTTTTACCGCAATCAGTGCATTCTCTCAAAATTATTTGGGGGTCCACAGCAGTAATTACGCAGGAGTAATGGGATTGGATGTGCAACCTGCCAGTTTTGTTGACGGAAGATTTATCGTCGACATTAACCTTGCAAGTGCCAATGTGGGTGCGTGGCAAAATGCCAAGTATTTCAAGACCGATGTGATGCCCAAATGGTGGTTGAAATCGTTCAAGAAAGACACTATGTGGATGCAACCGGACAGTACGCTGTACGAGCGCTCCATTTTTGATTTGTACAACTACGATCAAGCCGGAGTCAAAACACGCGGAATCTATCTGAATTATCAGGTGGATATCCTGAATTTTGCGTTCCACATCAATCCGAAAATCGCGGTTGGTTTTTCTGCAAAAAGCAGAATGATCATCAACGTGGATGACATCGATCCGAAATTGGCAAAATTAGCCCAGGAAGGCCTGGATTTTGCCTCACTTTGGAACCTCCAGTTAAAAGACAAATTGGTGACCACCAATATGATGGCGTGGAATGAGTACGGAGTGAACTATGGCCAGGTTGTTTTAGACCAAGGTCAGCATTTTCTAAAAATAGGTGGACGTGTCAAGTTACTTCAAGGAATTGCTTCGGCGTATGCTTACACGGATGAATTGGATTACGAGCTTTTAAACAAAGACACTGCAACCACTTTAAAAGGAAACTTCAAGTACGGTTATTCCGATAACCTGGACGAGGATATGAAAAACTTCCATGCGAAGGATTTCTTTAAATCTGCTTCGAAACTTGGATTCGGTTTGGATTTGGGAGTTGTTTACGAATGGCGTCCGAAATACAAACAGTACAAGTACGACATGGATGGCGAAACAGATCTTTGGATGCGTAATGAAAACAAATACGAATTACGTGCAGGAGTTTCCGTTTTGGATATCGGTGGAATGAAATTTACAAAAGGTGGTCATAGCCGTGATTTCTCTGTAAACACCACTACTCTTGATCTACGAATTTTTGACAAAGCGAACTCATTTGCATCTTTCGATTCAATCATTGACAGTTTGGTAACGAATGATGCAGGATGGAATTCCAATCAGGGAATTGGTGAATCTTATTATATGAATACGCCAACTGCATTGAATATTCAATTAGATTACCATATCTGGAAATGGTTCTATATCAATGCAACGGGGAATATCAACATGATTGGTAAGAAAAACCCTTCCCGTGTAAAAACGCCTAATCAGTTTGCTATTACACCAAGTTTTGATTACGCATGGTTCGGACTTTACGTTCCAATCTCTGTAAATAATTACTCCGGATGGAAAGCAGGTATTGCTTCCAGATTGGGACCGATCACGGTGGGAGTAGTTGATTTCAATTCGCTTTTTGCAAGAGGAAAAGTTCGTGGTACGGAATTCTACGTTGGACTTCGCCTTCCGATCCTTTACACAAAACCGGATGATAGAGACGGTGATAAGGTATCTGATAAGAAAGATGAGTGTGTAGATACTCCGGGAGTTTGGGCTTTCAAAGGTTGTCCGGATACAGACGGTGATGGAATCAAGGATGTTGAAGATTTGTGTCCTGAAATCCCTGGATTGTTAGAATTCCAAGGTTGTCCTGACCGTGACGGAGATAAAATTCCTGATAAAGATGATGCTTGTCCGGACTTAGCTGGTCTTGCAGCTTACAGAGGATGTCCGGATACGGATGAAGATGGAATTATCGATCCGAATGATAGCTGTCCAACAGTAAAAGGTTTACCTGCATTCAACGGTTGTCCTGACAGAGATGGAGACGGAGTTCAGGATTCGGAAGATGATTGTCCTGATCTACCTGGTCCATTGGCAAATAAAGGATGTCCGGATACGGATAATGACGGATTATTTGATAATGTAGATAAATGTCCGACTGTTTACGGTTCGAAAGAAAATGATGGTTGTCCTTGGCCAGATACAGATGGTGACGGATTGTACGATAAAGATGATGCTTGTCCTACAATTCCTGGTCCGGTTGAGAACCGTGGTTGTCCTAAGATCGCGAAAGAAGAACAGGAAATTTTGAATACTGCATTCGAGAACCTGGAATTCCAATCCGGTAAAGCAATTATTCTTGCAACTTCATTCAAATCATTGGATGACCTGGCAGCATTGTTGATCAAAAAACCTGAGTGGAAATTACAGATCGCTGGTCACACGGATAACAAAGGTGATGCTAAGAAAAACATGACCCTTTCTAAAAACCGTGCTGAAGCAGTTAAGAAATACTTAGCTAGCAAAGGTGTTGACGCAGCTCGATTGAAACCTGAATGGTATGGTCAGACTAAACCGATTGCAACAAATGCAACACCGGAAGGTCGTCAGAAAAACAGACGTGTTGAAATGAATGTTCTTTTTGAATAAAAATCATTAACCAATAAAACAAGGGGGGACGCAATGCATTGCGTCCCTTCTTTGTTTATAACAATTTCTATTTCCCAAGAACTTCTTTGCGATGGGCCAATCCCCAATAATGCAATTCTTCAATCACCTTTTCCAATGATTTCCCATGTTCGGTAATCGTGTATTCCACCGTTGGCGGAAATGTGTCAAAAACAGCACGTGTTATCAGTTTATTGGATTCCAGTAATTTCAATTCACGTGAGAGTGTTTTATCCGTTATTCCGGAAACTTCTCTTCCCAATTCCCTGAATCTTTTCGGCCCGGTTGACAATGCAAACAAGATCAACAGTTTCCATCTTCCCTCCACAGCTTCCAATGCATCTTTGATCGATAAAATATTCTTAGGGCAACCTCCGGTACTCAGCATAATTCTTTATTTAATCCATTACTTCCAAATTGGATAGTGCTTTCCAAAAGGATAGTACTTTCCATTCGATAGCAAAGCTACCTACTTTTGAACATAAATTAAAATCAGGACAATCATGAAAAAAACAATGAACGTGCTACTCTGGACAGCACAGATTCTTCTCTCGGTAAGTTTAATATGGGCTGCGGGTCTCAAATTATTTCAACCCATCGAACAATTGGAAATCATGTGGACGTGGACGGGAGAAGTCTCGCCAACATTTGTCAGATTTACCGGTGTCATTGATCTATTGGGTGCTTTAGGAGTAATCCTCCCTACTCTGCTCCGTTTCAAACCGGTACTGACACCAATTGCGGCTATCGGAATTGTTTTGTTAATGATTTCAGCAAGTGTTTTTCATATTTCCCGCGGAGAAGGTTCACAAATCGGATTCAATATCGTATTTGCCGGGATTGCAGCTTTTGTAGCATATGGGAGATTTAAACTAGTTCCAATCAAAGCGAAACAATAAAAAAAGGGACGCAATACATCACGTCCCTACCATTTCTTATTTTTCGATTTCGCTTACTTCAAAAAGTTCACATGACCGACATACTCGTGATAATTGTCGAAGTTCCGTTCTTTGATAACAATCTTCCAGGTATAAGTACCTTCTTTACAAAGCTGTCCCATATAGGTTCCATCCCAACCAAAATCCACATTGTGAGATTCAAAGATTACTTCTCCCCAACGATCAAAGATCAACAGAGTATAATTCTGTCCGTCAAATCCAGAACTGAATACCGGGAAGAATACATTGTTGTGCTCATCTCCATCAGGAGTGAAGGTATTCGGTACATAGAAAATCAAGTCGTCAACAATAGAAACCACTACAACCGCACTGTCATTACAGCCTGCAGCATTAGATGCATGCAAAATAATGTGATATACTCCCGGCGTTTCAGCATAAGTATGCGTTGGACTGGTTTGGGACGAAGTTGTCCCATCTCCAAATTCCCACATATAGGACGTAGCATTTGTTGACGTATTGGTAAAATCAAATACCGGATACAAAATCGATTGCTCGTAAACATTGACTCCAAAAGAAGCATTCACTTGTGGGGAGATGGTGACCATATCACTATGTGTCATTGAACCGGTACAACCGTTTACGTCCGTAACAGTCAAGGTTACATCATAAGCTCCTTCTGAATTATACTGTTGAGTAACCGATCCGCAACCAACCTGTGTTCCTCCTCCTTCGAATGTCCAGACGCAATTGACCGAAGTCGGGCTGTTGTGTGTGAACGTAATCGAAACCGGGGCACATCCTCCGGTTACATTGCTGGTAAAATCAACAAGTAAACCAGTATATGCCACAGAAACAGGTTTAACGTCAGAACATCCGGCTGCATTTCTGAGACGAATATAATATGTTCCAGCCGTGGTAACCGCATTTGGAGACGCAAGCGGAACAGTACAGGCAGCATCTGAAAAATATTCAAGTGTTCCGGTCCCTGAATTGATCGTGACTATACCCGGAGCCGTTAAGTCAACCGTTGTAGAACAATTTGCCGTTGGATTAGTAACCGTAATTTGTGGTCCGGGCACTACCGTAACGGAAGCTGTGACAGTAGAATTACAACCTACCAACGATGTCAGCGTACATTGATAAGTAAACGTTCCTGTCGTTGTTGGTGTAATGGATAAAGTATTGGATGTTCCAAGTACCGTTCCGGGATTAGAAGTTTCCACCCAGGAATAACCCGCTGCTCCTACAGGTGCAGTGAGAACGGAAGTTTGAAATTGACAAACGTCAGGTGGTGAAATGATATCCATAGGCGCACAAGTCGCATCCAGGTAAGCATACGCATAATGTGCACCCTGGGAACAATCACCGACAGTAAAACGAATCGTAATACATGAACCGATGTACGGAGTTAAATCCAACATAACCGGTGTCCAGTTTTTCCAAAACACACCCGAATTACCAATTTGAGTAAATCCTGGAATCCCGGGCCCACCCGTTACTAATAGATTACCACAAGCTATCGGATTCCCAAAGCAATCCTGCGCGTCAATTTGAAAGTAAGGTTGTTCCTGGTCGAGATGCGGAATCGTATCACCCGTTAGATCATCAATTTGATAAGCATTTTGCAATACTGCGGCATAATAATAGGTAAACAAGGCATTGGAAGATGTTATCTGGAATTTTTGTTCAATCCTGGAACCACCATACGCGCCGTTTGGACCATCTCCCAAACGAATGGAATTGGTATTTCCGGGAATCAATGGGCATACTTGGCTGATAGGAGCCTGGATATCTACTCCTCCGGTTGTAATATCGTGTTGGCCCGAGTTCATTGTAAAGAACATCGGTGTATAGATTGGTGTTAAATCCCCGGCTGCACCGATTTGCATGGAATGTCCCCAAGAGCCTTCCCATCCGGAAGTCGATCCTGAATCAAACCCGATGTTCGTACATGCTGGTTGTGTAGGAGCTGCAGGTTGTGTGGGAACAATATTCGTTATCTGAATCGCATAATCGAATCCCGTGAAATTTGCGTTATCAATCCAAAAAAGATAACACTCCCCTGCCACCGGCTCAAACGGAGCTCCCATAGTGCCGGAATTATCCCCGGCTACTTGTGTAATCGCTACGACATCCAGGGTTGTTGCATTATAAATGACAATCTGCGGAAATACCGGATTTGCCATACCTCCAGGAGTAAAGCTGATAGTTGTCCAGATAGTAGCACTTGAAGTGGCACAGTAGTAATAAAACCAGTCTGGCCCATCGTCAAATGCAGAGGTAACATCATCGAAATCATTGGTTGCAAACACCGTTGAACCCAAAGCATTAAATGGCAGTGTAATGGGGGAAAAACTAGCAGTTATATCGTCATCACCACCTTGTGAGAACACTGAATGATTTAGTAGTAAGCATATAGATAATAGGAGAAAACTCCTAAGAAAATTATTTTTCATAATAGAGAGAGGTGGTATTCGATTTAATTGGTTTTTGAATTTTTGTTGATATATAACATTTCCATCCGTTGAATAAACAGATAGATATTTTGATTGGTAGTAGCATGTTTGAATTGAATGGAAATATCCTGCTCATTAACATCAACCTGAGTGATCGCATCAAGTGATTCCATGTAAGCTTCCAAATCAGCTAAAATAGTAGTTTCAAGAGGTTGATTTAAGTGATAAACGATGGTAGAAGACCCTACTCCCGACACATTGGGATTAGCATATGCATGATCCTCATATGCCTGATACTGTTGACCATACGCTGTAAATGCAGAAAAGAAGAATAACGCAGCAGTAAAGTACAAACAGTTAATGAAATTCTTGTTCATTAAATGATTAATTTAGTTCAGTTTCCAAAGTTGACGAAAAAAAAACTGTTCGGTTGTCCTTTTTCTTCGAATTAATCCTTTTTTAACATTCGTGAACTAACTTTAGCTATTGATTGTGATCTAAATAAAACAAAAAGATCGCCCACAAACTTATGGGGCGACCTTTCATTAAATTCTATTTTTAATTACTTAAACAGATTCACGTGGCCAATATACTCGTGGTGTTTATCCTTGTTGCGTTCCTTAATGATAATCTTCCAGGTATAAGTCCCTTCCTTGCACAATTGGCCAATATAAGTTCCATCCCAACCGAAATCCACATTGTGGGATTCAAAGATCACTTCTCCCCAACGGTCAAAGATCAACAAGGTGTAATTCTGTCCGTCAAATCCAGAACTGAATACCGGGAAGAATACATTGTTGTGTTCATCTCCATCAGGAGTGAACGTATTTGGTACGTAGAAGATCAATTCATCTATCACTGAAACTACCACAACCGCGCTGTCGTTACAACCTGCAGCATTTGAAGCATATAAAATAATGTGATATACTCCCGGAGTTTCAGCATAAGTATGCGTTGGACTGGTTTGCGTTGATGTTGCACCATCCCCAAATTCCCAGGTATAGGAAGTGGCATTGGTTGAAGTATTGGTGAAATCAAATACCGGATACAATACTGACTGTTCGTAGACATTGACTCCAAAAGAAGCGTTCACCTCCGGGTAGATAATAATCGTGTCATTATTTGTCAATGAATTGATACAGCCATTTCCATCCGTGATTGTCAATGTAACATCAAAAACTCCGGCAGAATTGTATTGTTGGGTAACTGACCCGCAACCAACTTGACTTCCTCCTCCTTCAAAAGTCCAGACACAATTCACAGAATTCGCGCTCGTATTTGTAAAAGTGATGGAAGCAGGTGCACAACCTTCTGTAACATTGCTTGTGAATGAAACAATAGGTAACGGATTGATTGTAACTGAAACCACATCTGTGGCCTGACACCCCAAAGCATTCGTAACAGTAACTGTATACTGTGTCGTTCCCGCTGTGATTGTATTTACCGTTGGATTTGAAATCGTTGCATCATTCAAGTTTGTAGCCGGATTCCACGAATAGGTATTTCCTACAACTGGAGCTGATCCAATCTGATTTCCAGTCAATGAATTAATACACAAACCGATATCAACACCCGCATTTGCTGATGGATTATTGCTTACTCCGATCGTAAATGTCACACTGGAACCCGTACAACCATTTAAGGTTGGAATAACTGTTACGGAACCACTAACCGGTGTTGTCCCGGCATTCACAGCAACAAAAGTTGGAATATCGCCATTTCCGTTAGCTCCAAGTCCAATGGCCGTATTCGTATTTGCCCAGGCATAAGTCGCTCCGGCTGGGTTTGAAGTGAAAACCGGAATAGTCACATTATCACCCGGACAAACAACTGTATTCGCAACCGGATTCATCACAGGAATAGGATTCACCGTTATCATAACAGAACCCGATAGCGTATTGCTGCAAGATGCAGGTGTCACAGATTGTGCTGACACCAAAGTATAAGTTGTGGTAGCATTCAAAACTCCGGTATTAACCGTTGCATTTCCTGCTGCATTCAGAATAACATTTGAATTACCTGCTCCATTTGAATAAACCACAGTTGCATTTGGTGTTCCCGAAATAGTGAAGTTTGCATTTGAGCCTGCACAAATTGTTGAAGCTCCCGAAATGGTTGCTGTTGGCAAAGGATTTACAGCAACAACTGCTGTTTTGGAGCATCCATTGCTATTGACATAAGTAATGGTGGAAGTACCCGCAGAAACTCCTGTCACTAAACCGGTATTTGAAACCGTTGCAACTGCAGTATTGGAAGAAGTCCAGGGAGTTGTTGCATTTGCAGTTGGCGAACCACTTAACTGGGTAGTTGATCCGGCACATACATTTAAAGTTCCCGTAATTGTCGGAAGCGGATTAATTGTAACAACTGCGGTACTTTGACAAGAAGATGAATTCGTGAATGTAATAGTTGTCGTTCCGGCTGAAATTCCTGTAACGAGTCCTGTATTTGACACCGTAGCTACAGCAGTATTGGATGATGTCCAGGGATTCGTAGCATTCGGAGTTCCGGTAGCCGACAATTGGGTGGTTGCTCCCACACAAGCACTCATCGTTCCACTAAGTGCCGGATTTCCAACAACGTTTAAAACCATGGTCTTTGAACATCCGTTGGAGTTCGTGTAAGTAATTGTAGTTGAGCCAGCAGATACACCTGTTACCAAGCCGGTCGAATTAATTGTTGCCACCGCTGTATTGGAGGAAACCCATGGATTTGTCGGATTCGCAGTTCCGGATCCGGTCAATTGGCTTGTTCCACCGATACATACATCCAAACCTGACACCGTTGGCAATGGATTCACAGTAACCACTTGATTATCCAAACATCCACTTGAATTCGTATAGGTAATTGTTGTCGTTCCTGCGCTGAGCGATGTAACCAAACCGGTATTGGAAACGGTAGCAACAGCAGTATTGGATGAAACCCACGGATTCGTTGCATTCGCAGTTCCTGTCCCGCTCAATTGAGTTGTAGCTCCGATACAAACAATTAAGTTTCCTGAAATTGTTGCCCCGGAAGTGATCGTAATTGCTTGTGTTATGGAACAGCCGTTTGAATTGGTATAAGTGATTGTACTTGATCCGGCTGTAACCCCGCTTACCAAGCCAGTTGAAGAGATAGTTGCAACTGCCGTATTGGATGAAGTCCATGGACTTGCTGCTGCAGGAGTTCCGCTACCCGTTAACTGAGTTGTAGATCCGGCACAAGCAGTAAATACACCTCCGATAGTCGGAGTTGGATTAACAGTGACTATTGCACTTCCCGCTTGAGTCTGAGAACAGGTTGTAGCACTCAGGACACTGACTAGATTATATGTGAAGGTTCCGGTTGTCCCGGTTGGAGCTGTTACAGTTGCAGTTGTTCCTGCACCGCTACCAACGGTTTGGTTCGCTCCACCATTAATTGTATAAGTAAAGGTGTAGGGAGCTGTTCCATTCGCACCGGTAAATGTGATCGTTGGTGCTGTTGCATTCTGACAAACAGTTGTAGTTCCCGAAATGGTTGCTGTCGGCAATGGATTCACAGTAATGATCGTTGAACCCGTTTGATTTTGAGAACAACCCATCGCGCTGGTGACACTCACTAAATTATATGTAAATGTTCCCGAAGTTGCCGTTGGAGCCGTAATTGTTGCCGTTGTTCCTGCACCACTGCTCACTGTCTGATTTGCTCCTCCGTTGATGTTATAAGTAAACGTATAAGGTGAAGTTCCATTCGCACCGGTAAAGGTTATTGTTGGTGCAATAGCATTCTGACAAAGTGTTGTCGTTCCCGAAATCGTTGCTGTCGGCAATGGATTTACCGTAACAATTGCAGAACCCGTTTGATTTTGTGTACAAGTAGTTGCACTCGTAACACTTACCAAGTTATAAGTAAATGTTCCTGCAGTTCCGGTTGGAGCGGTAACAGTAGCAGTTGATCCGGCCCCGCTGCTCACAGTCTGATTTGCTCCACCATTGATGTTATAGGTGAATGTGTAAGGGGTCGTTCCATTTGCTCCCGTGAAGGTAATTGTTGGCGCAGCAGCATTCTGACAAAGGGTAGTCGTCCCGGAAATGGTTGCTGTAGGCAATGGATTTACAGTAATGATCGTTGAACCCGTTTGGTTTTGGGAACAACCCATCGCGCTGGTGACACTTACTAAATTATATGTAAATGTTCCCGAAGTTGCAGTTGGAGCCGTAATTGTTGCAGTTGTTCCTGCACCACTGCTCACCGACTGATTTGCCCCTCCGTTGATATTATAAGTAAAAGTATAAGGTGCGGTGCCATTTGCTCCCGTGAAGGTAATTGTCGGTGCTGTTGCATTCTGACAAACAGAAGTAGTTCCGGTAATAGTGGCTGTAGGTAATGGATTTACCGTAACGACAGCAGAACCTGTTTGGTTTTGGGAACAACCCATTGCACTCGTCACACTTACTAAATTGTAAGAAAAGGTGCCTGTCGTTCCGGTTGGGGCCGTAAGCGTTGCTGTTGTTCCTGCACCGCTGCTCACCGTTTGGTTTGCCCCACCATTGATGTTGTAAGTGAAAGTATAAGGTGCGGTTCCATTTGCTCCCGTAAAGGTAATTGTTGGCGAAGCAGCATTCTGACAAACGGTCGTCGTTCCAGAAATCGTTGCTGTGGGTAATGGATTTACAGTGATGATGACATTATCCGTTGAGGTACAACCGCCCGTTCCACTTGTTCCGGTTAAAGTATAAGTAGTCGTTGCTGTTGGAGTAACCGTTGGGGAAAGTGTAGTTGAATTGGTCATATTGGTTACCGGTGACCATGCAAAAGTCGCCCCGGGACTATATGAATTAAACGTAATGGACCAATCTAAGATCGTTCCTACATCCCCTGCAAAATTATCCGAAACAACCAAGTTCCATGTTCCGTTTACACTGCATGCATTTAAAGCTGTAAAGGCTTGTTCAGGCGAAAAACTGCCATTGAAAGGAGCTACTCCTCCAACAACCGATATTCCAGTTGGAGTGAAGCAGGTATTCGTGTAATTATCTCCATCCAATCCATTGCTAGTTGATAAAGTCAGTAAAGTTCCATTTGGACATTGCAGATAAATCTGTAAATCTTCGTCCCAGGTATGCGTTATATTCAGACACACAGAAACAATGGGCAACACTCCGGGAGTTTGTGGATTCACCCCCGAAACTGTAATGGGTGAAGAAACCTGGGAAACTCCGTCAGGTACCGGGAAATCCGTTGCATTTGTGAATGTCATCGGTGTTGTGCTCGATGGTGGGGTGACTGTACTCGTCAAATTGACACTCCCTCCTGGACAAATCGATTGGTTAGCCGTAATGACATTCGTTGTAGGAACAGTATTAATAGATACCGTTACCGGTTCAACCTCATAACATCCGTTTGCATTCAATATTCGAATGTAATAGATTCCACTTGTGGTCATTGCATTCGGCGATGCAATGGGAAGCGTGCAGGCCGCATCTGAGAAATATCCGATGGTCCCTGTTCCGGAATTAATAGTAACAACACTCGCAGCTGTTAAGTCAACAGTTCCGGGCGAACAAA
>Ga0247691_1000173_pt1 | contig 14984 bp, 6 predicted proteins | sample CNK32_metaG_FD_182721 | JGI IMG/M metagenome (GOLD analysis project Ga0247691, IMG submission 182721) | Soil microbial communities from Purdue University Martell Research Forest, Indiana, United States - CNK32 | ecosystem: Environmental > Terrestrial > Soil > Temperate forest > Bulk soil | place...
TACTCATGCGAATACGAAAGTACATAAAGCTTTTGGCGTTGAAAAGTATTATTTTGCTTTTCCTGGCTTCATGTGCCACAAATAAAAAGGATCCAAATCCTCATGTAAACACTCCGAATCAGGAGAAAACAAAGGATTACCCCGTGATTCAACCGATTGATGATGAGATCAAATATGATGCTTACGGCGTAGAAAAACTCCCCTATTTGCAACTTGGAAATGGACGGATGGATTTATACCTGGATTCCTTAAGAGGAAAAAGAGTGGCTATTGTCGCCAATCAATCTTCCACTTTGGGAGAGGACCATTTGGTGGATACTTTGTTAGCTCTTGGAATTCAAATCCAAAAGGTTTTTGCTCCTGAACATGGCTTTCGTGGAACGGCTGATGCCGGTGAAAAAGTATGGAGCCACAAAGACCCGGTAACCGGTTTGCCTATCGTTTCCCTTTACGGAAGCAACAAAAAACCACGCGCTGACCAATTGTGGGACGTGGACATCGTTTTGTTTGATATCCAGGATGTCGGAGTTCGCTTCTACACCTACATTTCCACTTTACATTATGTCATGGAAGCTTGCGCAGAAAACAACAAGCCGCTGATCGTATTGGATCGCCCGAATCCGAACGCGCATTATGTAGACGGACCCTTATTGGAAAAAGACCAGACATCCTTTATCGGAATGCATCCGGTTCCCATTGTTTACGGAATGACAATCGGGGAATATGCATTAATGATCAACGGAGAATTTTGGTTGCACAATGACGTGATCTGTCAGATGTATATCGTTCCATGCCGCAATTACACGCACAAAACGAAATTTGAAATCGCGATACCGCCTTCTCCGAATCTACGGACCGATTTAGCGATCAACTTGTATCCGAGCTTGTGTTTTTTCGAAGCTACAACAGTAAGTATCGGAAGAGGAACCGAACGCCCATTTGAACTATACGGGCATCCCAGTTTCCGCACAACAGGATTTACCTTCGTTCCGATGCCAACCACCGGAGCAAAAGATCCTTTGTGGCAAAATCGCACGTGTAATGGCTATGACCTGCGGGCGGGCCAGAACAAACGGATGTATGAGATCAACCTGAATTGGCTGATCAATGCGCGGGACCAATTGGGAGACAGTATTGATTTCATCAATCAGCGGAACTTCTTTGACCGTCTGGCTGGTACCTCTCAACTTCGGGCTCAATTGAAAGCCGGAATGGGAGCAAAAGAAATCAAGGAAACCTGGAAAACGGGAATTCAGGAGTTCTTGAAGATCCGGCAGAAGTATTTGATCTACAGATAAATAAAACTCTTATGAATGCAGTTTACATAATGCATTTTCATACTTGTTTAGTGTTTCAATATGTTGTATGTTTGACCAATAACCGATAAATTACAATTTATGAAACAACTACTATCAATAGTTGCTCTTTTTGTTGTGTTGAAGACGCCAGTTTTAGCTAATGTTTCACCATTTGAAACAACTAACATATCCAATCATTTAACGGAAGTAAACAAAGAATGGGCAAATTATCACTTGTCCATTCCCAAAGAAAAAATTTCGTTTGAAAATGACATAGATCGAATTCAGTTTCACTTATTACAAGTTGAAAAAATATTGAGAAGTTCTGAGAACATGCATTATTCACAAGAGCAAATTCAAAATAGAACTGCATTATTGGATATTCTGCATAACTACGCTCTTGAGAAAGTATTTCCGATTAATTTACATCATTCGAATAGACAACCCTATTTCATAGACCATTTGGGAACGCATTGTGCAGTTGGTTACCTGCTTAAGGCATCTGGTTTTGGCAAGATTGCACAAGATATATCTGAAACACAGAATTACGCTTACGTAAAAGAAATTCAATCGAAAGAATTACTTGCTTGGGCAAAACAATTTGGGTTTGAGGTGAATGAATTAGCATTAATCCAACCTACATATGCTGATGACACACCTTATTATGCCATTGGAAATGGGGCTAATGGTACAATTACCAAAATAAATGGAGATCAAAATAAATTTGTAATTGCGGGTAAATTTACTCAATTAGACAACCTTCCTTGTTTGAATGTTGGACAATATGTGAATGGAAATTTATCTTGTTTAGGCGCTGGTATTGATGGAATAGTGAATGAAATTGAAATTACCGAACAAGATAAAATTATAGCTTATGGAAAATTTGATCATCTGGGAGTGAGCTATCCAATTGCAATTTGGAATGAAGTAAGTTTGGAATGGGAATTTGTGGCTATTCCTGGTAAAAGTAATTGTGAAATTATTACAGCAGATAGTTACTATTATTACCGATATGCTTCCATTAAGACTGAAACAGGTGCCTACGAATTAATGCACTATAACGCTTCAAATTGGTCTCTGATTTGTTCTACTGATGGTCCCATTTACAGTATTGATGCCACATTTCAAAGGTCTGTTTTTGGCGGGAATTTTAATCAGGTCAATGTAAATGCAAGTACCCCTTATGTTTTAAATTCAAAAAATGTAATCAGTACAACAATCGGGTTGGGATGGCAAGTTTACCTTTCGAATATTCCAGATACAGTTTATGCCACTAAAATAATTGGAACTAACATCTATATTGGAGGCACTGCTATAAATAGTGCTGGTCATAGTAACGTATTATTATCCCAATTAACGAATGGATCTGCACTATCACTCATCCAACTTTGGCCTAATGCTAATCCATTAAGAATTTATGATATAGAGCATAACACCACTGATTTGAATCGATTGCAATTAGTTGGTAAATTACAGGATATCGAGAATGGGTCTAGCATGTATTCGGGAAAAGGAGCATATAATTATTCCATCTCTGAAGGAATAGTAACTTCGACTGGTTGGTTCAATCAACCTGTTCACTCTGTCATATTAACAAATAACGGTGATTTAGTGGTTGCTGGAGAATTTACTGCTGGATATGAAACGAATTTTTCTCGCCTTGCAAAATCAACCCCAATTCTTGGAAAAGATGAACTATCATGGGCAACAAATTTAGTTGTTTCTCCAAATCCAAGTACAAGCTCAATCTCTATTAATGGAATTCCAGTTGGAAAATCTTTCAACTATCAAATTACTGATGCACAAGGAAAAACTTGGAGAGCGGCTGAAACCTCAAACACTACTATCAATATCGAAAATTTGAGTAATGGAGTGTATTTCTTGAGCCTTCAAAATACCCAAGACTACAATTCCACCATTCGTTTTGTAAAGAATTAGATTGTAGCTACTAAATCATTCACTTTATTTACTCGATTGTTCCACTTTCTTAGCGCCTTCCAATACGTTTTCTTTCATGGATTCCATATAATCACTCAATTTTTTCTGTAAATCCAGATTGGTTGCCCCCAGGATTTTTGCATAGCGTTGCTAAATTAGGGTTATTTGTCTTTTGTCCATATTCGATAAACAAAAAATAGGGAAAACCCGTAATTCATTAGAAAGTTGGCAAAATAAAAGCGGCGGTCCAAATGAGACCGCCGCTTTCTATTTTTAAGGGCAAATTATTGTTTTACCAATCGCTCCGTATGATTCCCGGAAGTTGTTACGATATGGACCATGTAAACCCCTCTTTCGAAAGCTTCAACTGAAAGCATTTCTCCGGATTGAACATGATCGGCTGTCATAACCGATTTTCCTTGTGCATCGTAGATAACAATCGATGCTTCGTTCGTACCTGTAAAGGTGATCTTCACATCATTTTGTGCAGGGTTAGGAGTCAAAGTAACTCCAAGCGAAGCACTGTTCTCATCCAATCCCACCTGACTGATCACCACACAGCTCGATGTATCACTACATGAACCGTTTGAAACGATCACCGCATACGAACCATTGGAAGTTGCCGTGAAGGTAGCATTTGTTGCACCTGATATCGGCTGTCCGTTAGAACAGTTGATCCATTGGTAAGTTCCCGTTCCGGAAGCTTGCAGGCTAATTACACTCAAAGAGGTAATTCCTGCTACCGGAGAAGGAAGAATCGTTAGATCCAGGTTCTCGATACTGTCACAACCGTTTGCATTAGTAAACGATAGCGTATAGAACCCGCTTATTGTGAATGTTTGTCCATTCCAAAGGTAAGAACCACATGCTGTTACAGTTGTGGTATCTGCATCTGTAGAATTGATCGTTAAAGCAAGGGTAAGAATACTGTCACAACCAACTGAGTTGGTCAATAGTTGAGTATAGGTACCGCTCACAGTGTACGTTTGACCATTCAAGGTATAACTTTCACAAGCTGCTTCAATAAGTGTTGAAGCACTTGAATTGTTGATCGTCAGGTTCAACGTGATGGTACTGTCGCATCCTGCAGCATTCTCAATTACTTGTGTATAAACACCACTTGTAGTATAAGTTGATCCGTTCAATGTGTATGAATCACAGCTTGTTTCTGTCAATGTGGATACAGTAGGCATATTAATCGTCAGGATCAATGTAATCGTACTGTCACATCCTGCAGCATTCATCAGCAGTTGAGAGTATGTTCCGGAAGTGTTATACGTTGTTCCATTCAATGTATAATCAATACAAGCCGTATCTGTCAGTGTTGCAGAAGTTGGTTGGTTAATGACTAAGTTCAATGTAATCGTACTGTCACATCCTACAGCATTTGTCAATAGTTGCGTGTATGTTCCTGAAGTGGTATACGTTGTACCGTTTAAAGTATACGAACTACATGAAGTGGCGTTTAACGTTTCAGTTGTTGAATTGTTAATCGTCAGGTTCAATGTAAGCGTACTGTCACAACCCGATACACTGGTCAATACTTGCGTATATGTTCCTGAAGTGTTGTAAGTCGTTCCGTTCAAAGTATAACTGTCACAAGAAGTTGCGGCAACTGTACTGGTAATTGCAGCTGGTTGTGTAACCGTAAACGACTGAGATGCCATACAACCGTTCGCGTCCATTAAGTTTACAGTCCATGTTCCGGCAGTAAGTCCGGTTACAGAAGTTGATCCGTCACCTGTTGGTGTTCCTGGAGTCCAATCGTATGTATAACCCGGCGTACCTCCTGTTGGCGTGTTGATTGCAGCAGCACCGGTTGCACCGCCGTTACAAGCGAGGTTTGTCTGTGAAGCCGGTATTACTGAAATAGCAGTCGGTTGAGTCACTGTAAAACTTTGTGAAGCAGCACAACCGTTTGCATCTGTGGCAGTTACTGTATAAGTTCCGGCAGTAAGTCCGTTAACAGAAACCGTTCCGTCACCTGTTGGAGTTCCCGGAGCCCAATCATACGTATAACCCGGAGTACCTCCTGTTGGTGTATTGATCGAAGCAGCTCCATTTGAACCACCGTTACAAGCCACATTTGTTTGTGCCGAAGCAGTTACAGAAATGGCAGTCGGTTGAGTCACTGTAAAACTTTGTGAAACAGCACAACCGTTTGCATCGGTTACGTTCACAGTCCATGTTCCGGCAGTAAGTCCGGTTACAGAAATAGTTCCGTCACCTGTTGGTGTTCCCGGAGACCAGTTGTATGTATAACCCGGAGTACCTCCTGTTGGTGTATTGATAGCAGCAGCACCTGTTGCACCACCGTTACAAGCAATATTTGTTTGCGAGGCAGGAGTTACTGAAAGAGCTGTTGGCTGTGTGATCGTAAAGTTGATCGTAGCCGTACAGGAGTTAGCATCTGTTGTAGTTACCGAATAAGTACCTGCTGTAAGTCCTGTTACGGTAGTTGTTCCGTCACCCGCTGGTGTGCCTGGCGCCCAGTCATAGGTAAATGAACCGGCCCCACCGATTGCAGGATTAACCGTAAATGAACCTGTTGCACCACCGTTACAAGCCACATTCGTCTGTGCTGCAGCAGTCATGGAAATAGCTGTCGGCTGAGTCACTGTAAAACTTTGTGAAGCAACACATCCGTTTGCATCCGTTACCGTACATGTCCATGTTCCGGCAGTAAGCCCTGTTATGGAAGTTGTTCCGTCACCTGTTGGTGTTCCAGGGGTCCAGTTGTATGTATAACCCGGAGTACCTCCGTTCGCATTATTGACTGCAGCAGCTCCATTCGAGCCACCATTACAAGATACATTTGTTTGAGAAGAAGCTGTTAACGAAATAGCCGTAGGTTGGGTTACCGTAATTCCGGAAACTGTTCCCGTACATCCGTTGTTATCTGTGATTGTAACCGAATAAGTTCCTGCAGCAAGACCAGTTCTATCTTCTGTGGTAGCACCGCCAACCCAGTTAAAAGTATAAGGCCCCGTGCCTCCGGTAGGAGTAAGGTTAATTGCACCATTGGTTCCAGTGTTACATGCAACATTCGTCACTACGGTTGTTCCACTTACTGCTGCTGTTGGTTGAGTTACCGTGATTCCGGAAACTGTTCCCGTACATGCATTTGCATCAGTGATCGTTACAGAATATGTTCCGGCAACAAGACCAGTTCTGTCTTCTGTGGTGGCACCACCAACCCAGTTGAATGTATATGGACCTACCCCACCTGTAGGAGTAAGGTTAATTGCTCCGTTGGTTCCACCAAAACACGAAACGTTGGTTACAACTCGTGTTCCTGAAACTACTGCTGTCGGTTGTGTTACTGTTGGTGAAACAGTTCCTGTACATCCGTTCGCATCTGTAATGGTTACAGAGTAGGTTCCTGCAGTAAGACTAATTCTGTCTTCTGATGTGACACCACCTCCCCAGCTAAAGGTATAGCCAGGAGTTCCTCCTGTAGGAGTAAGGTTAACCGCACCTGTACTATTACCGAAACAAGCAACATTTGTTACAACAGTTGATCCTGAAACTGCAGTTGCTTGTGTTACGGTTATTCCTGAAACAAGTCTCGTGCATGCATTTGCATCCGTGATTGTCACAGAGTAAGTTCCGGCAGCAAGCCCCGTTCTGTCTTCAGTAGTTACTCCACCACCCCAACTAAAGGTATATCCTCCGGCTCCTCCTGAAGGAGTAAGGTTAATCGCTCCGTTTGTTCCACCGTTACATGCAACGTTTGTTACAACGGTGCTTCCGGTAAGATTCGGAGGTGCGGTAAGATTAAATGTCTGAGTTTTTGAACAACCTAAACCATCTGTTACTGTACATGTATAGGTTTGAGCAGTTAGTCCTGTTACGGAAACTGATCCGTCACCGGTTGGATTTCCTGGTGTCCAGTTATACGAATAACCACCTAATCCACCTGTTGGTGTATTGATCGCCGCCGCACCGTTTGATCCGCCAAAGCAAGAAACGTTGGTTTGTGTATTTGGAGTAACTACAATAGCAGCTACTTGAGTGATCGTAAAGTTTCGGGTTGCAGTACAACCGTTATTATCACTTACCGTACATGTCCATGTTCCGGCAGTGAGTCCTGTTATGGTAGTTGTACCATCACCTGTTGGAGTTCCTGGTGTCCAGTCATATGTATAAGGTGAAGTACCGCCGCTTGCAGCATTTACTGTTGCAGAACCTGTATTACTTCCGAAACATGCAATATTTGTTTGAGAATTGGGTGTTACCGAAACAGCTGTGGGCTGTGTAACCGTAATTCCTGCAACTATTCCTCTGCATCCTGTAGCATCAGTGATGGTTACAGTGTAAGTTCCTGCAGTAAGACCCGTTCTGTCTTCCGTTGTGACCCCGCCTCCCCAGCTAAAAGTATAACCAGGTGTTCCGCCTGATGGTGTCAGGTTAATTGTTCCGTTTGTCCCACTGTTGCAGCTAACATTAGTAACGGAAGTGGTTCCTGTAACAGTTCCGCAATTTTTGAAAAAATAAACAGAACCTGGATCGGTAAGTGTATTTGCTCCGGCACCATCTTCATCTTCGTAAGGAGCACCAGCAATTGCATAATCTCCCGAAATGGCTACTGATCTGGCGAAATTATCGTCTGCTGCTCTGTCGGAAGCTACAATTTTATCGATCTGTGACCAGGTAGTTCCGGATCTGCTAATAATATAAGCCGAACCTGCACCGGAAAGTGTAGCAGTTCCGGATACATTCTCATCTTCGTAAAGAGAACCTATAATAGCATAGTCTCCCGATATAGAAACGGAATAAGCAAAGTTATCATTTGCAGCTCTGTCTGAAGCTACAATTTTTTGCTGCTGTGCCCAGGTTGCACCTGTTCTTGTAAAAATATAGGCGGATCCTGCATTAGTAGCTGTGTTTCCACCCGTGGCATCTTCATCTTCATTTGGAACTCCGATAATGACATAGTCTCCCGATATAGATACGGAATAAGCAAAATTATCATTTGAAGCCCTGTCTGAAGCAACGATTTTTTGCTGTTGTGTCCAAGTTGTGCCTGTTCTGAAAAAGACATAAGCAGCTCCTGCTTCTCCAACTGTACTAGCTTCTGCAGCATTCTCGTCTTCTCCTGTAGCACCAACAACTACATAGTCGCCGGAAATGGCTACCGAGTAACCGAAATTATCATCGTTGAGCCTGACGGAAGCAACAATTTTCTGCTCCTGTGCCCAGCTTGTACCGGTTCTTTTATAAATATAAGCAGCTCCTGCATCTGAAATCGGAGACGCTCCTGAAGCATCTAAATTTTGCAGCAATGACCCCACAACAACGTAGTCACCTGAAATAGCGACTGATAATCCAAAGTAATCAAACGCCTGTCTGTCTGAGGCAACAATTTTCTGTTCCTGTGCCCAGGTTGCACCGGTTCTTTTAAAAACATAGGCAGAACCTGCATCACTTAAAGGATTGGTATTGGTGGCATCGCCATTATCGTAAACAGCCCCGACAACTACATAGTCGCCTGAAATTGCTACGCTTGTCCCGAAGTTATCATCGGAATCGGCGTCTGAAGCAACAATTTTCTGCATCTGAATCCAGTTAGCACCGACTCTTTGGAAAATATAGGCAGACCCTGAACCGTCTTGAGGGGCACCAACAATAGCATAGTCTCCTGAAATTGCTACAGAAGAACCTACATGCACACCGGAAGTCCTGTCGGCAGCGACCGTTTTAATAATTTGATTCCAGTTTTGGGAGAAGGTGTTCCCACTCCATAAAAATACAACGAGCAGAAATAGAACTAATTTTATTCCTGCAGGCAGATCTTTTTTTCCGAATAGTGGAAAAAGTACTTTTCTTTTCATAATTTATGTTTTTGTCTCAAACAAGGATGTAACAGTGGCTGAAACTATTTGCTTGCGAAGGTAGAGCTAAGTTTTGGGTAACAATTTTTCAGAAATAGCTCCAGGCTGGATTTAGCTTGAAAACCGCTGAAAAAGATGGGAAAACTCATCCAAAAACCTTGCTGAGCGGATAGAGCAAGGGTAACCCCCTGATTTAAAAAAAAATTAGTTCGACGGGCTGAAATTACAGTGAAAAAGGTAGTTTTCTCTTTATTACAGATACCTGCTAACAAAATATCATGAGAGGCAGGATACAGAGAATTTAAGGGATTAATTATACCTATTAGAACAGTTAGGAGTACAATTGTATTCCTTTACCCTATTTTAGATAAATTTTAAAAATAACTATTTGAAAAACAATGTGATACAATTGGATTTCAAGATGAAATCTCCTCTTTTAGGAAATGATTGGAGGATCAGATTATTTATTTGATTGCTCCACTTTTTTAGCGCCTTCCAATACGGTTTCCTTCATCGATTCCATATAATCACTCAGTTTTTTCTGCAAATCCATATTGGTTGCTCCAAGGATTTTTGCCGCCAGGATTCCCGCATTTTTTGCTCCGTTGATTGCAACTGTAGCAACCGGAATTCCATTTGGCATCTGAACGATCGAAAGCAAACTGTCCCACCCATCAATTGAATTGCTGGATTTGATCGGAACACCAATCACCGGAAGCGGTGTCAGGCTTGCAGTCATTCCCGGTAAGTGCGCTGCACCACCAGCTCCCGCAATAATCACCTGGATTCCTCTTGAAGACGCTGTCTTGGCATATTCAAACATGCGTTCGGGAGTTCTGTGCGCAGAAACAATGGTCAATTCATAAGCGATTCCAAACTCTTTTAAAATATCTGCAGCGTCTTGCATAATTGGCAGGTCTGAAGTGCTGCCCATGATAATCCCAACCATTTCTGTCTAATTTGTTTGCAAATCTAACGAATATTAGACATCGTTGAAAACTATTCCCGCATTGTGGAGTATTTTCGCGCCTTTTTATTGATTTTTCTTTTAGTTTTGATCCTTCGTCCAACTCAAATTATGAATAAATCGATACTCCTATTTGTGTGCGCCATTTTCCTTCATTGGAGCTCACAACTACAAGCACAAACTACTTTTGTAACGGATAATTTTGAAGGAGTATTTTCCTGGAATACGGTAAGTACTTCTGGTCCAAATCAATGGGTCCAGGGGAATTGTACGAGCAGTGGAGGGAATTCGGCTTTGTATATCACTTCCGGTGGAATCACAAACGATTGTACGCCCACAGGAATCCAGCATTATGGATACACCAACTCAAGCTCCGGAACAGAAACCGCGATCGTTTACCGGTCTGTAAATGCTACGTGCTTCACAAGTCTAACTGTTCTTGCTGAAATCCAGGTAGAGGGCGAAAGCGGGTTGGATTACCTGGAACTGGTTTTCAGTAACGATGCAGGAGCAACCTGGACACCTGTTTCAACACAATTAGTCGCAAATGCCACTTATTCCGGATTCAATCAATTGCTTCCCGGGAGTTTCGATAATACTACTTTCTGGATCGGGTTTCGTTTCACTTACAACAATTCGAATATCGGGAACAAAGCTCCTGCCATAGACAATTTCAGAATCCAGGGAATTTCCAGTGATGTAACTCCACCGACTATTACCTGCCCATCACCTGCTGCAGTTTATTCCGATCAATTTTGTGACTTTACACTCCCTGATTATGCGGCTTTAGCAACGGTGAACGATGCCTGTGGCATCATTTCTACTGTTCAGTCTCCTGCAATAGGAACAACGGTAGGTGCGAACACACTTATCACATTGCAGGCTTCGGATCCATCCGGAAATTCTGCAAGTTGTAATTTCACCTTGACAGTAATTGACACCGTTGCACCAAAAGCTACCTGCCTGGCTTTGGATTCCGTGTATGCTTCCGCTTCCTGTACGGCCATTGTCCCGAACATTGTACCAACAGTTACCGTGGACGAGTTTTGTACTCCGGCAAGTTCCTTGGTCTTTAACCAGACTCCGGCAGCTGGTACTGTCATGACAGCAACTCAAAATGTATTTGTTACAGTAACGGACCTTTCAGGAAATGTAGGTGGTTGTTTCACCCACATGTTATTCTTTGATACGATTTCCCCCACAATCACCTGTCCTGCAAATCAAACGGTGTCTACGAACAATGGTTGTACATATGATATTGCAAGTTTCACTTCTCAAGCAACCGTAACGGATAATTGTTCAACGGTATTTTTATTGAACCAAAGTCCGGCGGTTGGAAATTCTTTGCCGGTCGGAATACACTCGATCACGATTCAGGCAATTGATCCCGACGGAAATGCACAAGTTTGTCAGTTCAACCTGACGGTCCATGATGGAACATTACCGATCATCAATTGTCCGGCAACGATCACTGTTCCGGTTAACAATCAATGTCTGGCAGTTGTGGGAAATCTGGTCCCTTTGGTTTCTGCAACCGATAACTGTACGGCAAGCAGTCAATTGGTGTTTGCACAAAACAAACCTGTCAATCTGATCTTCGCGGATTCAATTACGGTTTTGATGACAGCAGTCGATTTAAATGGGAATATTGGAAGTTGTCCCATTTTTGTGATCGCAATTGATACACTGGCGCCGATCGTCACTTGTTTAAGCGATACCAGTTTGGCGGTTTCAGGAACTTGTTCGATGACCGTTCCGAATCTATTGGGAACACACAATGCAGTTGACAATTGTACTCCTTCCAATCTACTTACCTTTTCACAAAACCCACTTCCCGGAACAGTTATCACAAACCCGGTTGGTATTGTGATTTCTTACACGGATACTTCAGGAAATATCGGTACTTGTCTAACGCAAGTCGTTCCAATTGAATCCATCAACCCTACAATTACTTGTCCTTCAGGACAAACTTTGAACAATGGTGTTACTTGTTATGCGCTTATTCCGGATTTGACTTCTCTTGCAACCGTTACAGATAACTGTACAGGATATTCCCTGACACAACAACCTGTTGCAGGAACGAACCTCATTTCGGGAACCCATATCGTCACTATTACCGTAACGGATCTGGCTGGAAATACCGCGTCATGTAATACGACTTTCACTATTATTGAAAACCAAGCTCCCAATATTACATGTCCCGGGAATATTTCAACCTGTAATCCACTCGTTACTTATTCCAATCCGACCGGATCGGACAATTGTTATTTCACGATTTCCCAAACAGATCTGTCAGGACTTTCATCCGGAGATATCTTTCCGATTGGAACCACCACGCAAACTTACCAGATCGAGGATTCTTCCGGGAATACCAATTCCTGTTCGTTTACGGTCCAGGTTCTTCTTTACCCTGACACGGCATTTATCCCGAATAGTTTGATCTACCTTTGTGACACGTATACCACAAGTATCCAGGCCCAAGCTATCCAATCGGGAACAGGTTCCTGGAATGTATTGACCGGGACCGGAACACTTACGAATGCAAATGCACTTCAGACAACCGTGCAAAACCTTTCTCCGGGTTCAAACACTATTGAATGGGTTGTGACTTCCCCAACATGTGGATCCAGAAGAGATACGATACAAATTGTGGTGAACATGCCTCCATCCCAAGCAGTTTTACAAGATTCGATGTATGCTTGTGCGGCTACCAACTACATTATTCAGGGAAACACTCCACTCATTGGTCAGGGAACCTGGTCGAGCAATGCAGGTATGACTTTTAATAACATTCATGCTCCCGTTGCAACTGTACTTTCAATTCCGGATGGATATCATACCCTTTATTGGACGATTTCTAATAATGGATGTCCAAGTACAGTGGACAGTGCAATTATCTATGCTCCGATAATCGCCCAGGTCCTCACAAATGACACAACACTCTGCTTAAACCAACTTCCGGTTTCTTTACAGGGAAATCAACCGGGAAGTGACCAGGCAACTTACTGGATCGCGATTTCGGGTACCGGGACCTTGACAAATAAGTACAATCCGAATACGCAATTGACGGCAGCAGCAGCAGGTGACCTGGTTCTCGTTTACATGCATACCCATGATTTCTGCGGGCCAACCAAGGATACTTTACGGATTCATCTGAATAATTGTGGCGAAACTACATTTGACGTACCAACGGTCTTTACACCGAATCATGATGGGGATAACGACAAGTTCATTATTCCGAATCTGCATGAAACCTACCCGGATTGTAAGGTCATGATCATTAACCGCTGGGGATCCAAAGTTTTTGAATCGACAGGATATGGTGAGCCTTGGGACGGGACATTCAAAGGAGATGATCTTCCGCTGGGAACTTATTTCTACGAAATTGTTTCACCGAACGGTGATTTCACGGCAATCAAAGGATCAATCAGTATTATTCGTTAATCCCGGCACTCATGAAAAAATTAATAGTTATCACATTTATTTCAGTTGTAGGATTGGCATTCGGACAACAGGATATTCAATTTACGCAAACTGCATCTTCTCCTTTTTTAGTGAATCCCGCAGCAGGAGGCTTAATGAATGTTGCTGAGGTTGTTCTCGGAAATCGTTTGCAATACGCGGGCGTTGATGGAAGACCTATGACCACTTTTGCAGGAATCCAAAGCATGGTCCGGTTCAAGAAGCGCAAATCAAAAGCATTGTTGAACGAATTGTCTTCGATCGGGCAAACTTTTTACAGCACACCGCAAAGAACAGTTTCCTACAAACAAGTGGCAGGTTTAACATTTATCAATGACATCATCGGACCATTTACACGGACAAGTGTCAAAGCAAACCTCGGTGTGCATATTCCACTATCCCAAAAACTGAATGCCGGTATCGGACTTGGTGTAGGTTGGTCGAATTTTGGAATTGACAATTCAAAAGTCACTCTTGGAACCGCCGATGACAAAGCATATGCGAATTACATTGGAGTCTCAGCTTCCCAAAATTACCTGGATGCGCAAGCCGGTTTGGTGGTTTACAATGATCGCTTGTTGGTCAGCGTGAGCGGAAGTCAGGTCTTTAACAACAAAATGCGATTGAGTGATGTGACAACGGCAAGCACTTTCCAACCGCATCTTTTCGCATTGGCAAGTTACCGATTTGATTTAGGGAAAAATTACGGCTTGGAGCCAATTGTTCAGTTCAGATCGGTGAAACATGCCCCGATCAGTTACGACATTGCCATGCGCCTGCATTATATGCGGATGGGTTGGGTGAGCCTTTCTTACAGAAGACAATCTTCGATCGGGGTAGGTTTCGGTATCAACTTACTTGCTCGTTTCAACGTTTCCTATTCATTTGAATTCGGGACCGGGGTTACCCAAAAATTCGGAAATACTTCCCACGAGGTGCGACTTGGCTTCATCTTCGGTCATAAACGAAATATGAATAAGGAGTTCAGGCAGGATGAAAAGGCAAACCCGACTCCTGAAGAAACGAAACCAGAAGAAACACCCTGACGTCCCGAATAAACGGGAGTCAGGATTAGATAAAAACCGGAAGAATAAATGCCATTTTTCAAGTATTGCTAATTTTGTAAAAAAGTACACATACTATGCGTCCGTTTTATTTATTGCTCAAGCTATCTTTAAATATTTCATTCAGACTCTTTTACAAACGATTTCTTGTATTAAACAAACACAAAGAATTATTCGGTAGCACCATTTACGTAAGTAATCACCCCAATTCATTCATGGACCCGATTCTGATCGGAGCAATGAACCGACCGATCGTGCATTTCATGACACGTTCTGACGTGTTTGTTTGGTGGTTAAAACCGATTCTTTGGTCTTCACACATGTTGCCTATTTATCGGCAGCAGGATGGAACTGATACCAAAGGAAAAAATACCGATGTCTTCAACAAAGTGAATTCCTCTCTTAGAAAAGGAAGAAACAT
>Ga0247691_1000174_pt1 | contig 14981 bp, 14 predicted proteins | sample CNK32_metaG_FD_182721 | JGI IMG/M metagenome (GOLD analysis project Ga0247691, IMG submission 182721) | Soil microbial communities from Purdue University Martell Research Forest, Indiana, United States - CNK32 | ecosystem: Environmental > Terrestrial > Soil > Temperate forest > Bulk soil...
CAATTATTCGGTGGAAAGTGACCGGACGGACAAGCTTTTGGAAATTAATTTGTTGTACGAAGCGATTTCCAGTTTGCCTGATTTACAAAAGGAGAGTATCATTCTCTTTGAGATTTCAGGGTTTTCTATCAGGGAAATAGCCGATCTGCAGCAATCTTCCGAAGATGCGGTGAAACAAAGGCTGGTCAGAAGCAGGAAAAAGCTCGTCGAATTAATGACGGAGAAAATGAATGTGGAACAAAAAAGGTTGAGTTATGACAGAAGATAAACTGAATGGTTTGTTTGATGAGATTCGGAATGAGTCGGCTCAAACTTCAATTTCCGAGGTAGATCAATGGATTGATGCTGCGGTAGCTACTGCTGCAACAGTTGGACTCTTAGCAACATTGAAATTAATACTCATTAAAAAACCTTTGATTATGTGGACTACATTATTGACGATAACAGGTACGGCTTCCTTAGGGGTTGTAATGCTCTTTACGAAACCTGAAATAAAAGAAAAGCCCGAAAAGAAAGAAGTTGTTTCTTATTCGGTTCCTGCAAAGGGTGCTGATAGCTATCGGGAAAAAGAAGAAAAGATCGATGAACCAGTGGATGCAGAGTCTCCCATATTGGAAGGACCTATCACAGAACCCAATTCCGAAAAACCCAATTTGCCTGAAGATCTGGGAGCTCTTATTCCTTTAAAAACAATCAAGTCGGACCGTCAGCAAGGAATTCCTGTTTATCCCAGCTACAAGGTGCAGGCAGGTGAATCATTTACAAAGATCCACGTTTCAGGAGCTTTACATGTGGAACTTTCCCAGGGGAATTCATGCAGTGTTCAGATAGAACCGGAAAGCGCGAAAGATCTGGTCGAGGCGGAGATTCGTGATGGAATCCTTTATCTGAAGAATGCTCCGAATAAAAAGGACCGAAAAGAAAAAGTGGTGGTTAAAGTGAGTGTGCAGGATTTGAAAGAATTGCACATGAGTGGGGCTACCAGTTTGATCAGTGTCAATCAATTGGGAGCAGAGACATTGACTTTGGAAGCAGATGGTGCGAGTAATGTGAATTTGAGCCTGAAGGCTACGAAGATCAAAGGAGATTTTTCCGGGGCCAGCGACGTGGAAATCGCAGGAACATGTGAAACAATGACTTTGGATGTTTCGGGGGCTTCACAAGCAAAATTATTTGACCTGATTGTTAAAAAAGTGGTCCTGGATAACAGCGGAGCAGCACAAGTGGACCTCTCCATTTCAGGAGAATTGAAAGCAGATGGTTCCGGAGCAAGCACCACTTATTACAAAGTTGCCCCCGGCTCCAAATCTATCCGGGTGGATGCAAGCACGACCGGTAGCGCTGTTATTAAAGACCGAAAAAATTAAAAATTATGAATTCAAAATTCAAACCTTTTGCATTTTTCATTTTGACTTTTGAATTAGAAAGAGGCTATAACAAAGCAAGTATAGTTAGTTAGGTAACCTAAGTAGAGTAAAGATCGGAAACAAAACGTTGTTTCAAAAAAGCCCGCGATGGAGATCGCGGGCTTTTTATTTATCATATTGTGGCTTCGACTACGCTCAGCCACCTTTGTGAGTTTCTAAAGGTAATTGAATGCTTACGCTGATCGCATGTCGCCAGTAGCTTTAGCGATGGCACAAGCTTCAGCATAGGCGCAGCGAAGTCGAAGTTAATGCTCTAAACTGGACAAATAACGTTCTGCATCCAAAGCTGCCATACAACCTGTTCCCGCAGCAGTTACCGCCTGACGGTAGGTCTTGTCCGCTGCATCTCCTGCAACAAACACTCCGGGAACATTGGTCAATGAAGTACCCGGTTTTTCGTATTTGATATACCCGGTTTCATCCAGGTTGATGTAATCCTTGAAAACGTCGGTGTTCGGTTTGTGACCGATTGCAACGAAGAAACCTGTAGCAGGAATATCTTTCTCTTCTCCGGTAACGTTGTTCTTCACTTTCACAGCTGTAACACCATTTCCATCACCTAACACTTCAACTGTTTCAGTATTATGCAGGATTTCGATGTTTGGAGTATTGCGAACACGGTCAGCCATGATCTTTGAAGCACGGAATTTTTCCGTACGAACCAACATTGTTACTTTCTTAGCTAGTTTGGACAAGTAGTGCGCTTCTTCACAAGCTGAATCTCCAGCACCTACAATGACTGTTTCCTGTCCACGGTAAAAGAACCCGTCACAAACAGCACAAGCAGAAACCCCACCACCAATTGAAAGGTAATGTTGCTCTGAAGGCAATCCCAGGTATTTCGCCGCAGCACCTGTCGAAATGATTACCGTATCGGCATGAATCTCATGTCCGTCTTCAGTCCAGCATTTATGAACCGGTCCTGAAAAATCCACTTTTGTAATAAATCCAAAACGAACATCTGTTTCAAAACGTTTTGCCTGAGCCTCTAACTGAACCATCATTTCCGGTCCGGAAACTCCATCCGGGTATCCCGGGAAGTTTTCAACTTCATTCGTAGTTGTCAACTGTCCGCCAGGTTGCATTCCCTGGTACATTACAGGTTTCATTTCTGCTCTTGCAGCATAAATTGCAGCAGTATATCCGGCGGGACCTGACCCGATAATCAGGCATTTTATTTTTTCAGCACTCATGTTTGTTTGTCGTTGTTTTGGTTTTTGACTATACAAAATTAGGGTTTTCTTCCTTTGAAAGTGATTCCTCAGAAAGAAGCGAATTCCGGTAGGAATCCAAGTTTATTTTTTACAGTAATAAATAAAAGCAGGAGGGAAGTTGGCAGGAGTAAATGCAATTTCCACGTGGTTGTAGTATTGTTTGATGTTCTTTTTCGCATTGAGCGAATACTGAAACTGAACATACAAGGCATCTTTGTGCATTACTCTATGACTTTCAGTCAGGATGCGGTTCTTCAGTTCACTTGGGAAATTAGCAAGTGGAAGTGAGGAAACAACTGCATCAGCTTGGGAATGCCCGTGTTGTTCCAGGTATTCACCAATTTTTTCTGCTGAATCATGAATCAGGATCACACGCGGATCTTTAAATTCTTTTTTCAACATATTCATGAAGCTATCGTTCAGTTCGAAAACCAATAAGATCCCGTCGGGACTTAATTTTTGAAGGATTTTCCTGGTAAAAACACCGGTTCCGGGACCTAATTCAACAATTACCTTAGCCGTTGAGAAATCAATTCTCTCCAACATTTTCTTTGCTAAATACTTTGAGCTGGGAGCCATTGCCCCAACCATTTTACGTTCTTTCCAGAAATTACGTATAAACGAACGCTTATCAGACATTTTCTCTTGTTTCTTTCAGTGCGAATTTACCATTATTGATAATTCCATAAACAAAACCGGACAATTGTTTATTCAATGCCGGTGTGTTGGTGCACGGTATTACTAAATCTTCTTTTGTGAATACCCACGATTTCCCGGGGATAAACAGCGATAAATCTGCTATTGTTTGGTCTTCAATGGATTTGGTGTCCAAAGATAATATTTCGCGTCCTTTTTCGGTCAATCCGTTAATTACCAATTCCAAATTGAAATCCGGACAGGCTCCCAATTCACCGAACAAGGTTTGTAGTGTACTATTTCCGAAATTGGCGTGATCGAATTCCAAATCTGTTTCTTCCGTATCATTCGGTCGGTGATCCGAGACGATGCAATCGATGATCCCATCTTTCAAACCTTGCCACAATGCCTTGCGATCTGTTTCCGTGCGAAGCGGGGGCATCAGTTTGAAGTTCACATCAAAATCCAATACGGACGTTTCGTTGTAGATCAGGTGTTGTGCATGAACATCAGCCGTAACATTCAATCCTTTTGCTTTTGCTTTCCGGATCAGGTCGACGGATTCTGCGCAAGCAATTCCTGTTGCATGCAGGTTTCCGCCTGTATATTCCAATAAACGCAGGTTGCGTTCCAATTGAATGATCTCGCTGATCGCAGGATCTGCTTTCAAACCTGTTTTAGTAGAAGCTTCTCCTTCGTTGACCATTCCACCACCGGAAATCGATTTATCGTGTGCAAAGCCAACTACAATTCCGTCAAAATTCTTGGAGTAGAGAAGGGCTCTATACATGATTCCGCCATTTACAGGGACCAGGTCGTCTGAGAACAAACGGACTCCTGATTGGAACATGTCGTACATTTCTGCCAATGCCTCGCCTGCATTCTTTTTGGTGATACAGCCCATCGGGTGCAGAGAAGTTGTTGCATTCTCGCTTCTTCTCAATACATATTCCACGCTGGTTTTATTATCCAGAACCGGTTTGGTGGAAGGAAGAACAGTTACATGTGTAAATCCGCCATAAGCGGCAGCATCTAAACCACTTTGGATCGTAGACTTGTGTTCTTCTCCCGGATCGGCAAAATGTGCTTTCAGATCTACCCATCCTTTGGAAACGTGAAGGTTGTCTTCCTGGATCTCCAATTCGCACGAACGGGTTATTTTATCTGCAATTTCATGAATCTTCCCATCTTCCAGATAAATGTCAACCTTCTTTCCATTCCATTTGGAACCTTTGTCTATAACTGTTACTTGTCGAATGAGTAATTTCATATCTTATTTCTTGTAGAAAATTAGTAAAGCCATTTCGCACAGGACGAATATTCCTGCAAAGAAAACAAACCAAACCCAACTATCATAATTCTCTCCGATTTCTAACAAGGAAGCGCTATTCCAATTTGAACCGTTTTGTATTGAATTTACATGGATTCCAGCCTGTTCGAAAGCAGTTTTGATTTCTTCAGGTGTTGACTCGGATGTTTGGGATTCGAGTCGATTGTAGTTCATGGAAAGAATTCCTTTCGATTTTCCATCCTGGGAAATGGAGTAATTACCAGCTTGCAATATCCGAATGGCTTCCAATCCCTGGATGGATAAGTAAGAGCGCTTGTTTTTGGTGAAAATGACCGGAATGTAGTCGATCTGAGCTTGTTTCAAATGGACCGGGTTCTCACTGGAAGTATTGATATTGACAGGATAACTTCCGTCGGAGCCGATAATGAGGTAATAAGGATTTTGTCGCTGGCTAAGATTCCCGATATGCAGTAAAAGAGTAGAAAACAGTTGATTGCTTGTGAATGTGCTGAATTCTTGTTTTAGGGAAGTAGAGAACAGGTAGGAAGCGTTCTTTCCGGTGCTTTTAACAAAGAACGGTGTTCCGTTTTGGTAATTGATCAGGTTACTTGAAAGTGTTTTTGAATTGCTCATCAGGCGGTATCCTTTTGCAACTGCCGGAAGCGAGATATTTTCAGGTCTTCCTTCGAAAATTCCCTGGAAGAACGGATCCTTGATATTTAGTTTCTGAATTCCAAGTCCGACCGTTTGTGTTCCGTTTATTGACGGAAGACTCAGTTTTTCAAGCAGGGCATTCCATCCGGTTGGAGAAACGTTGGTCCCGGGAATGAGTAGGATGGAGCCTTGTTCTTCGTGATAGCCTGTCAATTCGGTGCTGAGATTGCTCGGAATCTGGTTCAGGCCATTTAGGACCACTAAATCAATGGATTCGAGGTTTTCCTGTGAGGCTTGGTTGGTAGATACTTCCTTGATTTTGTAGAAATCGTCCAGTCCGAAAACAATCCCGACATTTTCCACAGCATCTTCGCCATTGATGATCAGGACAGAACTGCTTTTCTTTACTTCATAACTGAAGAAGAACGAGTCGTCTTGTATCATTTGCTTGTCGTTGATCGAGATCTTCCCGCTAGCAATTCCTGCATCCTGGTTGAAGTAATTCAATTGGACAGTATCTGCTCCATTGGCGGGTAATTCCGCAAACAGGTCGCGTTTCAATTTTCCGATCTGTATGCTCACAACAGCCGATTCAATACGTTCTTTCCCGGTATTTACCACGCGAATGGAAAGTGTCTGTGCAGAACCTAATTTCTGGATTGGTGTTTCAAACCAAATGGTATCGACGTATAGGTTTCCGGTGTTTTGAGGAGCCAGAATAAGTGGTGAAACAGAAGAAATAGACTTAAACTTTTTAATTGGATTGGATGATTTATTTTTTTGAAAATCAGATAGATAGACAAGTGACGGTTTGGATTTGATATTGCCTTCTTTTTGTGCGTCTTCCACCCATTGGTTCCAATAAGAAAGGACTTCTTCCTTCGAACGGTAGATAGAAGAGTAGTTTACTTTTGCTACCTGGTCCACGAATTTCACTTTGGTCAGGGTTTGTTTTTCGTTTCCGCTCAGCTCATTGGTAAAGAGCACGTATTGTGTATTCCTGGGAGCTTTATCCACAATGGAACCGGCCAGTTCTTTTGCCTGTGCCAATAATTCACCTTGTCCGCCAATGCGCGACATCGAAAAGGAATTGTCGATATAGACACCAATTAGTTGAATGTCTTTCTTACTTGCATTTGAGTGCGGAAAGTAAGGTTGTGCAAAAGCGATAACCAAACAAATGAAGGCCAAGGCCCTGGCAATCAAAACCAGTAAATGCTTGATTTTACGAGGGTTTTTCTGTTGTTGTTCAACAGATTTCACGAAAGCGATGCTTGAGAAATAGAGTGTTTTGTATTTTCGGAAATGGAAAAGGTGAATCAGGATTGGGATTACCAAAACGAGTAGGGCAAATAAGAATTCAGGATAGACCCATTTCATAACGCTAAATTAATTACGAATGCCGAATTACGAATGCCGAATTGCAATAGTTTTCCCCGATTTTTGAACAATTAACACCAATTACGAGTTACGAATGCCGAATTCCTAATTGGGAAGAGTTTAGGAGGAATAAAGAGCTTATCTGATTTTTAGTTTATAACTTGATTTCTATCAGAATAGAGTCACCATCAATTCGTAATTCGTAATTAGGAATTAGGAATTGAGAATCATTTCATTCCCTCAAAAACTCCCAATCCAAATAAGGCAAAGTCGTATTTACATGGATCATTCGGATCGAATTGAACCAGTTGTTCCTGAATTTCGGCTACGCTCTTCCAATCGTTTTGTGCGCGGGTGAGAATACCGAGTCTGCGGGCTACATTTCCGGTGTGTACATCCAGGGGCAGGTGAAGTTCCGACATGGGGATGCTGTTCCAGATCCCGAAATCCACTCCTGATTCGTCTTTCCGGACCATCCAGCGCAAAAACATATTGATGCGTTTGGCTGAAGAGCCTTTTTGAGGATTGGCGATGTGCTTTTGGGTCCTGTCGGGAAAAGGTTCTTGTGTAAAAGCATTTCTAAAAGAAACGATCCTCCCCTGGATTCCCGGAAGTTCCGTATGAAGCCGGAAAGCTTGTTCTAATCCACCTTGTTGATAAATCCGTTGAAGGGAAACAAAAAAAGCATTCAGGTCGTCACTGTTGAACGTACGATGAACGAACGAGTGTGCTTGTTCTTCGTAGTTTAGGACGTATTCGTAAGGTTTGAAATTCATAATCTCCAGCAAGCGCTCACCGCTTTTAATAATGGCTGTCCGGTTTCCCCAAGCCAAAGTGGAAATTAGAAAGGCACTGATCTCAATATCTTCCTTCCGGGTGAATTGCTTCGGGATCCGGATGGGATCTGTTTGGATGAAATCCGGACGGTTGTATTCCAATACTTTTTGGTTCAGATATTCAGTAAGCTGTACTTGGTCCATTGATTCCTTAAAAAAGTTAAATTAATTTGATAAGTTGTTTTCATTACTAAATTACTAGTTATAAAATAGTTCTTATGAAAACAATAGTGTATTTATTAGTGATCTTCACAAGTGTGTCAGTGGGATTGTTTTCTACGACATCATGCAGAAAGAAAGAAAAAGGGAATTGCTACTGCAAATTCTACAGCGGCGATCGCACTCATTATGATCTGACTTCCTTGCCTCGAAATGAACAAGAGGATTCATGTAAGGTAATCGATAACAACGCGGAAGCATTTGCCGGGGATTGTAAATTGAAATAGGTTATTTCAGTGATCCGTCTGCCATCACAATACTTCTGTCGGCCATTTCTGCCAGCAGGTTATTGTGAGTAACGATCACGAAGGTCTGACCGAATTCTTTTCGCAAATCGAAAAACAACTGATGTAATTCCGCGGCATTCTTCGAATCCAGGTTGCCGGAAGGTTCATCTGCGAAAATGATATCCGGTTCGTTCATCAATGCTCGTGCAACCGCGACACGTTGTTGTTCACCTCCTGAAAGTGCTGCAGGCTGATGGTTTTCACGATCGCGTAATCCAAGCTTGTCCAATAATTGCTTTGCACGTTCTTTGGATTCATTCATTCCTTTTCCGCCAATCAGTGCGGGCATCACTACATTTTCCAAAGCAGTGAATTCAGGCAACAACTGGTGGAATTGAAAGATAAAACCGATCTTTTGATTACGGAATTCAGCCAGGCCTTTTGAACTTAAAGAGAATGGATTGACTCCGTTCAGGGTCAACACTCCCGAATCAGGTTTGTCCAAGGTTCCCAAAATCTGAAGTAGGGTAGTCTTTCCGGCTCCGGAAGAACCGACTATTGAAACGATTTCTCCCGATTGAATCTCGAGGTCGATTCCTTTCAAAACTTCCAACTGACCGTACTTCTTTTGGATTCCTTTCGCAACAAGCATTACTTATCCAATTTTAGAGAGTGTCCCATTTTGGTAACCTTTGTTTGCAAGTACTTCTCATTATGAGCATTGCGCCCAACTTCAATCGGAACATTTTCAATGATTTCCAATCCGTAACCTACCAAGCCGGTACGTTTTTTCGGGTTATTGGACATCAGGCGGATTTTTGAAATTCCCAAATCGTGTAGAATCTGAGCTCCAATACCGTATTCACGCTCATCGGATTTAAAGCCTAACTTCAAATTCGCTTCAACTGTGTCGTATCCTTCTTCTTGTAATTTGTATGCTTTTAGCTTGTTCAAAAGCCCGATTCCTCGTCCTTCCTGGTTCAGATAAACGATTGCTCCTTTGCCTTCTGCCTCGATCATTTTCATGGAATGGTGCAATTGAGGTCCGCAGTCACAACGACAAGAACCAAAAATGTCACCTGTCAGACAAGAAGAGTGCATTCGGACCAATACCGGTTCATTCGGCTCCCAGCTTCCTTTTACCAATGCCAGGTGCTCCTGACCGTTTGATTTCACGGAAAAAGCAATCAATTTGAAATCACCATGTTCTGTAGGCATTTCAACTTCTACTTCACGGGAGATCAATGATTCGTGCTTCATGCGGTAAGCAATCAGGTCGGCAATTGAGATCAGTTTCAAATCAAACTTCTTCGCAATTTCAAATAATTGAGGAAGGCGGGACATTGATCCGTCTTCGTTCAAGATCTCAACTAGGATCCCGGCTGGTTTGAAACCCGCTAGGCGAGCTAAATCTACGGCTGCTTCCGTGTGACCGGTGCGCTGAAGTACGCCGCCTTTCTTTGCGCGAAGGGGGAAAATGTGTCCCGGACGACCTAAATCTTCCGGTCTGGTATCTTCCGAAACCAATGCCTTAATGGTTTTTGCACGGTCAAAAACAGAAATTCCTGTAGTACATCCGTTACCGATCAGGTCAACGGAAACCGTGAATTGTGTTTCGTGAAGTACAGTATTGTTTGTAACCATGAGGTTTAGTTCCAATTCGTTACATCTGGATTCGGTTAGCGGAGTACAGATTAATCCTCTTCCGTGAGTCGCCATGAAATTGATCATTTCAGGAGTAACCATTTCAGCAGCAGCTATAAAGTCACCCTCATTCTCACGATCTTCATCATCAACAACAATAATAACTTTTCCTGCTTTTATATCTTCAATCGCTTCTTCGATTGTATTTAACTTTGACATACCTGTTTAATAAAGTAGCACAAATTTACTTCGAATTCTGCAATAGCGGTCAACTATTTAACTTTTTTAAAGGTAAAGAGGATCCGGTTCGGATCGTTTTTGGTGTTTTCAATCCAAACACACATTTTGTCTTCTTTCGGTTTGGCGTAATTAATCCGTTTCGGGAATGGATTCTGGTTGTTTACAAATGTCAATGTGTCTGAATTCAGGTAGTTTTTACATTTGAAAACAAGGGTGTCTTTTTCGATAACTATCTGGTAGTGGAGCATGTTGTCCTTTTCAAATATCTGAAGCTTTTCCTTTTGGAACTTGTTCTCGTAATGCATGTAATTCACTCCTGAGATGCATTTGCCCTGGAATTTCCAATTTTCATGAATAGTTTCATTGTCCAGTGAAGTGATCCATTTTCCGTGGATCCAATCAGGTAAGTTGCTTTGGTTAGAGCATGCCTGGAGTAGAAGCAGGATCAAAATGAGTGTGCTCGCAAGAGTTGTAACAATTTTAGAGTTTGTTTTTCCCATGAAAAGAGTAATTCAATGTAGTATTTTCCATTTTTTGCGATTGAACTAAATTTACCCTCTATAACTAAACCTTCTGCAATTTTTTCGACAAAGGTGTCGATATCTTCTGCCAATAAGATGTTTTCCCCGTCCGTGCCACCCAAGGCATTGTTAGACAAAGGAGTCGTTATACACGGAAGTCCGCTGGCCATGGCTTCCAGAAGTTTATTTTGAAGTCCTGTTCCGATGAAAAGCGGAGCAACAAAGATGCGGGAACGCTGATAACTGGTGCGAATATCGTCGACCCAGCCGGTCACGGTAATGTGCGGTGATTGCAATTCCAAAACGCGTTTCGAAGGGCTGGCACCGGAAAGAAGTAGTTTACACGGAATCCCTTTTTGATGAAGGCGTGGAAGGATTTCTTCGGCCAGGTAAATGGCTGCTTCGATGTTTGGAGCGTAGGAAAAGTTCCCGGTGAAAAGCAACTCGTAATCTTTCCCGATTGGCAAGGTTTCAAAGAACGATTCATCAATTCCGTTCGGAACCACTGCAATATCCTGGTTGTTCGGATGATAAATCAATTTCCGGTCCTGCTCCGAAATAATGGTCTTGTTCTCGAAATAATCGAAAATACGACGTTCGTATTGCTTCAGGCGTTTACTTTCCAGGCGGTAAAACCATTTTTTGTACCAGGCTTCGGTTTGGATCCGTCGTTCCATACCTTTCGAAAGCGCATCCATGTAGTCCAGTGTTTTTGGAACGAGGTGCTCATTTTTAACGTATTCCGAAACACGGATCAATTGACAATAGATGTGTACCGGTTTGACCTTTGCAACGATCGCTTTGATTTTTCGGTGGATCGATTTCCGATAGAAATAGTGGACTTGCAGCGGCTTTGAACCTAAAATCGTTCGTAGAAGCTGGAATATCAAACCTAATCGGGTGAGTTGAAATAAGTGAATCTGTTTACAAAACTGATTCACAATTTGCTGATGCTCTTGTGATACTGGAATATCTGTGGTACAAATAAGTGTTACATGGTATTCTTTGGAAAGTTCCTTGAGTTGGTAGAAAGCCCGCAATTTATCGCCTTTTTCCAAAGGATAGGGAAATCGGGAAACGATAAACAGGATATCTTTTTTAGCCTCCAAATGTGTTTTTCATTAGTTCAATACAGGTGTCAAAACTATGAACTTTTGAGATATAATCGCGTGATTTGTTTCCAACTTCTTGCCTGAAGGCCTCGTTTTCATGAAATTTCATCACCAATTCGACAAAGGACTCTTCAGAATCGGCGATCTGTATCCCGGATTTCTCACTATCAATTCCTGCAGCTCCCAATTTCGTGGTGATACAAGGAATTCCCAAGGCCATGGCTTCCAGGAGTTTGATTCGGATTCCGCTTCCGGAGCGGATAGGGGTGACCAATGTCCCGGATCCCGCCATGAACGTGTTGCTGTCCTTTACCCAACCTACCACCTGGATGGAGTTGGTAGTGTAAAAACTGTAATGCTCACTTTTAGAACCTGCAATTTTTAAAGGGAATCCCGCTACTTTCGGATTGTTCCAGATATTTTTCACTAAGAAATCGACTGCTTCCTGGTTGGGTTTCCAATCCATGGAACCTAAATGGAAGAAACCGCTGTTTTTGTAATCCACTTCAATTGCCGGGTCGACCGTAACTGAAACCGGAAGCAAAACGGCATTTTTTTGATTGGTATGCTGCGTAATCCAGCGCTGGTCTTCATCGGAAATAGCCCAAATGACAGCTGCCTTATTCAGGATCTCTATTTCTTCCCTGCGCAGGGTCTTTTCCAGGTTCCGGAGGTAAAAACGCTTCAGGACGGAAGTTTCCATGCTTGCATGCAGTTTCCAGATCTCTGATTCCACATTATGTGACCGGATGATAACAGGGGCAAGGTCCTTGAAATCAAAATGACTTAACTGGGCGACCGCAAACAGGCTGTCACACACAATGTAATCGTATTTCTGTGTGAGTTGTTTGGCAATTTCGTGATAAAGCTTTTCCGATTTGAATCGCGAAAGATTGTAGTTTTTTCGCTGAATGAAGTTTACTAAAGCTCCGGTCGGTTTGATTTCCGTATTGATTGGAACGACCAGCTGACTTTTCAGGTATTGCTTTAATATGCGCTCGGATTCCCTGGTGTAGGGATGCTTGTACGTTTCCAGTATAATACCGTCCACTTCAGCAATTCGGCTCAATCCTTTCAGGCATTCCATCATGGCAAAACATCCACCATCGATAATTGGGGCAGGGGATTTCGGTGCGATGTACAGGATTCTCATCGTCTTCGTCCGAAAGTGAGTATATAACGCCACAATTTCCTGTCAAAGACGCCCAGATCATTTGCTGCTGCGACCATCAGGATACAAGCGATCGGTATCAGGACCGCGGTTGGCAACCACATTCCCCAAAAAGGAGAAAGTACGCCGGCACTTGCCAGGTTTTCACCGACACTGAACAATACGAAGTAAACCATGAAGAGTAGAGCAGCGATAACCACTGGTGCTCCAAAACCACCTTTCTTTACAATTGCTCCAAGTGGGGCGCCAACGAAAAAGAGAACAATAATAGCTCCCGACAAAGCGAATTTGCGGTGAAATTCAATCTGGAACTGATCGTAGTTGGTATGGAAAACGTTCAGGAATTGTGCCTGTTCTTCGTTTACTCCTGCCATACTTCGTGCACTGATAATAGCGGCATTGACAGCTGCAATGCGCTCTGCTTTCGTCAGGCTGGAAAGCTTGATCGTTTTTGAAGGAATTGCCTGCAATTGCTCGATTTCATGAGCTGCTTTGATTCCGGGTTTGCCAATCGTTGTTTTCGGTAATTTCTCAAAGTTCACTGATTGACTAAAGGGCCTGTTTTTCAGATTGATCTCTCCGAAATCTGCCAATACCTTGTCTTGTTTCCGTTGCAAGGAATCTTTTGCGTCATCGATCTGAAATACATTGAGCATTTCGTAATCATTTTTGAAGAGTTCTTCGTCCGACTTGTTCAGGTCAAATCCGATCAACTCCATTTTATAGGTCGCAGCCTTGAACTGTGTGGTCCTGCTCGGTCTGAAATCTCCCTGATGGAAAGGTACGCCCTGATTGGTGAAGACAGGTGCCTGGGCCTGCAATTCTTCGTGTACGATTCCGTTTGAAAGATGGAACAAGAGGTATTTTCCATTATCTCCCTTATAAACTGTTCCCGAATCCGCTTTTACCGTTTTCAGGATATTCGGATTGGTGTAATCGTGGATGGTGATGCTGTAGAAGGTGTTGTCCTTTGCAGATTTGACTTTGATCGCATATCCGTCAATTTCTTTGGAGTAGGAGCCAGGTGTCAGCAACATTCCCACTTTTGTTTCCTGGATATCAAAAATGATGGTGTGCCATTTCAGATTGGCAACCGGAATTACATAATTGGCAAAGAAGAAAGTGGAAATTGCAATGAAGATCACCGTTTGGGTCAAAGGTCTCAGAATTCGGAACAAGGATAACCCGGAGGATTTAAGTGCTGTCAGCTCGTTGTTTTCGGCCAGGTTTCCCAAGGTCATAATGGAACTCAGGAGAATAGCCAAAGGCAAGGCAAGTGGAATCAGGCCTGCGGAAACATAAAACATCAATTCGATGATGACCCCGACACTCAATCCTTTTCCCATCAAATCATCGATGTACACCCAGGTGAATTGCATGATGAGCATCACCATTGAAATGCAGAAGGTCGCAACGAATGGACCCGCGAAGGATTTTATGCTAAAAACAGTGAGTCTTTTCAAAGTTTATACAGTTTGTTAGCCTTGGAGTAGTTTCTTAGAGCTTCTGGACGCGTTTTGTAATCGTTTGTCCGCTGGTTGTTGTCATTCGTACCAGGTAAATTCCCTGCTCAAATGTGTTCATCGAAATCGGAGTTGCCTTTTCCTGTGAATAGATCAAAGTTCCGGCAGTATTGTAAATGGAAACCTGGTTCAAATTTGCAGTTGAAAATCGGATCACATCGTTTGTAGGATTCGGGTAAATGGTCACATCAGGTTGCAAGAATTGCTCATTTACAGCCAAAGGATCGTCTTTTCGAACGTTTACGCTATCCACAAACAGGTTGAATCCGCCTTGAGTTTCAATTACAAATGCAATATGGATCGTCTCGTTGTTATCATATCCCAATTCGCTCAAGTTCACTTCGTGTTGTGTCCAATCTTCCCATTCGAATTCAACACGCGATAAAGTATCGATAAAGCTGGAAATTTGGGTGTCTGTAACGGAAATCAATACCTGGTAAGTATCCGGGTAACTCGGGTCGAAGGATTTCGCATTCCATTTCAAATAGTTCCCGAAAGTTCCGATCGTAAGCGGAGGAGTGATCAACCAGCGACTTGCTTTTTGAGCTACAGTGAAATAAGATGTTGTAGCAGCGATCGTATCCGATGTATTGTCAGGATCAGCCATCGCAATCCATCCCGGGGCGAAAAGCGTGTCAACCTCCGTGTAAGAATCATTTTTGATAATCGTCCAGTTGGCAGGAATTCCTTGCTGGAAATCCTCATCCAATAGGGTCGTTTGAGCAGTTGCTGAAAGCGCCGAAAGGATGACGCTTGAAAATAGGACAATTCGTTTTAACATAAGGCAAAAATACAAAGACTTTAGCTACATTGCTAGATTTATCAAGATATCCTTAAATTCTTGGTAAAAGGCATCAAAATGAATTAAACGGTCAGCTAAATAGTT
>Ga0247691_1000175_pt1 | contig 14949 bp, 16 predicted proteins | sample CNK32_metaG_FD_182721 | JGI IMG/M metagenome (GOLD analysis project Ga0247691, IMG submission 182721) | Soil microbial communities from Purdue University Martell Research Forest, Indiana, United States - CNK32 | ecosystem: Environmental > Terrestrial > Soil > Temperate forest > Bulk soil...
CCGGTTTTTGAGGGAAGGATTTATTTTAGGCCGTGGTGGAATAAGCAGTGAAGGTGAGCTATAAGCCATAAGCTTTAGCCAATGACGTTTGCAGTTTTACGCTTAACGGATCCTCTATGCTTGGGAGGCCGCGTAAAAAGCTTACGGCTTATGGCTAGACGGCTATCGGCCGTTGGAATAATTTTTTACGTCTACTGGGTCGTACATTGTGGCTGTGGCGGCGTGGGCTTTTTCGTAGGCGTCGATGGCGCTGGCGTGGAGGAGGGAAGTGCCGATGTCGTCTAGGCCCTTCAGGAGGACTTCTTTGCGCGAGGGGGCGATTTCGAATTTGTATTCCAAGCCATGGTTATCCTTCACGGTCTGGCTCGGCAGATCCACGGTTAGTTTGTAGCCTTCTTCTTTTTCGGTGCGCTGGAAGAGTTCTTCGATTTGGGCTTCGGTTAGTTCGGCGGGGAGGATGCCGTTCTTGAAGCAGTTGTTGTAGAAGATGTCGGCGTAGCTGGGGGCTAGGATTACGCGGAAGCCGTAATCACCGATGGCCCAGGGGGCGTGTTCTCGGCTGGAGCCGCAGCCGAAGTTGGCACGGGCGAGCAAAACAGAAGCGCCTTTATAGCGGGGAAAATTCAGCACAAATTCGGGGTTTGGTTTTTCACCGGGCAGGTAGCGCCAGTCATAAAAAAGTGTGCGGCCAAATCCCTGGCGGGTGAGTGCCTTAAGAAATTGCTTCGGCACCATCTGGTCGGTGTCGACATTGACCCGATTCATTGGTGCGACGAGGCCGGAGTGGGTGGTGAATGGCTGCATTTCTTCAAGCTCCTAGCGTTTCTTACAAGTCTCAACTTTGCGAAGGGCTACTGCCTGCTTTCGTTTCTTCCTAATTTCAAGGAACTCACCAAGCGGCTTGTCGGGCTGCTTTCTAAATCCATACTTGCGACTCACAGCTGCAGCGACCTTCGCCTTTAGTTCCACATCGGAGGCAAAATCATCGTCGACCGGTCCATTCAATAGTGCGAGAGTCTGCGCTGCGTTTCGGCGCTCATTCATATGCTGGCGTTGCTTTCCTTTGGCGATGCCTTTACGGCTAGCCGCAGGATTCTCTCCATAGACGTTTCGCAATCACGCTTCAGGCTCAACCGCTTTTTCTCTTTTGGATTTTTGACTGTGCTCAAGGTGTATTCCGGTGCTACTCCACATGCGCGACGTCGAATTCGCGTACGTCAACGAAATGGCCGGCTATCGCGGCGGCTGCGGCCATTACCGGGCTGACTAGGTGCGTGCGGCTGTCTTTGCCCTGGCGTCCTTCGAAATTGCGGTTGGAGGTGCTGGCGCTGCGCTCGTGCGGTGGCAGGACGTCGGCGTTCATGCCGATGCACATGCTGCAGCCTGCGTCGCGCCATTCGAATCCGGCCTGGGTGAAAATTTTGTCGAGGCCTTCTTTTTCGGCTTGGGCCTTGATGCCGCGGGAGCCGGGAACGATCAGGGCCTGCTTGATGCTTTTTGCAACGTGTTTGCCTTCGACCAGGTGAGCCGCGGCGCGCAAATCGTCAATGCGGGAATTGGTGCAGGAGCCGATGAAGACGCGGTCCACGGGAATGTCCACGATCGGCGTGCCGGGCTTTAGGCCCATGTACTTCAGTGCGCTTTCGGTGGCCTTCTGATCGTTCAGGTCTTTGTAATCGTGCGGGTCGGGGATGCGGCCGTTGACGCTGGTGACCATGCCGGGGTTGGTGCCCCAGGTGACTTGCGGGGCGATCTGCTCGGCTTGGAGTTCGACGGTCATGTCGAATTTTGCGCCGTCGTCGGACTTCAGCAACTTCCAGCGATCGACAGCGGATTGAAATTCCTCGCCGCGTGGGACGAACGGGCGGCCTTCGAGGTAGGCGAAGGTGGTTTCGTCCGGCGCGACCATGCCAGCGCGAGCGCCGCCTTCGATGGTCATGTTGCAGACGGTCATGCGGCCATCCATCGAAAGGGAACGGATGGCTTCGCCGCCGTATTCGGCAACGTGGCCGGTGCCGCCGCCGATGCCGATTTTGCCGATGATGGCGAGGATGATGTCTTTTGCGGTGACGCCTTTGGGTCGCTTTCCGTTTACCACGATGTGCATAGTCTTGGAGCGGCTTTGAACGAGACACTGCGTTGCCAGAACGTGCTCGACTTCGCTGGTGCCGATGCCGAAGGCCAGCGTGCCGAATGCTCCGTGGGTGGAAGTGTGGCTATCGCCGCAGACGATGGTCTGGCCGGGCTGCGTGATGCCGAGTTCCGGGCCGATGATGTGCACGATGCCCTGGTTTTTGCTGTTCATGTCGAAGAGGCGGACGCCGGATTCGCGGCAGTTGCGTTCGAGAGCTTCAAATTGGAGCTTCGCATCAGTGTCGAGAATCGGCAGTAGACGGTCGGTGGTTGAGACCGAGTGATCCATGACGGCGAAGGTGAGGTCGGGGCGCCGGACTTTGCGGCCTTCGGCTTTCAGTCCGGCGAAAGCTTGCGGGGAAGTGCCTTCGTGGATGAGATGGCGGTCAATGTAGATGAGCGCGGGCTTGCCGGATTCTTCGTAAACGAGGTGGTTGTCCCAGATTTTTTCGTAGAGTGTTTTGGGCGGCATAGGTGTCTGTCAAAAGTTTAGCACTCTGGGGACAAGGGGCAAGTCGGGGGTCCGTTTGCATAACTCCTCGGCAGGGTAGGGCCGCAACGGAGCGAGTTGCGCGAGGACTTGACGTCGAGGTCCTTCGCGTCCCAGTCAGAACCGTGACGCTCAGGATGACAGCCGCGGCAAGTGGGGGCGCATAATGTTGGGTTACGAGGATGAGGACAGCGCGGCGCGGTGCTCTTCGCGGACTTTTACTTCGTAGTGGCGGACGCGGCGGTCGTAGGAGGTGAGGAGGTGCACGGCTTCTTCGGCGACGACGGCGGATTCACGGTCTGGGCCGGCGAAACGTTCGATAGCTGAGAACGAGGTCCAGAGAGTTTCGGCAATCATTTCGACGACGACGCCGTCGGATTGGGTGAGCACGCGGGCTTCGAGGAAGCCTTCTTTTGAACGGAGATGAGGCAGGACGTGATCGTTGAAGTGGCGAAGATAATCGGGAAGGCGAAGTTCGGTTGTGCGGGCAGACCAGAATCGGACGACCATTTCAAGTAACCCTCCGGTTGGCGGTGGCGTTCGGGATGTCCGCGTTTGCGCCAACGACGACATTCCATGGGCGAACTTCCCAACGCTGTACGAGGCCGTTGCGCACGTAGGGATCTTTTTCGGCGAAGGCACGGGCCGCGTCGGGAGAATCGCCGTGGAAGACGATCAGGGCTGTGTCGGCTGGGTCGGCGAGTGCGCCGCCGAGAGCCAGCTCACCGCGTTCGGCGGAGCTGCGAGCATGGGCGAGATGCTGCTCGCGGAAGGGCAGGCGGCGTTCCACGAATCCATCGACAACGTGATAGAAGAGCGCGTAATAGCCCATGGTGCCTCCTTGCTGGGAGTGGGGCTGGTAGAAAAATAGCGTACCACGTTGCGGGCGAGCCGGATTGTGGGTCTAGCCGCCGGCGATCGAGGGGACGAGGAGGACGCGATCGCCGTCTTTTAGCGGCGAGGATTCGCCGTTGAGGAAGCGGATGTCTTCTTCGTTGAGATAGACGTTTAGGAACTGGCGGATCTGGCCCTGGTCGTCGCGGACGTGGCGCGAGAGGGCGGGGAATTTCGTGGTCAGATCGTTCAGGGCTTCGGCGACGGTGGTGGCGCCGGTGTCTACCTTTGGCGAGCCTTCCGTAAAGCGCCGGAAGGCCGTGGGGATTTCTATTGTGATGGCCATGGAGTACTCCAATCCTTTCGATGCGGCTTGTTTGCCGGCTGGTAGAGCTAAAGATTTGTTCCTTGTGGCCAGGGGAGCAGTGGTGACCGACCTAAAGGTCGGCCACTACCGGGGCTGGCTTGGTTCGAGTGAAAAGCGGATCCTTCACCCGCAGAATGTGCGGGTTCGGGATAACAATTCGAAGGTGAGTGCCGAACGTTCATGAAACTTGCACGCTGTCTTTCAGCTGCCCTTTAAGGAAGGCTTCGAAAGCTTCTAGTTTTGGGTCGATGACTTCGCTTGCGGGGAAGTCGGCTGCGATGGCGTCGGTGGTTTTCAGGCCGTTGCCAGTGATGCAGACGACTGTGGTTTCGTCTTTGGCGATGCGGCCTTGTTGGATGAGTTTGGCGGCTACGCCCGCGGTTACACCGCCGGCGGTTTCGGCGAAGATGCCTTCGGTTTCGGCGAGCAGCTTGATGGAGTAGATGATTTCGGGATCGGAGATATCTTCGGACCAGCCGCCGGATTCGCGAATCAGGCGCAGGGCGAAGGGGCCGTCGGCGGGATTGCCAATGGCCAGTGAGCGGGCGATGGTGTTGGGTTTTTGCGGCGTGAAGCGGGGCAGTTCGCGTTTCACCGCATCCGCGATGGGAGAGCAGCCGGTGGCTTGCGCGCCGAAGAACTTCACCTGTTTCGGCTCGACCCAGCCGAGGTGCGCGAGTTCGCAGAAGGCTTTGGCAATTTTGCCGATCAGCGAGCCGCCGGCCATCGGCACTACCACGTTATCGGGGAGTTCCCAGCCTAGTTGCTCGGCGATTTCGTAGCCGTGGGTCTTGGAGCCTTCGGCGTAGTAGGGGCGGAGGTTGACGTTGACGAGTCCCCAGCGGAACTTGTCGGCGATCTGCGTGCAGAGGCGGTTGACGTGGTCGTAGTTCCCGTTGATGCGGACGATGCGCGCGCCGTAGATGGCGGTGTTGAGGATTTTCGCGGGCTCGAGGTCTGCTGGGATGAACACGCAGGTGTCGAAGCCTTGGTGCGCGCCCTGCGCGGCGACGGCGTTTGCGAGGTTGCCTGTGGACGAGCAGCCAATCGTTTCGAAGCCGAAGCGCCGCGCAGCGGCCAGAGCCGTGGCCACCACCCGATCCTTGAAGGATAGAGAAGGGAAGCAGACAGCGTCATTCTTGAAATAGAGATTCTTGACGGCGAGCTGCGAGCCAAACTTGCGCGACTTCAACAGCGGCGTTCCCCCGATGGGCTGGCTGGGAGTGAATCCCTGGGGCAGGGGCAGGAATTCCGAGTAGCGCCACATATTAAAAGCGCGGCGCGTCACTGCCTCGCGGCTGGTGAGCTGCCGCAAGGCTTCGTAGTCGTAGCTAACTTCCAGGGGCGCGAAACATTCTTCACAATAGGATTGCGGTTGGTTCGCATACTTCTTTCCGCATTCCCTGCATCGTAAAAAGTAGATTTCCTTCATAGGTCACCTCGTCGGGGCTCGCCGGCAAAAGGCGGAGAGCCGCCAGTTGAAATGACGTGGGATGATCGCGGGCAGCGCGGAGGCGAAAATGAAAAACCCTCCGTGCCAAAGTGCAGGGAGGGTGTTAGAAAACTTCTAAACTCTACCAACTCTTTAGCAGTTTTTTACGTGGAGCAAGTCGCCCTAAATCGCCACGTGACACCGCAATTGCGGCTAACTCATTTATGCTAGAGAGCGAAGTTCTTGTCAAGCCAAAACTTAGCGGCGATATTGCGAGAAGCGGAAAGTAAACCTTTTCACGTCCAATACAAACATGCACGCGAGTACATGTGCGACCCGTCCGTACGGCCAGTTAACGCCGAGGCGCATCTAAGGTTAGTAGAAACTCCGCGCATTTCCCGGTGTTATACTTTCCGCAGGTGGACTGGGCCACGGAACTAGATAGGAGCCAGATTGTTATGGAGCAGTCAACAAATACCAAGGTGGATTGGACAAACCGACGGACATACGTGGCCGCCGGGCTGATAGCAGCAACGCTTTCGGTGGGCATTCTGATTGGAACGGTGGTTTCCGGGAAGGTTTCCGCCATGCGGTCGTTCTCGTTCGCGGGAACCAACGCCGCGCCGCTTTCCCTGCCGGATCCGATTCCCTCGTCGAACAGCTTTTCGGGGATCGTGAATCGAGTGGAGCCCGCTGTCGTTAATATCGCCACGACCCAGGTGATGGACCGCAAGTCCAAGCGGCATCGCGCAGGCGAAGAAGACGACCCGAGCGAAGATTTCTTTTTTCATTTTTTTGACGGGCGTCCGGACAACGGGCCCCGGGCGGAGCGCAGCTTGGGCTCCGGCGTGATTGTGGACAAAACCGGGTACATCCTGACGAATAACCACGTTGTGGAGCAGGCCACGAAGATTCAGGTGCAGCTCAACGGAGACACCACCAAGTACACGGCAAAGGTTGTGGGCGTGGACGAGGCGACGGATCTCGCGGTGATCAAAATTAATGCGGGCAAGGAACTTCCTTTCGCGAAGCTTGGCAATTCCGAAGGCGTGCAGGTGGGCGATTGGGTGCTGGCGATTGGCAGCCCGTTTGGCCTGAACGCGACGGTGACCGCGGGCATCATCAGCGCGAAGGATCGCGCGGGCATCGGGCAGCAGTTTCAGCGGTTTTTGCAGACCGACGCGGCGATTAACCCAGGCAATTCGGGCGGACCGCTGGTAGACATGGCCGGACAGGTGATCGGCATCAACACCGCGATTATCACGGGCAGCCGCGGCTACGAGGGCGTTGGGTTTGCGATGCCGTCTTCCACGGCGATCAACGTGTACGATCAGATCGTGAAGAGCGGGCGCGTGACGCGCGGCTCCATTGGGGTGAGCTTCCAGGAAGAACTTGGCACGAACCAGATTACGTTGAAGTCGCTGGGCGCGCCGTATGGCGTGGTGATTGAAGGCGTCGAACCCGGCAGCCCGGCGGAAAAGGCCGGCTTGAAGGGCGGCGACGTGATCACCTCGATCAACGGCACACCGGTGAAGACCGGCAACGATCTGGTGAACCCGATCGCTTCCGCTCCTATCGGCAGCAAGGTGAAGATTACCTACTTCCGCGACAAGCAGATGAAGGATACGACCGCAACGGTGGAAGACCGTACGCGGGTGTTCCCGAACACCCAGGGTCGCGTGAGCAGCACGCCGGACGAAAACGCACCGGCGGAGTTTGGCTTGCACGTGGAAAACCTGACGCCTGTGCGCGCACAGAAAGTCGGGATTGAAGGACAGAAGGGCGTGGTGGTCAGTGAAATTGAGCCGGCCAGCTTTGCCGACGACACCGGGTTCCAGCCGGGCGATGTCGTATCTGAGGTGAACGGGATGACAGTGACCTCGGTGGACGATTATCGGAAGGCCGTTTCCAAGCTGAAGCCGGGAGAAAACGTGGTGTTCAAGATCCTGCGGCGCAACGGCGACCGGGTGATGACCATGTTCCTGCCCGGCGTGGTACCGGCGGACTCGAAACAATAGACCCGTATAATTGCCCAGCTATGCGCACACTGCGGAACAACCGTCGAATGACACGACTGATTCTTGCGGCAATAGCCGTGGGCGGGTTAAGCCTGCCCGCGGCCGGCGCTGCCCAGACCACCGCCGGCGCGCGCAAGACGACCCACAAACCCGTGACGGGCACGACGTCTGCAAAGACGACTACTGGCACGGCGAAGAAATCGAGCAAAGCGGGGAAGAGATCCAGCAGCAAGAGCAAGCGGGTGAAGGGTCAGGCGGCGCCGACGGCCGATCGAATCAACGAAATCCAAGGGGCTCTCGCGAAGAATGGGGCTTACACCGGAGAGCCGTCGGGGAAGTGGGACGACTCCACGGTTGAAGCCATGCGGAAATTTCAGGCATCGCACGGGCTGAACCCCACAGGAAAAATGGATGCGTTGACGTTACAGAAGTTGGGGCTTGGTTCTGGGACGGCGGGGATGGGCGTACCCACGCCACCGCCGAATTCGTCGAACCGGCTGCTTTCGTCGAAAGTGCAGCGCGACGAAGTGAAGAGCGAGCCTGAGTAAACCGCGGCTACCGGCTTAAAGGCCGGCCACTACAATTTCCCACCTCAAATATAGAGAACGAATTATTTTTTGGGCTTGCGAGCAAGTGCGTTCACGGATTTGGTGAACTGCTGGAGGACTTCGGGATTTACGCGGTTCAACACGAATTGTCCTTCCCGCTTGCACTCGACTAGTCCCGCTTCAGAAAGAACCTTTAGGTGGTGCGAAACGGTGGCGGGAGTTATGCCGCGCATTTCAACCAGAGCGCAGCACTTCACGCCCTCGTGAGCGGCGATCTGTTCGTAGATTTTCAGGCGGGTCTGGTCGGCGAGCGCCTTGGAGATCTTTTCAATCTGGGTCAGGTTCATGCTTCAAGTCCTTCTGCTGTCAGCAGCTTACCGCATGTCCTCACTTTTAAAACAATCTGCTGGTCCAATTGTAACCTAACAGTTAGATGTTCATCAAACTGTCGAAGTAGCTGGAGTCGAAATTGACCTGGAGCACGGCTCCGGGACACGTTTTCACGGGAGGATTTATGAAACGTTTAGAAGGCAAAGTGGCGGTGATCACGGGAGGAAACAGCGGCATCGGGCTGGCCAGTGCACAGCGGTTGAAGGAAGAGGGCGCACGCGTGGCGATCACCGGGCGGAGCAAGAATACGCTGGACGAAGCGGTGAAATTGCTGGGGAGCGATGTGCTGGCAATCCAGTCGGACGTTTCGAAGTCCGGCGAGATTGAAAAGGTGTACGAAGCGGTTTCGAAGAAGTTCGGCAAGATCGACATTCTTTTTGCCAATGCGGGTGTGGCGAAATTTCTTCCGGTCGCGGACGTGACGGAAGAGCATTATGACGAGCAGTTTGATATCAACTCGAAGGGCGCGTATTTTACGATTCAGAAGGCGCTGCCGTATCTTAACGATGGCGCGTCTATCATCCTGAACACGAGCGTGGTCAGCCACCAGGGGCTTCCGACGGGTTCGGTGTACGCGGCGACGAAGGCGGCGATGAGGTCGCTGACGCGTTCGTTTGCGAGCGCGCTGGTGGAACGGAACATTCGCGTGAACGCCGTGGCTCCCGGGCCGATTGAAACGCCGATTTTTGGGCGCACCGGGCTTTCGAAGGAAGAGATCGAGGGATTTGCGAGCTACGTTCTGAACAAAGTGCCGATGAAGCGGTTTGGGAAGTCGGAAGAAGTGGCTTCCGCGGTGGCGTTCCTGGCGTCGCAGGATGCTTCCTATATAACCGGCATCGAGCTGAATGTTGACGGCGGAATGGGGCAGATCTAATTCGGGGTTGATACGAGTAACGCTTAGTTGACTCTAAGCGGAATTTAGAGCAGAAAGAGTCCTGCGAGGCGCAAAGTGCGCGCCCGCAGGATTTTTTGTGTGCGCGCCGGAAATTTCGAGGCGCGGTTTGACGCCGCGCGGCGAGCGCCGATAGACTCGATTTTGTCCAGGAGGCCGCATGGCTACCGCATCCGCTTCGCAGGCGTATAAGAATTTCATCAACGGGGAATGGGTGGCGCCGCGCGGCGGGAAGACGCTGGAGAACCGCAATCCGGCCAACACCGATGAGCTGATTGGGATTTTTCCTCTTTCTTCGCAGGAAGATGTGGACGCGGCGGTCGCCGCTGCGAAAGAAGCGTACAAGTCGTGGCGGCTGGTTCCTGCGCCAAAGCGGGCGGAGATCCTGTTTCGCGCCGCGGAGATGCTGGTGAAGCACAAGGAAGAGTTTTCGTGCGACATGACGCGGGAAATGGGCAAGGTGCTGGCCGAGACGCGCGGGGACGTGCAGGAAGCGATCGATATGACGTACTACATGGCGGGAGAAGGGCGCCGCCTGTTTGGCCAAACGACGCCGTCGGAGCTGGCAAATAAATTTGCGATGAGCCTGCGGCAGTCGATCGGGGTTTGCGGGCTGATTACGCCGTGGAATTTTCCGATGGCGATTCCGTCCTGGAAGATGATGCCGGCACTGGTTTGCGGGAACACGCTGGTAATCAAGCCGGCGGAGGATACGCCACTTTCCACCTATCATTTGATTGAAATTCTTCGGGACGCGGGGTTGCCTGCCGGCGTCGTCAATCTGGTTGGTGGCGATGGGCCCGGCGCAGGAGCGTCACTTACAAAGCATGCGGATGTGCCTGTGGTCAGTTTTACGGGATCGACTTCAACCGGCCGGATCATTGCGGAAACGTGCGCGCCAACGTTCAAGCACTACAGCCTGGAGATGGGCGGCAAGAACATAATTCTGGTGATGGAGGACGCGAATCTGGATCTGGCAGTGGATGGCGCGATCTGGGGCGGGTTCGGCACTACCGGGCAACGATGCACGGCAGCTAGTCGGGTTGGCGTACACAAGAGTGTGTACAAGGAGTTCGTGGCGCGATTTGTGGAACGCGCTGCAAAGTTGAAAATTGGCAATGGGCTCGATCCCTCGGTGGAGATGGGGCCGTGCATCAATGAGCAGCAATTGCAGACGGTGATGTCCTACGTCGAGATCGGCGTGAAGGAAGGGGCGAAGCTGTTGACCGGTGGGCATCGGCTGGCAAGCGGCGAGTGCGCGAGAGGGTGGTTCCATGAGCCGACGGTATTTGGCGATTGCCAGCCCAAAATGCGCGTTGCGCAGGAAGAAATTTTCGGCCCGGTGGTTTCGCTGATTCCGATCGACAGCTTCGAGCAGGGAATTGAAGTTGCGAACGGGGTGCCCTACGGGCTTTCCGCGTCGATTTATACGCGTGACGTGAATCGCGCGTTTGCGGCGATCGAGGACCTTTATACCGGCATTGTTTACGTCAACGCTCCCACCAGCGGCGCAGAAACGCATCTCCCATTCGGGGGCACCAAGCAAACGGGCAACGGCCATCGCGAAGCCGCGGTCGCCGCGATCGACTTCTTCACGGAATGGAAATCGGTCTACATCGATTACTCCGACAAGCTCCAGCGCGCGCAGATTGACAACAATTAGTAGAACCAGTCATTCCGTTCATTGACGCCCCTTGACAGGGCTCCTAAAATGGTAAGTAGCACTTTTCAAAGAGTGCTGCTATGCGGAATCCAGCGCTACAGGAACGGCGTAACCGTCAGATTTTGGCGGACTTGGTGCGCACGTACATCGAGACGGGGGAACCCGTGTCTTCGCGGGCGATTTCGAAGCGGTTTGAGGAGTCCCTGAGCACAGCCACGATCCGGAGCATCATGGCGGATTTGGAAGACGGCGGATACCTATACCAGCCGCACACTTCCGCGGGCCGCGTCCCCACAGCCGCGGCTTATCGTTTTTTTGCGCAAGAGATTGCTTCGCAGGCCACGCTAACGGTCGAAGACCGAAGGTGGATCACGCACGAGATGAGCGGGGCGAATTCCGCGGCGGAAATCACCGAGCGCGCGGGCCATGTGTTGGCCGAGGTTTCACGCGGAGTGGGCATCATAGTTTCTCCGCCGTTGCGCCGGGCAGTGCTGGAACATGCGCGGATGTGGCTGCTTCCGGATGGCCGGGTGGTGGTGGTGCTGATTTCACCCGGGGGCAATACGCGCGACAAGGTTTTGCGGCCGGGGCGCAGCTTTACGCAGGCGGAGCTGGATGCGACGGCGGATTTTCTGAACCGGAATTACTCCGGCTGGACGCTGGACGCGATTCGAACGGATTTGCTGCAGAAGCTGGCCACGGAACGAGAGCGCTACGAAACGCTGGCGCAAAGCGCATTGACGCTCTGCGACCCGGCGATACTTTCAGAAACGGCGCCGCAGCAGATTTACGTCGAGGGCGCGGCGCAATTTGTGGGGACGCCGGAGTTCGCGGATCAGGGTCATCTGCGCGAACTGCTGGAGGCGATTGAGGAGAAAAGCCGCCTGGTCTCGGTTCTCAACGCGTGCATCGAAACGCCGGAACCTGTGTTTGTGCAGATCGGCATCAAAGAAATATCACAGGCCGGGCACAACCTGGCGCTTATCAGCGCGCCGTATTCGGGTCACGACCAGGTGCAGGGCTCGCTGGGAGTGCTTGGACCCACGCGGATCGATTACGAACGCGCGATGACGGCGGTCGCCTATGTGGCCCAGCTTTTCAGCGAGGCGTTGCAAAAGATTGAGTAGGAACTAGCTTCCAGCCGATGCGGCTGGGGAGAATGCGAAGGGACAGGAGACCTTTTAAGGGTAGATTTATGAGCGAAAGGGAAATCAAAATTAACGTTACCGGTGACGAGGGCTCGGGGCAGCCGGAGGAATCGCAATCCGCGGAGACTGCGCGGGAGGACTCGCAGGTGAAAAAACTCTCGGCGGACCTGGCGGATTTGCAGCAGACGCTGCTGCGGCGGCAAGCCGACTTTGATAATTACCGCAAACGGATTGAGAAAGAGCGCGCGGATGACTCAAAGCGGGCGACCGCGCGGGTGGTGGAATCGCTGATTCCGATTGTGGACGGATTCGAACACGCGCTTGCGGCGCATAAGGAAGACGAGTACTCGAGTTACCGGAAGGGTTTCGAGCTTATCTACAAGCAGATGCTGGACAATCTGGCCAAGCTGGGCGTGGAGCGGGTGGAACCGCTTGGAGCTGCCTTCGATCCCCATGCGCATCAGGCGATGGACCGCACGGAGACCGCGGCGCATCCGGACGGAACCATCCTGGAAGTATTTCAACCGGCGTATGTCTATAACGGGCGCGTATTGCGGCCGGCGCTGGTGCGCGTAGCGGTTCATCCGGGCGGCGCATCGAATAAAGCTGTGAATTAATCGGCAACATCATTTTAGTATGACGGCCCGCCAGCGGGCGATCTTTGCTAGCTTCAAATAGAGGAAGGAAATAGCGGCAGCGAATATGGCCAGGTCTCACCAACGGGATTATTACGAAATTCTAGGCGTAACGAAGACGGCGTCGATCGAGGAGATCAAGTCTTCTTATCGGAAGGCTGCGCTGAAGTGGCATCCGGACCGCAGCCCGGAGAATAAGGAAGAAGCCGAGCACCGCTTCCGCGAATGCACCGAGGCGTACAGCGTACTTAGCGACACGCAGAAGCGGCAAATTTATGACACATACGGCCATGAAGGCCTGGCGGGCGTGGGCACGCAGCCGGATTTCAATGGCACGGTGTTTCAGGATTTCCACGACATTTTCGGCGACTTTTTTGGATTCGAGGATCTGTTTGGCGGTGGAGGCGGGCGGCGGCGCGGTGGCGGCCGGCGTGTCCAGCGCGGATCTGATCTGCGTTACGACATGACGCTGGCGTTTGAAGAAGCGGCCAGCGGCATCACCACGAAAATTCGCGTGCCACGGCAGGAGTATTGCGAAATGTGCAATGGCACGGGCGCGAAGAAGGGCACCGGCGTTGTCGCTTGCCAGGCATGCGGAGGCCGCGGACAGATCGTATATCAGCAGGGATTTTTCACGATCAACCGGACATGCCCGTCGTGTCAGGGTGCGGGGCAGATCGTTAAGGAACGTTGCCCGGACTGCAAAGGGCAGGGGCGTGTGGACCGCGAGCGCACGATCGAGCTGCGGATTCCGCCCGGAGTAGATACCGGCACTCGGCTACGGGTTCAGGGCGAAGGAGAGCCTGGCCCGAACGGCGGGCCCGCGGGTGATCTCTACGTTGTGCTGGAAGTGAAGGAGCACACATTTTTTGAACGGCGCGGAGCGGACCTTTATTGCACGATTCCACTGAGCGTCGCGCAGGCGTCGCTGGGAACGGAACTACAGGTTCCCGGGCTGACGGCGGAAGAGCGACTGAAAATTCCGGAAGGCACGCAGAGCGGAGCGGTGTTCCGCATCAAGGCGAAGGGGCTGCCTGATCCGCATGGTGGGGGCCGCGGGGACCTTTACTATCATGTGCGAGTGCTGACGCCGACGAAGTTGACGCGCGAGCAGCGTAAGATTATGGAACAACTGGATGCGACGCTGAAGGTGGACAACAAGCCGGCGGACCGGAATTCCACGCTGTTTGACAAGGTAAAAGACATATTTGGGTAACGCTCTCTTCCAGCTGCCAACGGGCGCATCTGGAAGATTGCTTGCCGGCAGGATGCCGGCGCTACCACTGGGCCGTTTCGTGGCAAGATAAGGTGCATGCGCCGCCGCTTCTTCATTGAACAATATTCAGGGCAACGAGCTGTAATGGAGGGGGAAGCCGCGCATCATCTTGGGCGCGTGCTGCGAGCGCAGCCTGGGCAGTTGTATGAGCTGAGCGACGGAGAGAAGGTGTGGTTGGGACGCATCGACCTTGTCACTCGGGACTCGGTGGAGTTTTCGCTCGTGGAGGAGCTTGCTTCGCACCAGTCTTCGCTGCAGACCACGTTGTTGCTTTCCATTGTGAAATTCGATTCGTTTGAGTGGGCGCTGGAAAAGGCCACGGAGCTTGGCGTGCGCCGGATCGTTCCGTTGGAAGCGGCGCGCAGCGAGAAGGCGCTGGTTAGAGCGGCCGTGAAACGGGCGGAGCGGTGGAAGAAACTCTTACATGAGGCATCGCAGCAATCGCGGCGCGTGCAGTTGCCAATTCTGGATGCACCGGCAAAACCAGCGGCGGCGTTTTCGGAGTTTGGGGATGGGGTGAGGATTTTTCTTTCGGAAGCGGCGGAAGCGAAACCTTTACAGGATGTTCTGCGCCAACAGAAAGCGGAGTCGGCGGTGCTGGCCATCGGCCCGGAAGGGGGCTGGACGGACGCGGAATTTGCGGCGGCGCGCGCACTGGAGTTTCAGGATGCATCTCTCGGCAAGTTCATTCTGCGAGCGGAGACCGCGGTTGTGGCTTCGCTGGCGGTGATCAACTTCGTGCTGGGTGATTATTAGGAGCGTTTTGGCTTGGGGCAGATTCGCTCCTGCGCTCAAGGCTCACCGGGCTAAAGCCCGGCCACTACACGGAATCGGAAGGGAAGGGCGGCCCGAAGAGGAGATGAATCTCTTCGGGCCGCTCGGGTTGAGGGTTGTTAGGAAGGCCTTGGTTTAGTTGCCAAACGTGATTACGCCGAAGGTTCCGTCGCCGTAGTCGTTGTTGCCTGCAGTGAAGAAGAGCTGGTTGGAATTGCCATTGGCACCCGCGGGGCCCCCCTGACCGAATTGGATGCCCCAGATGTCGTCGATCTCGATGGCTTTGCCACTGGCGTCACGCAAAGGACCGAGAAACGCGCCGCTCTTGGGGTCAAACGCATTATGCGAC
>Ga0247691_1000176_pt1 | contig 14892 bp, 10 predicted proteins | sample CNK32_metaG_FD_182721 | JGI IMG/M metagenome (GOLD analysis project Ga0247691, IMG submission 182721) | Soil microbial communities from Purdue University Martell Research Forest, Indiana, United States - CNK32 | ecosystem: Environmental > Terrestrial > Soil > Temperate forest > Bulk soil...
TATTTCAGAAACCGATTCATCCAGGAACGATTCCCAGACGCGTCCGCCCATGTGAGCAGTTGGTCCTCGAAATTTTGCAGGCTCGGGCCTCCGAGTTTTAGACGCGGATTCAGCGTGTCGAGCCGGCGAGCGACTCCAGTGTAAAGCGCGGCGTAATCCTCAGGCGAAACCCACTGGCCATCCGGTTCTTCGCCCAGCTCGATCCCTTCCAAAGGGTATTTCCGTTTCAACAAATAGTTGATCTCGGCAGTTGCATTCTCTGGCGTGTCGTACAAAACGCCGACCGGCACGAGCGCCGGCAAGCGATTGCTGAGGTCGCTTCTTAAAATAAAATCTAAACCCGGCTGTTCGACGTCGTAGTCGATGTCCGTCGTGCGATGCCAGGGATCGGTCGATGACACATATACGATCGTTTGCTTGTGTCGATCCGACGCGTGATGGACGCAATCGTGAAAATGCCCCTTATCGTCGATTCTGCCGATGTCGATCTCGCGGACTGCAAATCCAACGCGGTCGCGAATATCGTCCGAGGGTTGCGTGCTTGTTCGCGAACTCCGGCTCATCACGATTCGCACGAATCGGGCCCAACGTGGGTGCTGGGAGAGCCGAAGGAGTTCATCGCCGCCGTGACCATTGTTGACATCTTCGTGCACGAATGACTGCCAGTTGTCATCATCATCGGCTTGCAGGTGCATCGGATCGTCCCCCGGCCAGTATTCGACGCGGTACCGTGTCGCGTAGGGCGTGCCCCAATGAATCCGGATGGCGTTTATCGGCTTGCGCACGCCCAGATCGATCACTGCCCATTGCAGATGGGCGTCTTCTGACTCGCCGGTGAAATGCGAATCGAGATATGGATTACTTTTCCAAAACGAATCGCTATCGCTGTCAGTGATGCGCGAGTAACCATCATCATTTGCTTGATCGATGGTGTTTCCGCGCCGCGGCAACCGATAGCCATACGAAACGTTAATCGGTCCGGCAATAGAATCGTCCGAGGTCCAATATCCACATTGATGAACCGGATCAGTCCACCGGCCGCGTGGATTCCAATGCCAGACTTCGCCGGCAAGCTCGGTGCGCAGGCGATAGGTGACCGGCCCAAATCCCGCTGATCGCATTTCGGCAATGTTCTTATCCGTGAACATTCGGGCGCACTCGCCTCGGTCATGACCGTCCACGCCTGCGCCCAACGCTTCAGAGGGGACCAACTTGTTAACGCAATGATCGGCATCCACCGTCGCCGTGACTGCAAAAGGCTTGGGATCGCCGCGCGCTTCCGTTGCTATCAGTAGGTGGATGAGGCAAGCCGCGGTTGTGCTGGACAACCAATTCCTCTGCAGAGAGTTTGCCAGCCAAATGCGGGCCCGGGAGTCTTTTGCCATCATTAGTTTGGTGATGATGGCCAGTTTTTTATTATGCGCATGTCATAAACGTGCCGCTGCCGAACAGCCCGGTGCAGGCGAGGTCGTTATACCCGAACACGGAGCATACACCGGTGCGTTTATGGATTTTGGCGACGAGGAGGACGACGTCAGCCTTGAGGTAATTGAGGATTTCGAGCAGATGGTGGGTAAACATCAGGCCATCATCGCTTCGTCGAGCTATTGGGGCGAACAAAACTTTCCCATCGACAATCTTAATGTCATCTGGCGACACGGTTCGTTACCGCTTGTTTTCTGGTCGCCGTGGGACAAGCCGTATGAAGAAGATCGCGGGCCGGACAAGTTCAGTTTAAACGAGATTATCGCTGGTAAGTGGGATGATTACATCGACAAGTGGGCCGCCGCCGCCCGGAATTTTGGTCATCCAGTAATCGTAGTATTCGGTGTCGAAATGAACGGGACGTGGTTCCCGTGGTCGGGAAGCTATTACGGCGGTGCCGAATGGGACAAACAGCACAACAACTGGAAAGGGCCGGAAGTTTTCCGGACGGCGTATCGTCACGTCGTTGATCGGGCGCGCGCCCGCGGCGCCACCAACATAAAGTGGATGTTTCACACCAACAATTATTCCTATCCACTCGACACGTGGAATGCCGCGCCATCTTATTATCCCGGCTCTGATTACGTCGATTGGCTTGGCCTGAGCGTTTACGGTCAGCAATACAAGGACGAGCCAAATCCGGACATTCCTTCGCTGGTTGACTGGCCGTATGAGGAAATATGCCGGCTCAATCCGAAGAAACCAGTCATGATCGCGGAATGGGCGACCGGCGAATTCCCGTACGATGTTAATGAACCCGGCATGCGGAAGCCCGAATGGATCAAACAAGGCCTCGATCTTTTCCGCACGCGTTATCCGCGTATTAAAGCAGCAGTTTACTGGCATGAGCGCTGGCAAAACGCCGACGGCTCTTACAGCAATCTGCGCGTTAATTCTTCGGTCGAATCATTGAATGCCTATCGTGAAGGCGTCGCCAATCCCGACTGGCTGGGCAATCTGATTCTGCGAGCGATTCCGAAAAAGTGATTGTCGATCCAGGAAATTATAGGCTGTCTTCAGCCGCGACCGTGGCCGTGCGTGAGGACACATGCTGCTACAGAAAGTTGAGGGAGAGACTCCGCCGGGCTCCTTAACCCGGCCTGGCCAGCCGCCCGGCGGAGTTTTCCTTGCCGATGTTCAACGCGCGGCTTTATAAACGCTGCGCGTGAAGATGGGCCTGCTTATTCGCGTTCCTCTTGTCTGTTTGGTTTTGGCTTTCGCGCAATTTTCCGACGCTCAAACGACTGCGTCCTCACCGACGGCGGCGCCATCGCTGGAGCAGCGCGTGGCCGATCTCGAAGCCTATGTAAATAATTCTGCGCGCGGCGCCGATGCGGCAAACGCGCCAGCAGGATCGAATGTTGCGGGACCTGGCCCCGCTTATAACGCCTGGATGATGACCGCTTCTGCGCTCGTGCTTTTCATGACGCTGCCGGGCCTCGCTCTTTTTTATGGTGGCCTTGTCCGCGCCAAGAATGTTCTTTCTGTCCTCGCGCAATGCCTCGGCATTGCTGGTCTGGTCACGATCCTTTGGTGGGCTGCAGGATATTCGCTCGTTTTCTCGCGCGGCTCACCGTTTCTTGGCGGATTGAAATTTGCTTTTCTTCGCGGCGTCGATGCGCACCCGAATGGCGATTATTCCTATTGGGTCTCGCAAAATGTTTTTGCGATGTATCAACTCATGTTTGCCATTATCACGCCGGCATTGATCATTGGAGCCGTCGCTGAGCGAATGAAGTTCGCTGCCGTGCTCGTTTTCGTCGCGGTCTGGATGTTCGCGGTTTATTTCCCGATCGCGCACATGGTCTGGGGAATCGATGGCTGGATGAATGGCGTTTGGAATCCAGCGGCGAAAATTACCGCCATCGACTTCGCGGGCGGCACGGTCGTGCACATGTCTTCCGGTTGGTCGGCGCTCGTTCTCTGCATTCTCCTCGGGCGTCGGCTCGGATTTCGGAAAGAAGTAATGGCGCCGCATAGCATGGTGCTTTGCATGGTGGGGACCGGGTTGCTCTGGGTGGGCTGGTACGGCTTCAACGCAGGAAGCGCACTTGCCCCGGACGGAATCGCCGCGAACGCATTTACGACAACGACGCTTGCCACTTCGGTTGCCTCGTTCACCTGGGCGATGCTCGAGTATGCGCTGCGCGGCAAACCGAGCGTGCTCGGATTTTGCTCCGGCGCCGTGGGCGGCCTGGTTGTCATCACGCCTGCGTGCGGCTATGTCGATCCCACTGGCGCGATCGCTATCGGCGTCGCCGCGGGAATCGTTCCGTTTTTTGCCTGCACGAAATTAAAATCCTGGTTCGGTTACGATGACGCGCTCGATACGTTTGGCATCCACGCCGTAGGCGGAACGCTGGGCGCATTTCTCACCGGAATTTTGGCCACGGCGCGAGTGAATCCGAATCTCGCGCTTCTAACTGACACTCCGCTCAATGCTGCCACGCAAAATGGTCTCGCGAGAATCGTTGGACATACCCTGTGGCTGGAGCAGCTGAAGGCGATCACAATCACGATCTTGGTTGCCGTGGTGGGAAGCGCGATTATTGGCGCAATGGTAAGGGGCTTGATCGGGTTGCGCATCGCTCCGGAGATCGAAAGGCAGGGCCTCGACATCAGTCAACACGGTGAAGAAGGCTATATCACATCGTGAAACTGACCGTGACTACACCGGCACTTGTTCGGCCTGACAAATGAATCAGGATGCCGAGCATCTCAGGTTATTGTCGATCTTTCATTACGTCGTCGCAGGCGTAGCTGGGTTTTGTTCTTTTTTCCCGATGCTATACACAGTCGTAGGATTTGTCTTTGTCGCGCTATCTCACCATTCGCCCGCTAATCCTGCTCAGGAGGTTCCACCGGCCGCGGTGGGGTGGGTGTTTGTTGGCTTGGGAATTTTTCTGTTCCTGCTCGGGGCAGTGTTTGCCTTCGTTCTGGCCCTCGCCGGTCGATCGCTTTCCCGTCGAAAGCATTATTGGTTCGCGTTCGTCGTAGCCTGTATCGAATGCATCTTCGTTCCGTTCGGGACAATTCTTGGAGTATTCACGATTATCGTGCTCTCGCGCCAATCGGTGAAGACACTGTTTTCGATCCTCGTGGAAGGGAATTGAGTGTTACGATGATTGCCGGCGGAGGGGCTCGAACCCACACGATCTTGCGATCACTGGATTTTGAGTCCAGCGCGTCTGCCAATTCCGCCACGCCGGCTAAGCGAATTGTGAAGCTACGGCGCCTGCGGCCAAGCTCAAGCGCTTACAACGAGGTCGAGAGGCTGCAAACTTCGCGGCGGTCCAAAAATTTCGCGAAGAATGATCGCGTTGCGCAATCCGGTGGACGAACTCAGAAGGGCGGTGATTTCCACGTTTGTCGCTGTCGAGGTAGTCGACGCTGCGATTGGCACTGCGGACGTTTTCCGACCAGGAAGTTTTGTCGGCTGTGGGGCTGTTACAACTGAAGCAGGATCAATTTCTTTACGCAACCATTCTCCGGGCGTTCCGACTGGACTTTCGTGCAAGATAACTGCCCGCCTGCGGCGCTCTTCACGACTAATTTTCCATGGCGGCGGCGAAAACGGTCCCGGAGGTGGTCGCACCGGCGCGAGCGGTCGCGGTGGAACATCGGTTCGAGGAACAACGGGCGGTGGCGGCCTGACTGTCGCCGGCTGCCCGAGCGCCTCGAGAAATTTGCGAATCCGTTCTTCGTCGGTTTGCGCGGGTGCGCGCGGAAGCGGTCGCGGTGCCGGCGGTGGAGATGTCGATGTTCGATCTGTCTCGTTGGAACTTTTGCCGACTTTGCTCGCGGCTTTTGTCAACAATTGAAACAAAACTGCAACCGCGACGAGCAAAAGGAAGAGCAGATTTTCGAAATGCATCTTGCGTTCGTTACATCGTTAAATTGTTAAATCGTTACATCGAATCATGAATCAGGATTCACGGTGTACAAATCATGTCCCCTCAGTCCGCGGCTTGTCTGTGCCGGCGATTGATTCGCGCATCGAAGTATCTGCCTGCACGTTTTTCATTCGCACGTAATCCATGACTCCGAGATTTCCGGAGCGAAATGCGTCGGCCATCGCCTGTGGCACGAGCGCTTCGGCCTCGACGACTTTTGCCCGCATTTCCTGTGTCCTGGCGCGCATTTCCTGCTCGACGGCGACGGCGGCTGCCCGGCGCACTTCGGCTTTGGCTTGGGCGACGCGCTTGTCTGCGTCGGCCTGCTCGGTTTGCAATTTCGCGCCGATATTGTCACCCACATCTACATCGGCGATGTCGATGGAAAGAATTTCGAATGCAGTGTTACTGTCGAGACCTTTGGCGAGCACCGTCTTGGAAATGCGGTCGGGATTCTCCAGCACCTCCTTGTAGGAGTGGGCTGAACCAATCGCGCTCACAATGCCCTCGCCAACACGCGCGATAATTGTCTCCTCGGTCGCACCGCCTACAAATCGGTCAAGGTGCGAACGCACCGTAACGCGCGCTTTCACTTTTACGCCGATGCCATCCTGCGCCACGCCGTCAATCGTTGCCCGGCCCATATTGGGACTCGGCGCGTCGATCACTTTTGGATTGATGCTGGTGCGCACGGCTTCGAGCACGGTCTTGCCAGTGCCTTTGGTGGCGAGGTCGATTGCGCAAGCCCGATTAAAATCGAGCGAAATTCCTGCCTTATCTGCTGCAATTAAAGCGAGCACGACCTGGTCAACACTTCCGCCCGCGAGATAATGCGCTTCCAGTGGATCGCTGCGAACGTCCAGACCAGCTTTGACCGCGGTAATGCGATTATCGACAATGAAACCGACCGGGACTTTGCGCAGTCGCATTCCGACCATTTTTCCGAGACTGACCGGAGCATTGGCGATTCGCGCTCGGATCCAGAGGCCGAAGAAATTGAAAAGAACGATCGCGAGGACGAATGCGAAAAGCGCCAGCACCGCGATGCCGACAAGATAAAGGGATTCCATGACGGCGAATCTACCCCAATCTTTCCATCGCGAGAAGTTTTCTCCGCGCGTTTCTATTTATTTCGCTGTGCGCAATTGCACGGAATCAATGCGTTCCTCGCCTGAGCGTACGTCGCTGATGATCACCAGCTGGTCGCCCGGCATGGTCAATTTATTTTCGCGCAAAAACCTTTCCGCGATCTGAATCGTGGTATTTGGGTCGTCGGCGAAATTAATCTTCACCGGATAAACGCCCCACAAGATCGACAATTGGCGGTAAACTCTTTCGCTCGATGTGAAGGCAAAAATGGGCGCATTTTCCGGACGAAGGTTTGAAACATTGCCTGCCATCGTGCCGTGCCGGGTAAAAACGACAATCTTCGGGCGTTCCAGGGAATTTGCCAGGGCCACTCCGGAAGCAACGCTCTTTTGCCGGTCGTCTTTGAGAACTGCCTCTGCTGCGTAACCGGCGCCCCCGCTGCGCTCGATGCGTAGCGCAACGCGATCCAATACCCGGACGCATTCGACGGGGTAACGACCAATACTTGTTTCAGCGCTCAGCATGATCGCGTCCGTCTGCTCAAAAACGGCATTCGCCACGTCGGTAATCTCGGCCCGGGTCGGCAACGGGTTGGTGATCATGGATTCGAGCATCTGTGTCGCGACAATCACAGGCTTTCCGAGTCGAATACAGGATTTTACCGTCCGCCGCTGGATAATCGGCAGTTCCTCCATGGGACATTCGATTGCCAAGTCGCCTCGGGCGATCATGATCGCGTCCGCGCCTTCGATCATGTCGTTGATCGCCCGGACGGCTAATGCGTCTTCGATTTTAGCGACGATCAAGGCTTTGCTCTTCTTTTCGGCAAGAACACGACGCAGCTGGTCCAAATCGCTTTTCTGACGCACAAAGCTCAGCGCGACAAAATCGACGTCGAGTTCGGCGCCAAGTGAAATATCGGCAAGATCTTTTTCGGTGAGCGGTGGAAGATTCACGTGAACGCCCGGCAGGTTGATGTGACGCCGCGAGCCGAGTGTCCCGGGCGTGATCACCCTGCACCGGATTCGCTTTTCCCGCTTTTCGAGCACCACTAGCCTGATCATGCCGCTGTCCACCAGAACGGTGTCGCCGACCGAAACATCATCTACCAATCCTTCATAATTGACATTGATCGAATACGGCTCTTCGGGTTTGGCGCCTCCAACCGTGAGCTCCAGGATGTCATCCTGTTTTAGATGGAGATCGGTCTTCACGTCTCCGGTGCGAATGGCCGGGCCTTGCGTATCGAGAAGAATCGCCACGGATCGGCGGGCCTCCTCGGCGAGCGCGCGGATGCGCGGCACAACTTCGCGCACGGAGCGATGCTCGGCATGGCTCATGTTCAATCGGCAAATGTCCGTCCCATTTTCGATCAATTGCCGCAATACCTCAGCGTTCTCCGATGCCGGGCCGAGGGTGCAGATGATCTTGGTCTTGCGCATCGATCAGACGATTGAGCCGGGGGTCGCAAAAGCAAGACGGTTCTCATGAACACGGAGAGAAGCCGGCTCGCGCAAAACAAACGCGGCACGCCGGTCAAACGTGCCGCGCTGGAAAATTACGTTGCCTGGATTATCTCGCTGTTTTCATCGCATTCTGGACCATGGCGAGATGTTCCTTGAGCATCGGGAGCGTTTTCGCAGCCCATGATTTCAGCTCGCTGTCATCCGCGCTTTTTGCCGCTCTTTCGAAGTCGGCGATGTCAGTCTTGTGGACTTCCGCCAAGAGCTTCAAATAGGTCCTGTCGAAGTCCGCGGCTCCGATGTTTTGCGCTTTGACGCCACGCGTATCGAACCTGACGCCTTTTCGGGTGGCCAGTTCTGTCAGCTCCTTGTTCGCCCTGGTGTGATCGGCTACCATGCGTGCGCCGATCCTTTTCACATCCGCGCTTTTTCCTTGTTTCTCGGCCAATTTTCCATTCTCAACTTCCTGCGCTCCGCCGCCTGCCGCTTTCTGGATAAAGGCCACGTCCTTCTGACTCATTTTCGTCACGGCACCGGGTGATGCCGTCGCTCCAGCGGATTGTGAGCGAAGATGAGGATTGCTTCCGATTGACGTATCCGTTTGGGCGCGAACGGTTCCGATGGTGCAGAGACTCCCAGCTGCGACGATCGCGATCGCTGGGATTGATATAGATGTTGGTTTCATTGGCTGTTTCTTGTTAGAGTAATTTTTCTGTCATGACCGGCTCTTCCGGCACTTGAGAATCGCATCTTCGCAGCAGCTCGGATGTGGTTCGAAAGACAAGTTTTATATAAAAACGGGCGCGTGACAAGACCGACAATCCCTCTTTGAGGCGGTCAGCTCGTGTTCGGTGCTTTTGAGAAGAAAAACGGCACGTCTGAAAAGACGTGCCGCATCATCGCACAGTCAGCGTTTCCTATTGCAGCTTGCTTTGAGTTTGCTTGGCCAGATCGAGATGTTCCTGGACCACTTTGGCGGTACCCCGGGCCAGGCCAGCCCAGGAATTGGGCAAAGGCCCGACTAAGCGGGGGAGATGTTTTGTTGGTACGAGCTCTCCACGCGCGTCGCCACATCTTTGTAGCCGTAATCAGATTCGTAAATCTGCTTCATGCAGGTAAGCGATTTTGCCCCTTCGCCCAGCCGCTCGTAAACGAGCCCCAGATTATAGACGATTTCTTTCTTCATCGCGTCCATCGACAAAATCTCTTTCGACGCCTCTTCGAGCTGCTTCATCGCCAGATCAAGCATTCCCAGCTCGCTATAGCAGCGGCCGAGCAGATTCATCGCTTTTAAACGCGCATTCGGGTTTTGGCGTGCCCGCTGCAGCTCTGGCAACGCTTCCCGGAAATGTCCCGCATTCGCCAGATGCTCGCCCAGTTCAAATCGAAGCTGCAAGTCAGTCGGGTTCCGTTCCAAACGTTTACGCGCGTCTTCGAGCAGAATTTCTGCGCGCTTCTTTTTCGCAATTTTTAATTCGTCCGACCTTGCCGCATACAGCTCATGACCCGCATCGTGCGTAGAGAGAAATTCTTCGTGTCCGGCAATCTCTCGCTCGAGGTTTTTGATTTTTAGATCGGAGACTTTCCGGAGCAATCCCGGGTCGGCGCCCTTTGTCAAATCGGCGGCGTACTGGTACCAGCCGATGGCTGCTGCGAAATCCTCCTTGTTTTCGTTTAATGCGCCCAGGCGTTGCGCAAGATCGACATTGGCCGGCTCTGCCTTGTGAAGGGCATATGTTTCCGCGATCTGCTGATCGAGCGATTCGCCGGTCAATCGCATCCGGCTCTGTTGTTCGAGGGAAATCGCCACCTCCTTGTCCTTGATCAAGTCACGATAACTTTCGGCTTGTGTCCATCCACCGCTCCTCATCGAGGCGCGGGCGGAAGCATCCTTGCCGAGCCGGAGCGCTTGAGCATCGAGCGGGTTGATTGCGGTGATTTGATTGTAAATTTCGACTGCCTGTTCGTGTTCTCCCAGTTCGTGATGCAAACGCCCAAGCTCGTGCAGCACCTTGACGTCGCGCGGGTTTTCTTCCAGCAACGTTCGCAACGCGAACACGCCGATCTCAGGCCAGCCGGCTGCCACCGCTGCTTCTTTCAAAGCGAGATTCGCCTGCCGATTGTAAGGTTCTTTCTCTAAAACTTTTTCCAGCATCTCCACCGCATGCTTCGGGTCTTTTTTGATTTCTCGCTGCGCCTTCATCACCGCGAGCGCTGCCGTCGAGATATTGAAAAAACTTTTCTTCGCCGATTTGGCTTTGGTCACCTCAGCCCGGCGCAGCAGTTGACGCCCGGTGAGAAACTGCGGCTCCTGTTTGAGAATTCCCTGCAACAGCGAGATTGCGTAACCGAAATTGCGCAGCTCGATCGCAGCCACCGCCTTCAGCCAGTGACTGCGCTGCGTCTCGCTTAATTCCTTTTCCGTCTTAACGGCCATATTTACTGCCAGTATAATTTTGGCACGACGCGCCGTCATCACAAATGGTAGGAACATTTGCTAAGGCGATAGAGTTAGTCGCCCCTACCTTGAAAAGCACGGGGCAACTCCTAGGTTGAAGTTGCTCATGAAACCTTTCCAAATCGCGGGATTGCCGGCCGATGAATTGAACAGGTTTCTCAACGGAACGCATTCCGATCCGTTCCGGATTTTGGGACCGCACCGGGTGGGCGATGATCTGGAGGTCCGCGTTTTCCGCTCCGACGCCCGCAAGATCGACATCGCCCTGAACCGGGAGGCGAAAGAAACGATCGCTGCCGAAAAAATTCATCGCGACGGTTTCTTTTGCGCGACTATGCCCGGCGCGACGCGCGACCTCGATTATCATCTCCGCATCACAACCTCGGACGGATCGGAGCGCCTTATGCGCGATCCGTATCAGTACGGCCCGATCATGGGGGAAATCGATTTGCATCTCTTCGCCGAAGGACAGCACTGGCAGATTTACGAAAAGTTTGGCGCCCATCTGCGCACCATTGGCGATGCGGCGGGCGTTTATTTCGCCGTGTGGGCTCCGAACGCGCAGCGCGTCAGCGTGGTGGGCGATTTTAACGGCTGGGACGGACGCGTCAATCCAATGCGCAAACTTCTCGGCAGCGGGGTGTGGGAATTATTTTTGCCAGGAGTAGGGGAGGGCGCTCATTACAAATTCGAAATCCGCACCCAGACCGGCGCGCTTCTGCTCAAGAGCGATCCGTTCGCCTTCTTCAATCAGCACGGCATAGCGACCTCTTCGCTCATTTACAATCTTGATCGATACAAATGGAGCGACGCCGAGTGGATGGAGACGCGGCGCAGACGCGATTGGCCGAAAAGCCCGGTCAGCATTTATGAGGTGCACCTCGGTTCGTGGCGACGCAAACCAGAGGAGAACAACCGCCAGCTGAGCTATCTCGAATTGTCCGACACGTTGCTGCCGTACGTGCTGGAGATGGGTTACACGCATATTGAATTGCTGCCGATCGCCGAGCATCCGTTCGAAGGTTCCTGGGGTTACCAGGTCACCAATTATTACGCGCCCACTAGCCGCTTCGGAACGCCCGATGAACTGCGTCATTTCATCGACGCGTGCCACCAAGCCGGCATTGGCGTGATTATGGATTGGGTGCCAGCGCATTTCCCGAAAGATGCGCATGCCCTCGCGGAGTTCGACGGCACCCATCTCTACGAGCACATGGACCCGCGCCAGGGTGAACAACAAGATTGGGGTACGCTCATTTTCAATTTTGGCCGCAACGAAGTGCGCAATTTCCTCATTGGCAACGCGCTCTTCTGGCTCGACCAATATCACATTGACGGGCTGCGCGTCGATGCGGTGGCTTCGATGCTTTACCTCGATTATTCCCGTCAGCCAGGGCAGTGGATTCCGAACGTCTACGGCGGCCGCGAGAATCTCGACGCGATCTATTTTTTGAAACGCTTCAACGAAGTTTGTTACGAGCGTTTTCCGGGCATCATCACCATCGCCGAAGAATCAACCGCCTGGCCCGGTGTGTCTCGTCCGACCTACTTGGGCGGTCTCGGGTTCGGTTTCAAATGGAACATGGGTTGGATGCACGACTTCCTTGAGTACATGAGCCTCGATCCGATCTATCGCCGCTTTCATCACGGAAACATCACCTTCTCGCTGCTCTACGCTTTCCAGGAAAATTTCATTCTCGTGCTCAGCCACGATGAAGTCGTTTATGGTAAACGCTCGCTTCTTTCGAAGATGCCGGGCGACGAATGGCAGAAGTTTGCCAATCTCCGGATGTTTCTGGCGTGGATGTACGGGCATCCCGGTAAAAAACTGCTCTTCATGGGCGGCGAATTCGGTCAACGGAATGAATGGAACCACGATACGAGTCTCGACTGGCAATTGCTGCAGTTGCCGCGCCATGACGGGCTGCGCCGGTTCGTGCAGCATTTGAACTACATCTACAAAAGCGAACCCGCGTTATGGCAGCAGGACGACAGTTACGCAGGCTTTGAATGGATCGATTTTCACGACGCCGATAACAGTGTCGTGGGGTTCCTGAGAAAATCCCGCGCCGGCGATGTGATCGCGTTTGTCGTGAACGCCACGCCCGTCGTGCACCATAATTACCGGCTTGGCGTACCCGAGGCCGGCTTCTATCGCGAGATCATCAATACTGATGCCGAGACCTACGGCGGCAGCAACGTGGGAAATTACGGCGGTGTCACCAGTGAAAATGTTCCGTGGATGGCGCGTGAATATTCGTTGCTCATTCAACTGCCGCCCCTCGCGACGGTGGCGTTTAAGTTGGAAGTCTAATGTGGGAGGGACCTTAGTGTCCTGAAGCGTCGCGGCACCGGCACTGAGGTCGCTCCCACTTTGCGCAGAGCGATTCGCGTCATTCGCGGGCGGTCACTTCAGATCCAAACTCGCCGTCGCTGACGCGAGTGCGAATTTTCATGCGCGGACGGATGGTCGCGACTGTGCGAATGATTTTTCCGCCTTCATTGGTGGTGATGCTGTAGCCGCGGCGCAATGTCGCGTCGGGCCCGAGCACACGCAGGATTCCCTCGATCCGCGCAAAACGTTGCTTCGCATTTTCAACAGCACGCGGAGGCGACACAACGAAGCGCCGATGCAAATCGATGAAGCGATTACGCCGCATGACCAGCTCGCGTCCAGGGCTGCGAGATTGCAGCGCGCGAGCGATGTGGACGAGACTGCACCGGTAATTGTCGATCTTGTGCGCAAGACACCGGCGCAACGTTTCGCGTCCGTGATCGATTTGTTGTTGGGCGTCACGGATTCGTTTCATCAGTTCACGGCCAACGGCTCGCGCGCATCCATCGGTTCGCCGGCGAAGATCGACAATGTCCGGCACAATCAATTCCGCAGCCGCGCTTGGAGTCGGTGCGCGGAGGTCCGCCACAAAATCGGAGATCGTGAAATCGATCTCGTGTCCTACCGCGCTGACGATTGGAATCTCCGCGGCGGCCATTGCGCGCGCGACAATTTCTTCGTTGAATTCCCACAAGTCTTCCATGCTCCCGCCACCGCGCGCGATCACGATAAGATCGAGGGGTTTCCAATTTTCGTTCGGCGTCGCCAATTCGCGGATCGCGACGGCGATTTCCTGCGCGGCTCCGGTTCCCTGGACGCGCACCGGGTTAATCAAGATTTGCAGCCAGGGCGCGCGCCGTTTCAAGACGTTGAGAATATCGCGAATGGCCGCGCCGCTCGGGGAAGTGACGATGCCGATACGACGCGGGAATTTCGGCAGCGCGCGTTTGTGTTCGGCCGCAAATAATCCTTCCGCTTCCAGTTTGCGCTTGAGCGCTTCGAACTTCGCCTGGAGCAGACCAAGCCCGCGTGGCTGGAGAATCTGGACGCTGAGCTGGTACTGCCCGCGAGCTTCGAAGACCGAAACCTGTCCGTAAACTTGCACTTGTGCGCCATCGGCCAGTGGTTGTCGCAGCGGCGGCATGGTGTTGCGAAAGATTACGCAGGCGATCTGCGCCCGGGCATCTTTGAGCGTGAAATATTGGTGGCCCGACGGATGCAGTTTGTAATTCGACATTTCGCCCTGCACCCAAACAGCGCCGAATTTGGTTTCCAACGTCCCGCGGATGCTTCGGGTCAGCTCGGAGACGGTGAGGACCTTGGATGTTTGCTGAAAGAAGTCGCCTGTGAGCTGCATGGAATCGGTTGAATCGTTACATCGTTACGTCGGTTCGTCACATCGAATTGCATCTCGTGAAGAGGCGAATGTGCAAGGTCGCTTCCACATTGACGTAGCGCTCTGCCTCTTGACATGCTCGGTGTTGTCTGGATGCTCGGGCGCTTATGAGCTTTCGCTTTTTCTTCCGGACCTTGACCTGCTGTGCGCTGGCGTTTTTTCTTGCTGATCACGGAGCATGGGGCCAATCCGGGCGCTTGCATTCGCAGCGAGAGTTCCGCGTCGGCGTGCTCGTTTCGCTCACGGGATCATGGTCTTCTCTCGGGCAGAACACGGTTGCAGCGCTTCAGATTGCCGAAGAGCATCTCGAAGCAGAAGCGATCATCCAACCCGGCGGATATCGCTTCCGCTTGCTCGTTCGCGATACGCAGCTCGATCCCTCGCTCGCTCTCGCAGCGATCAAAGATCTCGATGAATGCGGCGTCAAGATCGTTATCGGTCCGCAATCGAGCGCGGAGGTGGCCATGATCAAGCCGTACGCAGATGCCCACAATATACTCGTCATCAGCCAGGGCAGCACCGCTTCTTCGCTCGCGATCCCCGGAGATAACATCTTTCGCTTCTGTCCAAACGACACGCGCGAAGCGGAACCGATCGTCGCATTGATGTGGCACGATGGAATCCGGACGATCGTTCCACTGTGGCGAAATGACGCCGGGAACAATGGGCTGCATGATTCTGTGCAGTCGGCATTCCAGAGTCTGGGGGGAGCGGTTAGTCCGGGCTATCGTTACGAACCGACTACGAGTGATTTTTCCGCCGCAACCGCAGCT
>Ga0247691_1000177_pt1 | contig 14885 bp, 27 predicted proteins | sample CNK32_metaG_FD_182721 | JGI IMG/M metagenome (GOLD analysis project Ga0247691, IMG submission 182721) | Soil microbial communities from Purdue University Martell Research Forest, Indiana, United States - CNK32 | ecosystem: Environmental > Terrestrial > Soil > Temperate forest > Bulk soil...
CGCGCGAATGTCCCCTCCCCCACACTGTTTGCCGGCATGGGGGAAGGGTTAAGAAACTAACTGAAACTCTGACGGTTCAAGTATAATCTTGCCGCCAAACTTTGTATTGCTGGCGTCAACCTGAACGTCACCACCATCAAACACGGCGGTAATAGGGAACTGTTGACCGATAAGATCGGCAATGTCAACCGAACCGGTAGCGGGTTCACTCGCTATCACTTTTACCATGTCACCACGTTTCATAGTGTTACTCTACTCCTTTCCTAGATCGTGTCAAGAGGGTTTATCCGCGTTCAACATTCTAACCGTTGCCGCACAAGGAAACCCGGTTCCCGTTGCTGCCACCGCAAGCGGTTCAATGTGCTGTATCTGCCACATACCATTGTTAAGCTTAACCAAGATACGCCATTGATTACCTTCCGCCATTTCCCGGTTAGTGAATAACCAGTCACCAAGACTGTTACCGTTACGCAACCAACCGCGTTTGAAAAGGTATTCACGCGCCGCTTTCCGTGTTTTGAATTCGCTTTCAATCTTCATACGTTCATAATAGCAAACACGGTGCCAGTGTCAAGCGTTGTTTAAGTCGTTGCAAACGCGGTATAGGTGTCTAATCGTTGGACAGTGGCTAGACAGTAACGTATTGGTGTTAGACAGTTCCCGGGGCGGAACCGCTGGCACGTAAACCGCTATTAGATCGCCATGAATGCGAAACTTGAAGCGGGGTTAGTAACGGTGTGTTGTGCGTGTTACCCGGGCAACAGTGTATTTGAAGCGTTGCCGCATTTGGCGGGGTTAGGGTTGCAAGTGTCACATGGTTTATGTGAACACCACTTGCGCCTGTTATACCCGTTGGAATATCTAGCCATGAAAAAACCCGCCGTGATCGCAACCACGGCGGGAAATACAACCGTTGTTTGAACGGTTATTTATGCCGGTTTAAGACCGGTGCCTTTGCACGCTTCACAAGTAACCGGGGTGCCTTGTGCTGGCGTAGAACCGTCAGGGAACAACGCAACCGCGCCGGAACCCTTGCAAATGTCACAAGCGTTAGGGGCGGTCGTTGTGGGGTTGCCGGTCGTTTCCGGTGGAAGCGTTGCCGCCGTTTCTTCTTTCGGCAGAACCTTCAAGTCAGGCGGAAGTTCCGGCATGGAACCTTGAACAACTGTCAGTTCAACAGGAACGCCAAGGTTAAGAAACGGTGTGAAGTCTTCCACCATTAGCGTAACCTGTTTGAAGTTCGTTGAAACGTCAACTTTGATTGGTGTTGCTTTCATTATTTTGGTTTGTGTTTTCGCTTTCGTTGTCAGTCAGGAAGGTTTATTGATCGCAACGGTTCCCGTTTCCGGTGCGGCGGAAAGGTGAGCGGCAACGGCGGAAGCAATCGCGGGTGTTGGCGCGGAATTGATCGCTTGTGTTACCATGTTGTCAGGCAAAACAGTTGCCAAGTGTTGCGCCGCTGCGTTGGCGGTGTTTGCTTGGTTGTTCTTTTTGTTGGCGAACAAAAGAGAAATTGCAGTCACCAACCCCGCCGCCGCTTCAATGCCGGTTTGAATCAAAGGCGCGTAAGGGTCAACCGGTGCGGTTGCCGCGTTGGTTGTGGTTGCCATGCCGCTGTATTTGGCAATTGAATTGGTGTCAGGGATATATTGCGGGTTGTTACCGCTGACAGGCGTTGGCGGTTGCGCCGGGTTGTAATTGGGGTTTTTCGTGACACACCCCGCCAACGCAACGGTTGTCAGGATGATTAGACCTATCGCTTTCAATGTTTTCATACGGTGGTTGTTTCTGTTTGACGTTCTTTAGTTTGTTTTGTTTCAGCGGTTAGGAACGTCTTTTTGACTAACCGATAAAGTTTAATACCCATGAAAGAAACGGTAAACACACCAGACACAAAAGCTAACCATTCGTTAGCGTGCGCTAATGAAATGGTTGCCAATGTTCCCCCGGTGCCAACCATTGTGTTACCAATTGACCCCAACATATTCCTACTCATTAGTCGGCACTTTTCAACAGTTGAACAACGATAACGACCGCAACGACCGCGACGACAACAGAACCAATTTTCTTTGCCGGGGTGTCAAAGGTGTCAAGGTAGTAATTGGCGGCGGTGTCCAACCAATTTTGAGTAACCAAGTTTTCAACAATGTCAGTCCCGGGAACATTGTCTTGGTTCACAAACGGCGTTCCCGCCCCGGGTGCGTATGGGTGCGCCGCACGCCAAGCGTTCCAGCGGTCGTATGTCCAACCTTCACCGCTAAACATTGAATCCATGTCAGCAACCCTCAGTTGGTTGTCCAAGATCGCGCCGGTTGAAGACAGGACAAACACCGGGGCGGTGCCATTGTCAAGCGCGTCAAAGTGGAAGACAATATCTGAACTGTCAACCTTGTTACCGTTTATGAGGGTTACTTGCATGTTACGCTTGGTTGGTGGTTGGTGTGTCAGTCAACACAAGGAACGCTGTCATTACCGCACCAGCGGCAACGAAAGACAACATCCAAGGTTGCTTGAAATAGAACCGGGTAGCAGCTAACGCAGCACCCCCGGCCAAAAGTGTTTTAGTTTGTGCGGTCATGGTGTGTTTGGCGGTTGTGGAACTTTGAACGAAACAAGCGCAATTCCGATTGCGCCAATGATCGCGCCAACAATCAAAGCTTTTTTTGTTGACGCGTCAAAAACGAATTTGGAAGCAGCAAAACCAAGTGCGCCGGGAATGACAAAAGAGGAAACCGTTGTGTTAACCCCGGGTAATGCAAATGCTGACAAATTCATAAAATTAGTTTACCAAGGTGCGGGTATAAGTCAACCGCCAAACGCTGCTAGGGTTGAAGGTTCCCGTTGGCGCGGTTTGTGGCGTGGTAAAAAGAATATCCATGTAAAGACCCGTAACGTTAACATCACGGAACCCAAAACCGAAAAGTGTTTGCCCGGTGGTTGAAACGCTGGCAGTTGTTGAAAGCGTTGCGCTACCAACCTTGGTATTGTCGTTAACCCATGAACCGCTGCCAACGTCTAAACGACTGGCAGCACTGGCACCGCTGCTAGGTTGAATGGTTCCATTCTGCGTATAGGTTGCGGTCTTGAACATGAAGTTACCGGAATTGTCCAAGATCGTTGTTGGCGCGGAACCCGGGTTAGAAGCAGTTCCCCCGGTGCTGGTAACAACGGTGCAATTCATTCCTTCAATCATCAAAGTTCCCGCCGTGTTAATGTTGGTGCCAACATTGGAAACGGAAAGCGGGGTGCTAGGCGAATAGGTGACAGTCATAGAAATCACCACAACATAGAAATTGGTGGTTCCTACAACATCCGAAGACCCCAAAACAACCCGCCCCAAAACACGATTGGAAACAACCCCGGTAGCATAACCGATTTCGTTAACCGTGTATGGACTTCCTTGCGTTGGAAAAACGTAAGTGCGTTTATGCGTGACTTGGTTCCCTGAAATGGTTGACCCGCAATCACCGGAATTCGTTTGATAGGTGGAACTGGCAAAAAGAAAAGTGTCCAAGGTGGTGCGTGCAACATTCCAGACCGTTGCAATGTCAGGCGTGCTAACCGTTGCGCTAGTTCCTACTGTTACCGTTGTGGCATTGGTAAACGCAGTAATGTAAACTTCATTACCACCGGAACCGGTTCCCCATTTGAATATCCAACCAACCATTCCCGATGTAAAAAATGAACCGCTTGCCGTGATCGTGGTGCCTGACTGCGTGAAAGTAACCGCGCCACTGGCAATACTGTTAGGGGTGCTACCGCTGCCGATTAGACAAGTGTTGGTTGCGGTAGCTGGAACGCAAGCCAATCCAAGCGCGTTAGATCGCGCCATAGCGTTTAACCCGCCGTCAAGAATCAAATTCTTTTTGCGCTTGTTACCGCCAACCTGTTTGCCGGTCTTGGCGTCAATGATTCTCGTTTCAATTTCGGTAAAAAGTTTTACGTTCATGCGGCGGCGGATTGTAAACTAACGGCGGCGTTTGCTGCTTCTGCGGGTAAAACTTCTGTAACGGGGGTTGTTACCAGTGCCGACACTATTGATAGTGTTCCCGTTGGCGGGAAGTCTTCGCTGACAGAACGTGTAATCGGTAGAATTACAAGTGCTGACACAATCTGTAAGGTTGCTGACGGCGGAAAGTTCTCCGTTATGCTGCGAAGGAATGGCCCCGGGGGTGGAACCACAACAGCCGATTCTAGCGACACTACGGCGTTTGGCGGGAAATCCTCGGTAACGGAGCGTTGCAACGGCAACACAAGCAACGCAGATTCTAACGAAAAGACCGCCTTTGACGGTTCTATATAGTTGCGCGGCGGCGTTTTTAAGAATAGAAACGGTGTCGGATATGACTGTATCTGTTGATACACAATTCACGGTGTCACGGGTTTTGGTGTTGAAACGATTGGCGTTGGCACCGGTCTAATGCTAACTGGTGGATGGAATAGCATTGTAGATTTCGCTGACAATCACGTTGATATTTCCGCCGCCTGTTGCCATTGAATAATTGCCGGTAACATCCAAACGAATTGCAGTCAAAGGAAAGACCGCCGCAATAGCTGGCCCATTGGCAACCACGGAACCCGCCTTTTGAATCAAATACGTTGCGCCGCTATCCGTGTTAAAAACCAAGATTGCAACGCGGGAAATTGCAATCCACTTGCCGCCGTTAATGTCAGTAAATGACGTGCCTGACTTATCGGTGATCGTGACAGTTGCCGCCGCGTTTGGCGTTGGATAGGTTGGAAAAACAACGGCGGGGTTAGTGACGTTGTTTAGAATCAAAGTGCGGTCTATGAATTCCTGCCAACCAACGAAGATCGAAACAACAATAATGTTCGCCGTGGTGTTTTGGAATTCCAATTGCGTGAACGCGTTTTCGTCATCCAACTGTAAACCCTGTCCGATGTTGTATGTATTGTAAGACCCCTTTGAAGGTCTGACATTGACAGGCGCGGTAGTGTAGAGAACATAAAATTGCGTTCCAGTGCAAACTTGCGAATTGACACCAGCAACACCATTAACCGCCGCTGGAATGGTGATGTTGTAAACGTTGCTAACGCGGTTCCGCTTGTCCGGCAATGCCGCGCCTTGCGTGTTGACGCGGTTAGTTGTAGTTGCGGAAGCTGGCGGCGCAAAACCACTTTTAACGGTTGGCAAGGTCTGGTTCATAGTGTCAGACTGTTTGTGATCGCGCCGAATTAATTACTTCCGCTGCTGAACAATCCGGTAACGTCACCAATAATGGTTGCCCATTGATTGTTATTGGCGTTGCTGCCGGTTGCGGGTGCGGTCGTTTGCGCCGGGGCGGTTGCGCCGGTTCCCGTTGGTGTTCTCTTAATCACGTAAAGTTCATACGCGAGAAACCCCACAACGCCAACCACGCCAACAACCGCAACAATAGTAACAACTGATTTATTCATTTTATGCTAATTTGAGTTTTTTAACTGCGAAACCAACAACCACCGCCGTAACAACGGCAATGACAATTCCGGTAACAATGGAACCTGTTTTGTTCCCGCTTCCTTGCGTGGTTGTATCACCGCCGCTGTTTGGCGAGAAATTAAAACCGCCGTTGTGCGGGTGTGAAACATCGCCAATGTCACTTGACCCGCCGCCGTTCAATTGGTCTAAAAGATCGGTGCTGGCGTTGCTGTTGGTGGACTGGTTTCCTTCCAATTCCCCTATTAGATCGTGTGCGGGTGCGGTGATCGCAATGTTACCACCTTCCACACCGCCCCCAGTTCCAGACCTTCCACCGCCGCCGCCTTTGCTGCTGCTTCCACCTAATAGACCGCCAAGACCGCCGGAACTTCCGCCACCTTCGCCACCGCTGGAACCGCCACCGGCAAGAAACGAAGAAATGTTAGTCAACCCTTCCAAGATTGAATTTTCCAACTGCGTGTTGGTGTTGTTGATAACAAGGTTGCTATTCTTTCCAAGCTTGACGCCCCCGCCAATGGTGGTTGTTCCGCTGGCATTACTAGCGGCGGAACCTTTGCCGATATTGGCACCAATGGCAGTCCCGTATTGACTGGTGACTTGCGCTTGCGTCAAGCTGCTAGTGCTTTTATTGGCGTCAAGACCGAATAAACCCATAACAAGATTGTGTTAGATCGTTGCGGTTGAAACCACCTTAACGGCGGAAAGCACGCGCCAACGGGTTAACCACCGCTTTTGCCGCCTGTTTGGGTTGGTTGGAAGCGTTCAAACCACTTCCCTTGGTTGGAACGATTGGCGCACGCGTGTTGCGGTTAATGACAATGTTGCGTTTCAGAAACGGATTTAACATATTTAGCCTTTGTGTTTGATTACGTAAACGACCGCTACTAACGAAAGAACACCAACACCTAACGAAATCCAAGTAATAACGCTAGTCCCGCCGCCGTTGGCAGAACTTCCAGACCCGGCAACACCACTATCTTTGTTAGACGTGGAAGCGTTACCACCTTCCGCCGCGCTTGCGTTGGCGGTTGAAGGTTGAACCGGGTTGCTTTGCGCGGAACTGTCACCCAATAAATAAGCATTGCCAAACGTAATGTTGTTTGGCGCGTTGTAGCTTGTAGGGATTGAAAGCGTTTCAGAAGCGGCAACGCTTATGGGGATATTGTAACCAGTTCCCGCCATAGTTAATTAAGTTTGATTGTTAAAAGGTGCCACCGTTGCCGCGAAAGCGAAAGCGGCAACGGTGGACTTGGTATGGCTAGGCGGCGTAAGCACCCGGCAAAGTTTCCATCACAACGTTGACCGATTGCGCGGCGGTGGAAGTGATGACAAGAACGAAAGACCCATCACATGACAACGCCTTAAAAATGCGTTGGTCGGGGTCTGACAGATACGCCATGTCGTAATACGTAATGGCGTTGAACTGCGTTTTCAACACGTTCGTTGCGGTATTCGCATACGTTTGGTTGAAGTAGTTGGCGCGTCCAAACTGGAACCCGTAAGGTTCATACATTTGTTTCATTTGCGCCGCTGACACCACTTCAAACACTTTGTTTGCGTCCTGATAAACAATCAGACCGGTGATCGTTCCCGCCGTTGCCGGTTGAATCCACAACCGCCGAATTGGGAAATCAAACGGCAGGGTGTTGATACGATTGCCGTTGGTGCTGGCAGTCAGGTTGAACGAATACGTATGTTTCGCCACCGGTTGCAAGAACGGAATTTGACCGTTGCCGCCGTTTGCCGGTCTGACGTTGCGAAGGAAGTCAAATTCCATCACACCGGTAAGACCCGGGGAAACCAATCCGGTTGCAACCGTCAGTTTGTGCGTGAACGTTGACTGGCCAAACATATCCCATGACAGGATTTCGTTTTGCTGGTTCACGTTGAAAAACGGTTCCGTGTAATTGATCGGCAGTTCGCCAAGATCGGAAGGAATTCCGTTTGCTGACAGCGTGTTAATAATGTCAGCGGGTGCAATGTCACGCATGTTGATACCGTTCACCAGTTCTTGAACCCCTTGGGGGCCAAAAAACACAACTGGCGAAATCGGCGAAGGTGTTCCGCCGCTGGTGACTGTTGCCGTTGCCATTGCGCCGGTTGAAACCGTTGCAACGGTGCCAACGAAACCTTGACCGGTTGCGTCAACAATGGTGAATTTGTCACCAACAGCATAACCGGAACCCGCCGCGTTGACGGCAATTGCCGTGATCTCGCCGTTAACAACCGTCAGATTGACAGTTGCGCCGGTTCCGCTGCCGGTGATGTTCACCACCGCCGCCGCCGTAATGGTGCCACTGAAAAGAGCATTGGCAGAATTGGGGCCAGTGTAATTGACGGCAACACACTGATACGTGATACGGTGGTAACGTTGGTTGACTGGGAAGTTGACGGTAGCGGAACCACCAGCGTTGACGCCGTTGATACCGTTGACCTGTTGGATAAGACGACCGCGATTAAGACTTGGCATGATGCTAAAAAGCTAAAAGGTTATTGTTGCTGTTTCTTTACTCGTGATCGTCAGACTAGATTGCTTCAACGACTTGTTTGAACGGCGGATAGGCCGCTAACTTGTCGGCGAATACATACCCTAGCACAACGCCAGTAAGTAAACCGAATACGATTACATGTTTTTGACTCATATTACGTAGTTGCTGCCGGTGAAGTCGTGGCGGCAGTCGTGGGGGTTGCTTGTTTGGCGATGTAAGCAGCACCGGCAACGCCGATGACCGCCCCCACAGCTACCATTGCAATTCCCCAAATATACATTTTGTTCATTTGGTTTGTTTAGAAAGACAACCACCACGCAGAAGCAGACACCACCACAGCGGCAACTTCAACGTGGTGGTGTCTAATTACATGGTAGGTATAGACCCGCCTTGCAAAACCGTCAACTACATTTTTAACCGGTAAACTTTCGGCGGGGTGTAAACCGTTGCGTGAACAAATTCGTATTGATTCAAATTCGTTGCAAGGTCAACCAAGTTCTTGCCGGTGGTAGCGTCAGGAACCGTAAAGATTTCACCCCAAATTTGCGCCGATTTCAACGATTGCCGGAAAAGGTAAATTGCGTCCAATTGATCGCGCATGATTGGCAACAAATTATCGGCGCGGTGTCCTATGACAACCAATTTGTGATGATGATGACGTAATCTAGTAAAGACAGGGATAAGTGTTTTGTCACGCGCAATGGTTTCAGTGCTTTCGTCAACAAATACAACGTAAGCTTGTTTGGCACCCCAAACTGCTTCCCAAAATGTTTTTTCATCGGTGAATACTTTCGCCTGTTGTCCCCATGTTTCGTTGTTTGGGTCTAAAACCAAGCTGGCCATTTTATGCTTCTGCCAGTATTCCAGACTGACGCGCTTTGCCAGCGTGGTTTTGCCTGACATTTTAGGGCCAAATATGCCGCCGCTTTCCATACGTCAGCGGTTAGGATTTCTTTTTGCGAAGGTTGGAAATCTTCAAACGCAACCATGTCCACGCCATTTTGATTTTGCTTGACGTATTAGGTTCACGCAAGCGGGGGCCAGCGTAAGCAATACAAACAACGCCTAACAATAGTCCCGGTGGAATGTCTTGAACCTGTTGCGACTTAAAGTAGTTTGACAACGCCATTGTGACAACTTCACGTTCCCCCGGTTTCCCCGGTTCTTGCGCCGGTCTTGGTTGCCATTCGGGGCCAAATGTCATTACAAGAATGCCGGTGGACATATCAAACACCATTCCCGCCATTGCATCATAGTCAATGACCTTTGCGGCAATTGGTGTTTCCGCCTTGGTAACATCGGCAAAGGTTGGAACTGTCCCGCCGTTTGCTTTGTGTTGTTCCACCTTGCGGCGCATTTGCGCGATTGCTTGACGGGAAACGCCGCATTCCGTTGCAAGATCGGAATTGGTTCTTGTCCAATCCAATCTTAGATAGTCTTCAAAAGTGCGGGAACCCCTTCCCGGGGGTGGAAGCGTTGGCGCGGCGGTCGTTGCGGTTTGTTCGTGTGTTGCTTCCGCCGCTTCTGCCAATAGATCGGTTGTGGATTTCGGCGCGGTCGTTTCCGATAGCGGCGGCGCGGCGGTTTCCGCTGGCGTGTTGGTTGACGCTGCCGGTTGCGCCGGGGTGGTGCTTTCGGTGATCGGCGGCGCGGTAACAGTTTCAACCTTGACCGCGTTGCTTTCGGTTGACGGTTGCGCCGGGGTGGTGCTTTCGGTGATCGGCGGCGCGGTTACTTGCGTTACTTCCGCCGCCTTGGTTTCGCTTTCGGTGCCTTTTCGTTTCATGGGGTCAATACCTACCACAAAAGAAGAACCCCGGTCAAGTGCAAGTTGACCGGGGCGGGACTGGGGAACCAAGTTACAGCTTCTACTTCCCTTGACGCTACACCTAATTGGTGAAAACGTCAAACATAAACATGTTCTTTTTGAACTTCGCCGATTGCTTGTCAGCGGTGCGTTTCAGCACCAACGTTTTGCCTTTCAGCTTGTCCAACGCTTCCTTGACTTCCTTGTCTTCCTTCCCCGGGGCCAGCGCGTTACGAATGACGCCAGTGCAAGGGAACGTGAATTCTTGACCGTTCGGCGCACGCAACCACAACAGTTTCCCCTTCACGGTGCTGACAGGCGAGTCAACAATGTCCACGATTTCTGCCGTGATAACGCTGTCAATCGGCACGTCAGCGGGTTTCACCATTTGCGGCATGTTGCGCCGCTTCATTTTGGACATGTCAACTTCGCCCCCGGTCTGGAAGATCGCCAACGCCGTTGACGGGGTTGCATTTGCCGCCGCTTCCGCTGCCATTTTTGTTTGCTTTGCCATATTATTTTGCTTTCGTTCTTTCTTGTTAACCGTTGGCGTGATTGCCAACGAAAGTAATTTATCAAACTGCGTGAACCTTGCAAGGGAAAAATCGGTTGTCAGTTAACTTTTTTCGGTCGTAACTTTCGCGGCGGAACTTTTGCACGTTGCGCCATACTGACAGTTTGCGTGAATTCTTGCGGTCAAAAAACCTGATTGCTTCCCGCATTTTGAACGGCAAGTCAAACTCAGCATGACCGGTTTTGATAAACTTTTCAGCGTGCTTCACCGGGACACCCTTTGCTTTGTAAACGTTGTTTGCCTTGTATAGTTTGGGTGCGTAGGTTTCGCAACCTGTCCACCAATCCAACGGTTGACCGTCATGCGCCTTGCAATCTTCCCCCACAAACTTTTGACCGCACACACTACAACGTTGTTCCAGCTTCATTTCACCTAACTTGTTACCGGTTGCAAACGGTAGCGGTTTCCGTGATCGTGACAACCCGGGACAATCGAAGATAGTTGAATCTGTATCAGTGTAAATTAAATTGGTTGCGCCGATTGTTCGCATGTATTTAAGCAATTCAATTCTACCGTATGCGGTAACATAGGCGGCATGGCTCCAATTGGTTTCTTCACTCAGCGGCATGTTGTAATTGACTAGAACCTTGTCACCATAGGGAACGCCGTCATATTTGTTGCGCTCGTTTTGCCAAACAGATCGGCCAATGGTTCCGCTAGTCCCCAAACGTCCATACAGGTTGTTCATTAGAAGCTTGTAGAAAAGCTTTTCCGCTTCGCTTTTGCTTTCAAGTCTAAGATTGTAAAGACGGTTAACGAAGGTTGAATAGGGTATAATGTAATCATGGCAACCCATTACTTGCCATACTTTCTCTATTCTTGCGCCGTTTGCTTCCGCTTCCTTGATTTCCGCAACTGTCCACGTTCCTTTGAACTTTCCCCACGGATAAAGAATTCTTTCCTTGGCGTTCCTGTATGGTAGCGTGACAATGCTAGTTTTAGGTTGTGACATGGTAACGGTTGCAATTCCGTATTCCGTTAGTTGCGTTCCCATGTCTTCCAGCATTGCGGGAAACCGTTGTTGCATGACAAAAGGGTAAAGACTGTTAATGTCAGTCCAAGCAATTTCCCCGGTGTCATCACATGACTTGAACAATTCCACACGACCGCCGTAATACGCTTCCCTGCTTAATTCGCTGCTATCGTGAACGTTTTCACCGCCCCAATGTTGCCATACTTTAATACAAAGACCGCCAAGCGTTGCCGGTAAGTATTTCAACCCTAGACTGTCAACGAACTTCCACGCAAACAACATTGCCTGTCTAATGATTTCCACGTCACGAAAGACATATTCCTTGTCTGTTGCCATGTTTTCAGTGTCCAACTTTTCCAGACCAAACGCTTTGCCAAGCTTCTTTACTGACATTGGCCAAATGTTGAACACGTCAACGAATACCTTGTTTCCCCATGTTGCGCGTATGGTTCTACCGCCAACCATTACCACGTCTAACTTGTCAATTTCGTTTCCAAACAGGTTGCCAAGATCGTATTGAATGTTTAGCGAGTAAATAAACTTTTCTTTGCGCCGCCGCAACCATTCCAAGAACTTCGGAACGTCACCTTTGTTGTAATACTTTTCCCCCGGGGCGGTGATCGCGGCAATCTGCGTGACTCGTTTGTCAAAACCGCTTTTGCCAGCTTCCATTAGTTCTTTAGAATCATCCTCCGTGTCAAAACAAATGAAATCGTAATCAGTTGACATAAAATTTATGATACCATTGCGAAGAAACATGTAGTTGAACGCATAGCGGCAAGGGAACGTAAACCAAGACCAACATTTCCCCGCAACACTCGCAATAGTCAACTGCTATGTCAGCAATTCCAAACAATCCCCGGGAAGGATTACTACTTGCGTTGGTTCCTTTATCCATACTTCAAAAGTGAAAGGTTCTAAGGTCTTCGTTTCAAGAATCATTCCCGTTGCACCAATGGGAAGCTTGTCAGTATTCATCACGTCAGATTTAATCACCCTGACTTGTTTCCCATGCGCCGATTGTCCAAACGAAAATAAAATGTTCATTTGGAATGATGTTGAAAGGTGCGTAACTTGTTAATAACTTGTTCCAGACAGCACTTGCGCCCCTGCCATATACCATTCTGAAACGTGTTTGTAGGGTATAATTACTGCAATTCTTCCGCGTTCTTTTGATCGGTAACTAGCATGTTAATAAGTCCGTCTAGTTCCTTCTTTTCCTTTGTTGACATACGCTTGTGGTGGTTATTTTATATCCGCTGTTTACTACTTCTATGACTGTTATCCTTCCGCCGCTGTCTGCAATCGCTTTCAGTTCTTGCAGATAGTCCCCATTGCTAACAAACTTCCGCGTGATCGGCACGCGGAACCAGTTAAACAAAAAATCCATTTAAACATGTTTAGCCATTACTTCGCCTGTTGAACTATCCAATCAATTGAAATTATCCGCACCGTGTTTAGATCGCTTCCAACCCAAGGTTTACCCAGTTTGTCAACCCAGTCGTCACGCTCTTGACCTTCGTTTTCCGGCAACCGCCTAATGTGATTGCTGGAACCGGTTGAAACATAACCGTGATACGCCAGTTCACGCGCCATAAACGCATAGAACTTGTTACGAACGAAATTGATTAGACCGCCAAGCTTAATTGAAATGTGATCGGCTTTATCTATGGGAAGTTGAACCTGTATTGTTTCCGTGGTTCCATCACCTAACCGCACTAACACCATTGCCGTAATCAGAAAAGACCGCTTTGAACGTTGCGCTTCAATAGTCTTTTTGAGTGACTTGGCAATCTTCTGAACAACCTTGTCACTAAAATCATATCCACCGCTGCCCCCGCTAACACTTCCCCTTCCCTTAATAGCTGCTGACTTTCCTTTGTTGACAATTTCAAGTTTGGCAGCTTCAAAATTCTTTGCCGCGTTTCTGAAATGTCTTTTACTTGGCGGCGCAATGTCTCTAAGTTTGCGTGGAACGTATTGACCCTTTCTGCCGGTCTGTTTGACAATCCACTTTTTGCCGGTCTTCGTGACATAAACTAGATAACCTTTCCTTCCTTTGCTTTGCGGGTCTTTCTCGCCTTGCGTTCCAACTAAAACAAACTTCCCCCGGTCTTTCTTGCGTGGTTTGTATAGATCGCGTGCGTTGTATGCTTTTGCACGCTGTTGACGTTCCTTGGCAGCTTGGCGTTGCTTTTCAAACGCCGCTTGAATCTGCCGTTGCGTCAGTTGGATTGTCTTCCGCTGTCTTGGTTGTTTTCGCCTTGCACGCGACATGGGGACAGTATGGGGTAAGTCCCCCATAGCGTCAATGTTCTTTTTGAAGTTGACAATTCCAGCCAAAACGCTACAGTCCAAACAAACAACGGAAACAACCGTTGCAAAAGAAAGAAAGCGAATGAAAAAATTGACACTTGCGGTTTTGATCGGCGCAACCCTCGTATTATGCGGTTGCGATAACCACGGGGGACACCACCATATTGTTTTTGTCCCGGTTCACTGGCATTGGCACCATTAACAATATGAAAGGTTCAAACGAACTGGAACGCGAAATTTGCGACTTCATTCTATGGTTGACGCCATGCGGTGAAGTTGAACCCGCGCCAACCATTGAAACGATTGGCAGGGAAGCGCGTAAACTCAATAAGAAGATATTGACGCATTGGAACAAAAGCAAACACGCTGACGGGTGCCAATGTGAGCGTTGCACCTATTACCGGGTCCGCACTATCAAACTTCAAATGGCGGTCAAAGATCGCTTTGCAGTTTACCCGGTCAAACTCACCTTTGACCATAACACAACAGAATTTCATATTGAAATTGACTTAGACGGGCCAACCTTTTGCGGCAAGTCTCACGATATTGGACAGGCAATGCACCGCGCTTGGAATGAACTTTGCAAATACGTGTTTACTCATTTCAAGATATGAACCACGAACAAAAGACCGCTACACAAGCAATGCTTAGACTTTACAACGCTATTGTTGAACTTCAACAGGCGGCAATTCAAGTCAAAGCATTACATTGGCAGGTTGTCACCGGTTATCAAAGGGAAGTGGTAGAAAACTGTTACCACTTCGCCTATGCCGACAATCCACCAACACCAAAACATGTCGGCGGTGATGGATTGTTTTTCAACTATGATAAATTTGTAATGCTGGTGAACCCTGAGTCATACAAACCAAAATGAAAAGCGAAATAACAAACAAGTTGGAAGCAGCACTAGAAAGCGCAAACACCACCGTTAAAGAAGCGCAACAATTCGTTGGCGCAAGATCGCTAAGAACGGCGGCAATGGCAACGCACCACCTAATAGGGGAAGCGTTGGAAGCATCAAAAAAGATTGACGCGACACCCGCGCCGGTCAATAATCCACCTACAACGTAATGAGAAACGCGAAAGAAATAAAACGTGCTAAGGTGATCGCAAACGCACTTGCGCGGTATGCGTTCATTGGTGATAGTCACCCGTCAGACCATACCGAAATTATCAATGACGCACGCCTAGCGGTGTCAGCGTTACTGGAATTGCAAGGCGTTAGCAATCCTACCATTACTGACGTTGAAGCAGTTCTAGCGGTTGTGTAGTTTCGTTCCCTTCCC